>Ga0307517_10003295_pt1 | contig 25227 bp, 26 predicted proteins | sample 23_EM_MG_FD_194515 | JGI IMG/M metagenome (GOLD analysis project Ga0307517, IMG submission 194515) | Populus trichocarpa ectomycorrhiza microbial communities from riparian zone in the Pacific Northwest, United States - 23_EM | ecosystem: Host-associated > Plants > Roots > Unclassified | place... | reverse complement strand
AGGGATTCACGCGTTGATGGATTTCTTCAAGCTTGGAAGCGCGTTTTTCTTTGTCCTTTTCGACAGGGGTCCCCCGTTTTCGCTTTTTGCTCGGTTTCTGACCAATGATCCCAGCATTAGATAAAGCGGCTTTCAGTTGGGTTAGCTGAGATCCCTTTGCCATCGTGAGCAAGCCTGAAAATTTGTGACATCTGCTAATTTGTGACTGTTCTAATCATGTCACGGTCTTCAAGTTCAACTTCTAAAGAAATATCTTGACTGTGACTTTTTCCTCAAAGCTTGGTTGCACCGTCAGGCATCGCCGTCGTCTAGAATGCTCCTGCTGTGCATTTGCTGCTCATTCCTATACGGGAATGATATGCACGATCTGGCCCCCGGACTAGTTATCCACAGCAAGAAAAACTCAAAAATTTCGAATGAGGCTGTTTCAGACACTCCTTTCAACCGGACACACCTTGCCTTTTGCGTGCGATGTGCACTATTGCTCAGCTGTATTTTAGCGACCATGTTTTTCGGCTGTACCGACTTAAATTACTTCTGGACAGATTTCGCAGGAGTCGCCGACGAACTTGACACGATCTCGCAACAATCAATACGAAGAATGCTGTTTCTCACTTATCGAAAGTTTGCACTTCTAATAGTCACTGCTTTACAGATCCAGGGACCAGGTGAGGCAGAACCCCGGTCAAGCACGGAGAAACCAACTTCTCTTGGCCCCTGACTGACTCGGATTGCCCATATTGTATTCAGGTTGTCCACACATGTCCCGAGAACTTTCTCTTGATGCAAGAAATTTAGGGCTGACCTGATGGAGTCAGGGTCGTGTGGATTGTCTGGTTCCAGTCATCCATACCATCATAAACGGGAATAGACGTCTCCCAGTATTAGTACGGGTACGTAGCTTTAATTGTAAGAGATCGCTTTAATCTCGAGAAGGCTTCTACTTCTCAATAACCGATTGAAACGAGAAATGTGACGCATATAATGCCAGGATGATCGTGGCACGTGTTTCTTCGTTGGGGTGAAGTGCCAATGCCATCATCCAGGCTGTAATTTGATCCATCACCACCACCAACGATATCATGGACTCACCACAAGTAACCAATACTATCAATTGCATACCCTTTCCTGTTCCGAGGTCACCAGATTTATCGGTAATCTCGACAAGAATGACCGCTCTTGATGTTTGTCATTCAGTCTATGGAGAAGGTGGGGCAGATACAGTCGATAATTATTATGAACCCAACGCCAGTATGTGGATTTGAATCCCCTCTTCGTATCGTATTCTCACAAGCTTACAGTGTGAGTGTCCGATTAAGCTCCGTACGCTTATCTAGACTGTTTTTATTATCCATTTCTCAAGTTACGAGAACCCCTTCCTCACAGCAACTTCACGCTCTGTAATAAGCGATATGCACAGACTATCTCGTCACCTCGGCGCTGTAGACTTTCCCAAACCAATGGCTCTCCTTTGCACCCTCTTTCGTCTTCGACCCCCAAAGTCAAGTGGCGAACAGCCAGATGAGCCACTCTTTCAAGGCCTCCGGGTTTGGACAGACGTTCTCGATATCTGCGAGAATGAATCGTTCGGTACCTGTTTTAAATCAACATGTGTTAATAATCTAACTAATATATATAGATGGTCATCGCAAAGTGATCGTCGAACACACCCTCAATACCCTCTTTCTTCCCGGAATTCATCGTGAAGGAACCATCTCACATAGAATGAACGTCTCGTCTGAATCGCTGATCAGCGCTCATGGCCCGAACTTCGTTCACTCCCATAAACCATTCATCACCCCTTCCTTGCCGCTACCAGGGACATCAATCGCAGTGCCCTCTCCACTTCACCGGAAATTACGAATTATCACGCGGCTATCATTCAACGAACAAGGTCTCGTTACACATCATCGGGACATATGGGATGTGAAGGATGTTATGGGCCTTGTACCTGGCGTTTCATTGGCGCAGTGGATTGGAACAAGACTCGCAGCTACTAGTCTATCATATGTTTCACGACTCCTACCCTCTAGTGCCCCACCGGACCATGATCCTGAATCTCCTGCCACTCCTTTCATGGATGCGGGGTATGGACGTTAATTGCTCTTATGATCATGGCCATTCTTCGGTGCGGCCTGGTGCTCTTCTCATATATTGTCCCCCTGTCCCGAGCTATTCCCCTCCACCTCCGTGTCGATGACCGAACGGTATGACCCGCTCTTCTCCGTCTAAGTTGGAACCTAGATGATATTCTGTGCACGTGAAGATTTCGTGATTCCTCGATATGTAACCCTTAATGCTCGTATGATTACTCTCCGTAATGTATGGGATAATGCCCAACCCAATCTACACAACATCGTCGGCCGACGTTCTTGTTGGAAGTACAGGAATGATAGGGGATTATTGGCATTTCGAAGGTGAGATTGGTGGTGTGTTCGCCTACGGGCAAGTGACCCCGTTTGACTCTGACATAGAACCGATATATTTTTCATGAAGCAGAAAATTGAGCCATTTTTTCCCCGTCCGATCCAGATCTTCACAGACCTTCCCTTCTTGGGAATTTTTGTTGTCAACGTCCCGCAATTCCATCCTTCAGTATCCATTCTGTCTGGGGAATTTTGTGTCGCAAGGTCATGAAAGGAATTTGAAGGTATTCATATATTCAAATCTTTCTCGAACAGTGAGAGTGGGCTCTCAGTAACATTTCGATTGCAAGGGATTATTGCCTGAGCCGCTTTGCTGGGCTTCAATAGAAACAGTCAATACTGGAAAACAGAGGGGATATCAACTTGTGGATTGAATTACAAGTCAGGAGTCGGAATCATAAGCGCGCGTTTAACACTTAACCCTCGCTAAACCACACCAACAAAACCATCTGGACATCTCAGTGATTAGCGCCCATTTTAAGTTGCAGTTCCACATGCACAAAGATGAAAAAGACGGACAAATTCCCACTCTCTCCAGATGACGGTGCTATTAAAGTGGTCTTTAACGTCTGCACAATATTCTATAAATCAAGGAAATGGTATGATGTGTCGTACTAGTAGGTCCATCCGTTTGTCTCCCTGGAGACACCAGTGGCACAACATGATAGTTGTGGGCTCCGACGAGTTTGTAAACACCCCGGCCCCTGGACCTGTCCATGTTCAATAAATCTTCTCGCAATGCCCGCTGTCACTGGCATGTTCTCCAACCGACGATCCATCATTTATCGGACAGTGCTATTTTCTCCTCTCATCCGATTGCCCAGTCATGCTACACATATTACAGATGGTCAAGTCAACCATCGATCATATTACGTCCTCGCGTGGCGCAGACACATGAAACCCGAGTTGAAGTGGAGGTATCGAGAACATACCTTTCCTTGTGAATTCAGTGTGCAACTTGCACAGTTCCAAATAATGTCTGATGTTTCCTGTGTGATCCCCTTAGCAAGAAACAAGCGCTGACTGAGTGGCCAGTACTGTGGACTCAGCTGGTGACGAAGAATTTATTTTTACACATGGTGTCATTGTCATCCACGACTCAACCACGTCCGGAGCCAACATCCGAACTTCCTTTTTAAGAATACTTCCTAATTAGTCAATCACTGTCCATTTCTCTCCTCTGGCGCCTTTCTGTGATCGATGGCACACTCGTTCAGGATAACGCCACTTTTCCTTCTGGAAACTTGATTGTATTACTACGTTACCCCTAGTGCATCGTGAATACGTTGGCCTTGGGTGCATGATCCTGCCTTTCTTGGCAATACCAGAATGGACCCGCGGATTTAAAAACTCCAAGCATCTATTTGGAGCAATCCTGAAACAACGAACACAGTCCCCCGGGGGTGCACTGTTGACAATCCACACACTCAGCTGCGGATCAACGAGCTTGAGACGAGGGATTCTCCCTGCTCTGAAATTCTTTTCCTCCTCCTTTCCTTTCCCGAGTCAAGCGGACTTGATGAACGCGAATTCTGGATCATCCTTCATCCGCCTGTGGCACACGCTATTATCGAAGTGGTCGAGGAAGCTCTATCAGACCCGGACTTCTTTGGAGTGGTGACCGGTGACCACTGTGAATTCGAAGTAGTACGACCGAAAAAAACGGATGCGGATGAACGGAACCGATAGGTGAACTTGGGGCTTTTCTGTTTCTCTCGATATAAACACGGTACGGTCAAAAGACACGAATGCGGAGTTTCGAGCCAGTTGCCACTATATATAACCCAACACAAGTGAGTGCTGCGGTCGTGTCCACGCTGGTGAACCTTATATTCTTTGCTCATCTTCCACGTATTCTGAGAAGCAACGTCAACCCTCGGGGTAGTTCATTGCTTGAAAATTGAAGGTTTTTTTTTTCAATACATTCAGAGCTTCTGACTTCATGCGGCGTTCAGCGTCGTACCGCGCTTGCTCCACACAAATAGTTTAAACACAGTGCTCAATTGAATTAGACATTCTTCCATCGTTCGCCTCATGCGGGACCGGATCGGCGTAAATTAAAGTTCTACCAATTGTTTTATTATTTTTATGTGATACAGCTGCAGAATCGTTAAGAAGCACATAAAAGCGGTCTCGGACTTCGATTATTGCGTTTCAGGAAATCCATTCCGTCAAGAAGACACCTAACGACTCGGACTTCTTCCCGGCGCCTCTGAGAATAAAATACTTACTTAGCTTTTATGTAATAGCGTGCCAACTGACAGAAACAAGAGCATTGAGAAGTAGTCACTGAACGCCATGACGACGATCCGTATTGCAGGCCTAGGTTCATAGTACATGTTAAAAACGTTAAAGGCCCAAACATCACAGGTACAGGCCCACTTTACGTCAATTAATAATAAAGTAGTGACTTCAAAGGGATTCCTCTTTGTTCTGGACTTCTTTAGAGTAAACTTGGGATTTGCAAATTTTTACCGTCGCGTCTGCAACTGTAAGATTAAGCTTGTCATAATTACTTGTGAATAGCAGTAGAAGAAGAATGGCTTATGAACTTCGAAGGACCAAGCTAATACCATTGAAAATTCGGCTTCAATCGGCCGGGCTGTCTGGAACAGAGCATTGTCAACCATCTGAAGTGAACTATCCATCCACTGTATGAGGTAAACCCTGTCTCCGTTTCATAATTACTGTGTATTCTGAAAACTTGACGAGGGCACGAGGCACTGAAGATGTTTTTCCAGTAATTCTATTCCAGCGGTTTATGTTTAAGTGGTTAGTGCGGTTAGTCCAATCGTAATTGGACCGATCCTACAGGATAGTACTAGCTCTCCTTCGTTCTGAATCAGATGGGTGGGCTTGGGGAACAGATTTGGGCTTACTGTCGCCCTTCCTTATAAGGGTTTCGAAGTCATTTCGTTTCAACTTTCCGCTTTGGAATATAATTCCTTCCAGAGTACAGCGTTCCGAGTCGGAATCGGTACCTAATGTTTTTTTTTTTGGTTCATTTGCTTTTGATTACTGTATATCCACAGATAAGGAAAAGGACCTCAATCGGCAATATAATATTGGAGAAGAGGTCAATATCAAGATATACGATTGTAGGCCCATTCACCCAATTCGTATAAACTAATCCGGGGTCTCACTGCCGGTGGGCCGTTTAGCCGAACAGATGGATATCACAAGTTGTATGTACGCCGCGCGAGACTGAAGGTGTGCGAGTTATTGGTCTTTTATCCGTGGAAGCAAGGTACTCACTTTAGGAGAAGATGTGACACACATATTTCATGGCTTTTGACGTATACATACAAGTCAGTGAGACACTTTATTTGCCTAGTTTGATTTTATGTCTGATTCACTGGACGGTCTTCCATACCAGTACTTGGATGAGCAACCAAAGTCAAGCAGCAAGCCAAGACTAAGTATACGATCGAAGGACAGGGTGCGTGGGCAGAGATCTCGTACCGTTGGCAACACACTTCGACGTATGTCACCTAGGGGCTTTGCGGCGCTTCCAGTTATGAGTGGAAAAGGGGAAGGTCGTACCCACACCAATATACAAACAAGAAAAACTATTGGTCCAGGGGTTACTGGAGCACCAACTCCGGCATATTGAAATACTTTTGCCAAGCAGTTGCGGTTTTACCGACGACGTGGAATCGGGTCAGCTGCCCAACCCTCCAACTTCTAAGCGTGTAATATCTTGTAACACGATGTAACATGCTTCCCCGAACCCTTCGGACCTTCCTGTACGAGTGTCGCGCTTTGTTCGGTCGCGCCTATCTTGAAGGAGTTGCCGACTTGCCACCCTGTCTTGGAACTCTTAATAGAGGCTGTCAGTCAGAGCCAGTTTGCTGTGCTGAAATTTTTTTCAGAAAGATTAACCCAAACATGAAATTATAAGTGAAGGGGAATTCCACATTGGCCGGTTATGAAATGTGTGCATCCAACTTTGAATGGGCCCCACCCACATGCACGGCTCGACATCCGCTATTCATTAGGTTTTTCAGTCCGTCCGTCAAGACCACAGGGTTTCGATATCGTCTCATGAGACCAAGTAGTACGTACGTAGACATTGAGTTCGGTCCGTTGACGCGAAAACGACTTTCTAAATTCTGGCAGGCCTGCTGGGCTCCGTGTAGAGGTGTCAGCGCACTCGCCGATGACTATCGATAAGCGAATATAGCACTCCCGCGTTATCGTAATCTGACCCCAAAGATAAATACATAGTGACATTTGAGCCGTGAAACGACTAAACAATCGACAACCCAATTTAGCATCGGACATACTTCCCTTTCTTACTTTTGTCAAGGCAAAAGCTTCACCCTTTTATATTGACTGTGAAACGCACTGAATTCGGCTAACGACCTGAGGTTGTATAGCCCTAGACGGTCCACGACAGTCTCAATTGGACCCTCGTTCTGTCAGGTGTCGGAGCACTACACTCCGCAGAACCGCCGCGGTACCCAAATAGATTAGCCACCTGGATGGTCTCGCGCGACAGCAAATGGCCAGTGTACGGAGTATACTACGACTCCCCTTGAAATGCCACCCACCCGGTCTCGGGCACGAGAGTAACCGAGAATGATATCCACCTCTTACAAATCCCTATGGCCAGTATGAATCCATTGGCATTCTCTATACCAGACGTTCGAGCTCTGCATATTGCCACAACGCGTTGAGTATTAGCTCCGGGTCCCTCAATACGATATTGGCTTTAAGCTTGTTGTCCGGCTGAATTGAACCCATGGGGAGTCGGGGAGAGTCTGTGCATTATAAACAAAGAGTGGGGAAGCTAGGACGACAAGGAAAACTTTCCAAGCATACGTTCAACTCCATATTCCAAGCAGAGTAGATCGGGCGTTCAAGGGTAATGGACCACGCTGAGGTTGGCGGAGAGCAACCTCAAGTTGGCCTTTCGGGAATGGGTGTAAGCGGTGAGAAGAGAGAGCCCGGTGACAGTTGGTAGCTGCCCTGACACAATTAAACTTGTCACAGGGCACACCTTCGGATCCCTGATGACACATACGAAGGAAAAGAAGAGGTCACAAGGCTTGAGCGTAGTAATTTGAAATTGCTGGGCCACCCAGTCGGACCTTGGGGAGGACTCCAAAAACGTTTAAAACGGGGATGTGGTCGTCGGTGAAATATTAGCAAGAGGCGGCCGAAACGCAGTATCGCGTAGAAAGACGCGACAATTCAATATTCCTAGGTAATGCCTTCAGCCTCGGGCCTATTTTACCAGTTCGCTTTGAACCGCGCGTCACTTTCGTATATTCGCCGGTCCTCGGTACGCAGCACTACGCATATATTATTGTATACGGAATTATTGCATATGGGGTTCTGCAAACTCACATTCATGTAGAGCGATCTCCGAGCAAAGTAGAAGACATATGGGATCTGTGCAAATTTTCATTAGGAAGAAGCTTGAACTGCGAGTTTCTGACCTTGTGCCCACCTTGGCATTTGAGTTATCTTAAGACGAGCATACAGGCCCGACGCAGCAGGTTCGGAAATTCGGCTAATAGAAGAAAGAAGAAAACAGAGGACCTGCACACGTGGTCAGTTACAAAAAAAGAACTACGTAAGCAAAGGCCCGAGCTTAACCAGTCTGAAGTCAATATGGTATTCAATCGCTGCTTTTCAAGCCACCCACACAGCGCTCGACAGTCTTTTCAGGCTCAGCATGGTGTTTGACAATGACAGGGATAATTTAAATTGAGATTCGGTATATAGGAGATAGAGGGCAGTATGATTTATTTAGGACGTTCCGAGTCTACACACGAGTAAAAACTTCCATGTCAAGAACTCATGTTCTTTGGGAAACATAAAAAAAAACCTGTTACAGGCACGAGCTTATGTAGTTACTACAAACGCTTGGCAGGTGTGAGTAAAACTTCTCTAAAATGTAAGTACAAGCAGGCCTTGGCTTGTTTTATTTTATGCAAGGATACGAAGGGAAAACGATAAGTAAGATAGATAAGTAAAGTTCGGGGTCATTGTGACATGTTGCGGCTTACCCTTTGGTTACTGAATGCTCTGTGCCGGTCGAAGAATATACCCGTCGCGATAATTCATTCCAGAAGCTCCACTTGAACTTGAATTCATTGGTAAGGCTCACATAATACATGCTGCCATGCACCGTATACGATATCTCACCAGTTCGACAGATGACCATTTGAGCGGGATTTCAAGTATGGGGGTTGGGTTCCTTGGTGTGGGTGCGCCCCGTTTCGGAGCCTCTTCCCCACTGCACTGCCCAAAGATAGATCATCACCAGTCAAAAAAGGAAATCTGGCGTTCGAGTCTGCCTAGAAGCTAGCCTGATACTAATAGAAATACAAACCTCGTCCTGTATGGTGAAAAGAAAGTGTGGATAAGTCTACATTACCACCATTCAGGTTAGAACACACTGGAATTTCAAATTTCCCTTAAAGAGACATCTCCTTAAGTCCCAAATTCGGACTTGAGTGGTCTACGTGGGTGCTTTCCACGTATATGTAGTGGAATTGGAAAAAAAAAGTCATACAAAGAAAGAAGATGCTAGCTTTGGCTCCTCTAGGCTGTTGATAACCTGAGGTAGCAAAAGAGAAGAACGTGGATAGTATGGGTAGACCATCTTAATCTGTACGGAACTGATCAAGTCAGTAAAAGGCCGTACCCCCGGGCCCCGTCATGCCTGGACACATATTTAGATGGCAGATGCTGTTCAAATCTGCATTTTTATTTTTCTCGACTTTACTATGTCACCCAACATTTTGGAGTCCATGCTTTTTCTTTCAACCTGCTGGGTAATTTTTGAACCCGCCTGGACCTTCTTCAAGCATGTATGCATGTGTGTATGTGGTCTTGTCATTATCGGAATAAGCGCCGACATATACCTGTGCATATTTACAAACGGGAATAAAGGTGAAGCTGAAGATCATAATCTTGCACCGGTCGGGATCTCAGTCTATTTGTCGAATTGATAAGTGCACGGATATAATCAGATAGGTCAATTGTTAGTAGCTGCCCGAAAACCAAAGAGAATTGACCGTGTTTCAGTGCCGCAGGTTGTCGATGAGAGAAAGACAGAAAGGGACTGGGAAAGGAATAATGAATCCATTATGTAAATTAATCCGTCATTTACAGCTCGACTAGTTCATGAAGTAAAGTAAGAAGCGGGTAGGCCCGTCGTGCACCATTCGTCTTTGACTTGTCTTTTCTGTCTATATATGGATCGGTATGAATGATGTGTGTAAGCGCTAAGCCGTTCCCGGAAAGGTATCGTTACGAGAGAGACTGACGGTACAGATTCGATTGAGGAATTCCTTGGATACGTGACTTCATTTGTAGAACATGCGATAAGAATAAGTTAATTTCATTGGAACCCTTTGACCACACCGACTAGAAAGAGACAGAATTGAAAGCGGAAAAGCAAGCTTTCTCAAGAAAAGTGGCAGACAGACAAGAGACAAGCCGAATTCCAAAGCATTGGATAAATGATGTTGATATACAGCCAACTAAGTAATACAACAAATGCCTCCCCCCCCATGGAGGAGACTTGGAAACGTGTAAAATAAGACGGTGTATGAGTAAAGTATTAAGAAAAAGGTATCGGATTTGGCAGGAACGAATAATCATCGAAGGGGCCTGTTGAAATGTTAACAATAGCGGAATAAATAGGGAAGTGAATGGATAAGACGAGCTACTCGGTCCGGGGAAATTTTATGGTTGAGGGGTGGTTTCAGGGACTCCCTGCACCAACAAAGGACGAGAGTCCTATGAGACCTACGCCCATACCCATGCCCATGCCCATGCCCATGGATTCTGGTTCGGATGACCAGACTTTGGAGGCGGTAAAGTTGTAGTGATTTTGCTGATGGAGCTGTGGGAGGTGGTGGAGGTGGTGGTGGTGGGCGTAGTGAGAGGAGTCGTCTTCAAGGGAGGCCATGGGGTTCGGAATCATGCCACCTGTGAGGGAACTCATTGGGGGGATGTTGTAGGTGTTGTTGGGGTTGAGGGAATTCATGATTGGTTGTTGTTGATGGTGGCCGGAAGTTGAGAAGGAAGAGAGGGAGGAGAGAGAGGAGACGGAAGATGAGGGGGAAGAAGTGGAGAGAGGAGGGGGGGTGTAGGGTGAGTAGGCGAGGGAGGGGGAGGTATGTGCATTGCGTAGGTGGGGACTCTGGCTGGAAACGTCAACTGGGACGCTAGGTAGGCGGATTGGGATGCCTGGGATGCCAGGGCCAGGACTTTGAGAGGTAAGCGGAGGAGATTCGGAGTTGCGTTTTAGGATGGCGGAGGAGGAACGGACAGAGGCAGACTTTGCACTTGTCTTGCGAATTGAGGAGGGGTGGGAGGCAGGTGAGCGACTAGCAGCGGTGGTAGCACTCCCGCGACGACCACCGACCCTGAGCTCGTCGAACCTCAGAGGTCTCGCTCTGAGATGGGTGCGTTCATAGAGGCCGCATTTGTTGCAGACGATTTTGCCTGGGTTGAGGGTGGATCTGCGCCAAGAGGGGGGCTCCGTGGTGTGGCAGTTGAAGCAGCGTCTGCGCAGATACTGGGTCTCCTTGGAGGCAGCGTCGTCGGTGTGCTGCACGGGGAGCGGGGGATGGGAGGGCGGCGAGTGGTGGTATGGGTACGGGGAGTAGTGGGATGGGACGATAATGGCGGAGGACTCCTCGAGCTTAATAGACTGGGGATAATAAGGATACGAGGCACGCCTGAGCCCGTCGTCGTAAACAGCGTTCGTCGTCGTTCCGGTCGTTGTCCAGTCGTCTGCGTACATCGCGTCGGTTTTCACGAATAATACAATTTTCGTTCTTGTGTTATATAATTAACAACCTTATCAAACACGTGTAAACACTCATCGGACAATCAGATCTCAAATCTCGACCCCGGAAACCCTGAACCCCTTCCATATTCCACACAGCTTATCGCTTATTTCGGCTGTCTCCCCGCCGAACGGATCTCTTCATCCCGTCATGTTCTTCTCCGTCGTCGTACAGCTACCACCATCTCACGACGATCCTGCTCTATGCGAACCCATGAACCCCGAATTCGTTCTTGGGGTGCTTATGTCTTCTCAGATTTTTAACTTTCCCAACTGCTTATTGTCATTCTTGCAACCGAGCTATGCCTATCCAATTGTATACCGGGTAAGCCACCACTGAAACGCGTAATGCTCAGGTTGTATAAAGACCTCGACAAACGTCATCGTTAAACTCGCATCCGCCACTTGGACGTCTCGGTCGGTCCGATACCGCGCACACTTATTGTATAGTGTCAGGCTCAAGCAACGAGGTATTCTCAAGCTCGAGGATCCCTTACAAGTGGCAGCTGAGTCCAACACAAAACCTTGCGTATTGCATAGTAACCGCTCCCCAGCGTAATTAATTTAATTTCGCCCCAACGTTTATTTCTCTTTCCCTACAAGTTCGTGCCAGCTGGCGCGTTGTATTCTGCGCAGCCTACCCCGCAATAATCATGATCTGCTTGCCTCATGTTGAGATGTACAGGTTGACCCGGAATCGATCATCCCCATGCTTCGTGATTGATTTCGATGGGTGTGACCTCAATTGCAGATCATTAATTTTGTGAGGCGGAACTGAGATGATGACGCTGGCGATCCGTTAGGCTTTCAAAACGTGCTCGAGAGGTATATTATTCCAGACATTCTTATCCTCCGTTTTGCTTTCAATATTCATCTTTTTAATTCCCAAACCGATAACCCCCAAATCATCGAGGATTCACCAACTACTTTCCATTCCTGGTGGACTCTCCCTCTTCGTGAACGTGGACGCCTCTCCCTGTTCCCTTCCAAATGGGACAAGGAATATGTAATGTCCTCATGCCAAAGCTGTAACTTAGTAAGAAGGGCTTACCCAGAGGTCCGACGTCAATTCCTTACCTTGGGCAGGCACGTCACGCCGATTGCATTTACTTGCTTGCTACCAAGTATGGAATGTCAACCTTCAATGGAGCGCCGCCCTTTGTCATCGATGACAATAACAATGGTCTGTCAAATGAACCTTTCGCGCTCGTGTTTGCAGAGACTCAGCCATGAGTAGAAATATATAATCAGCACGCAGAGCACGTGCCTGACTCTTTAGTCTGTATGTAAATTGAGGAGCGTAACGAGGAACTCACCCGATACCACCATATTTGCCATAGTATCGTGTTTTCGAGATATCAAACCTATCCGTGCAGCCTGGAAAGAGGGAAGAATCATACTTGTCCTTTAGTTTAACCAGAACTCGGAAGGTACTAGTCAACGACTGAGGCCCGAGGCAGGAAGTTTGCCACAAATGGTATTTGAATCAACATCGACAAAAGGGTAAAAGCACGGACTCCGACCCACACCTTAGGTAAAGACTCGAGATGCCAGCGCAGAACCCAAAACACCTAACCTTGTGAGGAACAGTAGCTCCGAATGAGCCTTCTGGGTGTTAATACGATCTCAGCATATACTGTACTATCCTTGTCCCTCTGCTTCCTATTCCTTTAACATGTGAGATCTAAATTTAGAAATCATCTTTGATAGGCTCTGCCTATACGGTAGACAACGGGTATTCGGTCTATAGTTGTAGTCAAAAATCACCACCCTCTACATGAACAAGCACACGGGTTCGTGTCAAGCCATATTCAAATTGGAGTCATCCGACTTTCGTTCCTGTCTCCTGGCACACATTTTCACCCAATGATCTGTATATGGTGAACTCCGAACATTACACGGACCACCTCGTTTTCCTGAAATGAGATGAATCACATACTTGGAGTGGTATCACAACTTTATCAATTCCTAAAGGTGTCTAGTCTATCTAGATTAATCACGATAACGATTAATCATGATATAGACCTTAATACGGCCTTCAAAGTGTTTAGACTTCGTAAGGATTTGGGTAGTTCAAATGTCGAAGTTGAAAGAATCATGGAGACCAAACAATCGGTGGGACATGGATACTTGTAAAAATACCTTCCCATCCCTCAGATCGAAATATTAGTGACAACCATCATCGGACCCGGTGAGAAGGTTGGACTTCCTAAAAGTTGCCGGGATTGTCAAGACTTGTGTTGTGAATGCGCAAGTAGGAGTTGAAACTATTTGTGCCGTATCCCTCTTTTTCATTGGACGATTAGCGATACCCACTCAAGTTTCCATGCCGCCGACCTCCACCGAGAAGTAGAATCCAGAATTAACTTCGCCTTTCAGTGTTTTTTTTATTTATCTTTATTTTTAAAAAAGGGCCCAACGGGTCCCATAGGACATGCACCGGGGTCCCTGAGTGACCCGTCTGGAAATCGTTTGAAAATAAAAGCGGATTTCCCATCGCAAGACCCATCCGTTTTTGTTCGAACACTCGAGGTGCTATCGTCACATGTCAATAGATTCCTACTTTCGGTCAACGTCGGTCGAACAGTTACCATAACCGAAATGGTGCGCCATGGATGTTGGGAACAATTACAGACGATTTAGGTCATTTCTTCCCAAGCGTATTGCATGGTAAGCTTCCTTATGCAAGTGGAAATCGCAGTGGCTCCACGATCCATATTTGCACCTGAGCTCCCAGTGGCAGTGGTCATGCGGTTAATAGGAATTTTGCTAAAATGCACCTTTGACAAGCTTTCATCTCACTTCGCTTTTTAAAAATTTTCTTGTTCAAGTTTCCCTGTGGGGCTCCAGACCCCCAAGTTTGGCCACATAAAACTGCTGATCGAACTTGAAAGAGCTGTAACACTCTCCTCTTTCGCCAAAGCCGACTATCTCACGGGTAATGAATTAGAACGCTGAGAAAGACCAGTCGATTGGTTGTTTCGTAGAAAATGTTGCTGAAATCTGAAACATGAAACACGGATACAAGGGGAGGTCCTGTTCGTCACTATTTAACAACTGAGCAATTGCCCCCGGGGTAACCCAGACTATCGAAGCAACGTTGCCCTCATGACGAGGTACATATGCATCTTCTGAACGCCGCACTTGGACAATTTTTTAAAATAAGTATCGAAGGCGACTTATGCCCACAACGGCTCCGACAGTTGTGTAGCCGGAATCAGGGGGATTAGAATTTTTGCCACGGCTCGTACGACGGTCATATGAACCCCTGTCGGGTTCACCCTCCCAACGAGTCCCAACGAAACGACTGTCTGTGAAAACACCAAGTTTCACAAAGACCGTAAGGGCCAAGAGAGTTGAAGGTCCGGTTCCGACGACTCCAGGCACCATGTTCACTCCTAAGACAATTCCGCTGGTGGCAGATGTCTTACGAAATCCTGCTACAATGGAGTGGGTGATACAGGAGCCTCTTCTTGACTATCTTGCAATGCACACTGCGGAGCGTCTCGGGAACTATGCAGCATCTCAACAGTTTTCAATCCGCCGGCCTCCGGCCCCATGACTTTCGAATTGTGAGCTACATCGTCTTTAGTTGGCCAATTAAGTTGGGCGGTGGCTTGTTACGATAGCTTTAGGTCTCGAGAAAGTCTAACTGTACTATGGTGTGGTAATGAACCATTCATATAACGTTATAAGCTACACAGAATGAGGAACATCACCTGACAATCCAATCTCGATTGCATGTAACGGACAAAGCCCAGCGTTCGGCGCATCTTGATCTCAAAATTGGTCGTTTAGGTACGTCCTGTTCCGAAAGCGCAACAAACCCTTGCGAACACTTCGTCTAAAGCGGTGAGCTTGACGACTCGGCCCGCTTAACGAACTGGATTTGGAAAATCGAACATATAGGGGGCTACCCCTGTTTACATGCTATGATGCAAAAACTTCAGGTTGGTACCGACCTTGTTCTTGTGGCTGAACCTTCTTGCAAGAATGGAGTTGTGGTCACTGGGTTCAACTAGGATCCTCAATTTCGAGAGATAAGGCTCATAGTTGATACTTTGGCGGTTTACTATTCTTATGTGCCCCCGCAATCCCCAATCTTTACGTCAGTCGGTTATGATCAGTTTCTATTTTTGGAAATTTCCTCTGCAATAAGTGATCAAATACCTAAGATGCCGAAAGCAGAAGGAGGATACAGAGATACAAGATAGTGGAAGGATATCTATTTCTTGCGCCCTTTGCGCTTTTCCAAGGGGACGCCCTTCTTACTGCATTCCGGGCAATACCACTTGTCTGGAAATGGATGTTTGACGCCAACACAGGATATATGGAACTGAAGGAGTTAGCATTTCAAAGGACCCGATATTCAATTGCTTACCCATTGGTATTGACATGAAGGATAGTCGCAACCAATCATCTACAGAAAAATGTCATCAACTGTAGTATGATTTACGAATATGTGAATGCTCACATCTCCGTAACTCTGCTTCTTGCAAAAACAATACAGAGTGGAATCTTCTTCGGCATCTTCGGCCTCATATTCCTCCTCTCCTTCGGCGTCGGCATCAGGGTCATCATCAATCATTTGAGCATGTCGAGGAGGGCGAGACCGCGAAACAGCCTGCGGAGTTGAACCCCGAGTAGGGCTAGAAAGTTTCATAGCCGTGTTTGTGGTGATACGTCGTTCTGTAAGGGAGGATTTAGCAACTGTCATTACATAATCGGCGTTCCTTCATCTTGCGTATAGAAGGGATGTCAAGTACAGCCGGCCACTTACTTTTATTGTATCCAGGACCGAATGTCTCGGCCTGCGTATTCACCGTAGCGTTGCGAAGACTTTGGTTGATCTGAACGATGGAGTTGATTCCAGACATTGCGTCTGATCGTTTATCAAGTGAAACAGATGGTTGTAATTGAGATGATTGAGAAAATGACCGTGAAGGCGTTTTGTTGTCGTCAATGGGTTCTCCCTGAAGGGTTTTGACTTTAACGAAATCCACATCGAGTCGTGCTTTGGCTAGACTGAGTAACCTGATCAGGTTTTGTGCTAGGACAATCTTCTCATCATCGAGAACTGCGATTTCTGCACAGGTACTCGCGATCCGTTCCGGTAAATGTAACTTTGAATTGGTGCCTGTGGGTGTTGAAGTGGGTGACGAGCTGTTCTGGAATGCCGGGGTGCTAAACGAGAAACTAGGTACACTTTTCAGGGCAGATTTGACATATCTGGCCTGATCTCGTGCCACATCTTGGAGAAGCTCTGTCGTACTACAAGTTATGATCCAATAGTTTACACACAGGAAACATACAAATATACCTTGGCATTTTTGATCTTTTATTTTGATTTCCTCGAGCAGATGCTCGACCTCCTTTGGGAGATTATCGATACCTAATTAATGACGTGAGTGGTGTCACTCACACGGCGAGGGGGATTAAACTCGACAACTGGACAAGTAACCTTTTGACGCCCATGTCGTTTGATAAGATGCGCATGATCGGCGACAGAGCCTGAGAAATAGGACTTACTACTTATAAAGTCGGCCGCCACAGTTGCAGCCTCCTCAAAGTTTGGAACAAACGGAGCCGCCATTTTTTTAAAAGTTATGGAAACGCCCTGGGACTCTGACAATACAAGTAAAATAGGAACTTCCCCACTGGGCCTGAACAATTGATGGCTGCTTGGTCAGGAAATTATAACGGACGGAATCGGATAATATCCTCTGGATTTAAGCCTGGAACAAAACGATGGATGTGGGTGTTGGTATGGGCTCCTGGTCGTGAGGCTGCTGTCAACCTCGTGTGCACAGCTGAGTCAATTTAAAAATAATCTCCTTTTTTGGGTTGTTTGTGGAGACGTCAACACATCGGCCCGGCGGTGCTTCTCATCCAGGACGAGTGTCCAGGCGAAATATTCCCCTTGTACGAACATGGTAAATTATATTTGACATACTGGCTTCTCCAGGCTGGGATGTTCTTGTTGGAACGATTTACGACCTCCGTTCCGAACGCATTTCTTTGGTTTCGCCTTCGAAAGATTACGTTTCTTGGTCTGTAGGCCTGGTAAAGGTCGTCTGAACTCTACAACCAGTTCCTGGAAATCTTCGCCGAGTACTCGAATCCCTTATAAAATTTAACGTTTAGATTTCGTCGAGACATTAGAGCTATGAGCACTCATGGCGTCTCCTTGGCTGCATCCCCGAACTTGAATCGCGATTGAAGTGCTCGTTCGATCAGACGGCTTGCCCCACTTTCACGTTTCTTATCCAAAACCCTCGACATACTTAATGATCACTTGCTAAACATTTACCAGCTGACACAGCATATATGCTTAGCCATCCTCATAATTACATTCACACGCGATTATGAAGACACTTTTCTCTAAGAAAAGTAGGTGGGCACGAAAATCGGTGCATCATTTATAGCTGAGAAATCTAAAAAGGTATACTACATGGGCAACTCCACTAAAGGATATCAGAAAAACCCTTACTGTATTTCGAATTAAACGTAAATGCGTTGCGGCTGACAATACGCTGACGTGGGTTAAATTCTGCAAATGTAAAAAACATGTTCTCACCGACTAAGCCCAACTTGCAAAGGGACCAGACTGGATTGGATGTTAATATGTAAATACCAGTACGGACCCAGGTGATGTGAATATTTAACAATACAAGAAGCTAAAGGTTGAATCCAACTCGACTTGTGATTTTTACCGTGAAGCGGCCCCTCAAATCGTCCGTGGGATTGGGGTAACAGTATTTCTCGGTTTTCGTAGGCAATTGAGTAGCCGCCGGCACCAGCGCCAATTTCCGAGAATCATGTGATCTAATTATGTGGTTACTTCAACTTGCCACCGTCTAAATCTAAGACTTCCTGAGATTGTGAATTCGTGAAAATACGTCTGACTGCCGTGTTTTGCAGTGTGCGCTGATGACTTTTGAAAATGCTGCCGTCACAAAAGGTATGATCCACTGTGTTGTGTTTCGAGCGTCCCGCGAAGTATCATGATGATGTGTTTCTGAAGGCAGCATGATTTTCATTGCATTGGTCACAATTTTGGTGGGAATATTCGATGTCAAACATTATTTCCATCTCCAGGTATGCAATTCGTTTCGTTGTGGGCAGTCTACCTAATCCTCTTCAGTTTGTCCCGCACATCTCTCGCCACCATCAGGTACGAGAACAGAAATTTAAATGGTCAATGCATCCGAATTATTATCCAGTACTGGCGTCTCATTTCCCATCAACTCGCTTTCTCCAATTCCGCTGATTTCTTTCTTGCTCAACTGCTGTTGTACAGCGTCGGAAGACACGTAGAGCGTCAATTTGGCAGCGTGAAATATGCGGCAAGTCTTCCCATCAAACTACTTGTGAAATCAGACGATTTACATTGGCTTCAGTCATTCATCTTTGTTTCGCTTCTTTTGGCGACCTTGCTTCAATTTATTACAGTCATTCTGTTCTATCGAGTTGGGGTAAACCACATTGCATTGGGTCCAATGGCCATTATTTTCAGCATGCTCTATCAATACTCTCGAATCGTCCCTCCCGTCTACATCTACCGCATCTTTGGAATTGCTTTCAACAACAAGAGCACTAGTTACATTCTAGCCCTGCAGGTCCATACTCTTTTTCAGCCCAATCGTAAAATACTAAGGTTTTGTTTCACAGCTTGCCATTAGTCGACCACTAAGCTCAGTAGCAACAGCATTGATCGGCATTATTACGGGCAAGCTGTATCGCTCTGACCTAGCAGGGTTCAATGCGTACAGATTACCAACATCTGTCGTACAATTTTCAAAGACCGTCTTTTTCCCCTTCCTTGGTTCGATTCATCCACCGCGAAGAACAAACAGAGCGGCACCTGATACTTTCTGGACCTCGCAAGATGGGTTTGCGGAAAATGACGAATTAATCACGACAGCACCCACAAGAGGACGTGAGGAAGGGACGGATAGCCAATCTGCACCTAACGGTATACAGGAATTGGTTGATGAATTGAGAGGACGCGTTGATCAAGCAAACGCCAGGCTCCGAGTTCCCTCTCAGGAAGAGATTGCTCATATGACGAGCATGTTTCCTTTGATAAATAGAGAGGCGGTAGTTGGTGCTCTTCAACGCAGGTGAGCTGCTTGCGTTCATTTTTGCGTCTACCCCTTGCTTACAATTGAGATCATCAGTCCTAACATTGAAGTCGCTGTTGAGACACTGTTGACGTCCCAGTCAGCATAAGAATGGTTAAACAATGCCCTTGGCATCTTTGACATTCAAGTACGAGCTAATCAAACGTTTATTCCTCTTCTGCGGGGGAACCTTCACCCAACTCCTCGTCTTCGACCATAAATGTCGACATTGGGACAGAATATAAACGAATAACTTGCTGCGAAAGAGAAACGTCTCGGTGTTACTTGGAGAATGAGTTTGCAGGAAGGATCACGTACCTTATTTGGATCCCTTACCAAAACATATTTTCCTTCAGGCATCTTCATGCACAAGTCAGTGATAGTTCTAACAATACCCCAGCCGTTTGTCAAGGCGACATTAATTTGTACAGCAAAGTCGGCAGGGCGCAAGGACGCTGTGCTCAAAATAACATGGCGGGTGTTGTCGCGCGGATTTACGCGCGAAATATACCTATGAGAAATGTTAACATCGGAACCCAAAGAGGTTATAATCCACACATACCCAATTTTCATTGCTTCAGCCCCTGCGAGAATGCTCTGCACAGTCCATTTCGCAAACTTGCAACTGTTATTTTTCATCTCTGTTGCAACAACCGCTCCTCTTTGAGAGTCTAATTTCGTTCGCCAATCTGGCGCCCCTCCTGCACCTGGTGCGCGAGGATCGAATTCGTTCAGAGCTCGAATTGTGACCAGCCCTTGTCCTTCCTTGGGATTGCCCTGGGAAGGCAAATAAGAATCGACTTCTGTACGAACACATATTTTCATATTTTCATCCTCGGTAATGCCGAGATCGAAAAGTCGGTAGCGGTAGCCACATGACGCCAGTGGTTCAGTTTCCTCAGGACCGTAGAAAGGGTTTGGATGAGTGAAGTCAACTCGGGGAGGATTGCCAGATTCTATGACCGTCTGGAAACTGAAATTCTGGTTAATGTACGTGGCTTCTAAGGAGAGCGAGGTGGTGGTGTTTATGGATGCAGTTTCTGCAGTTGCATTTTTTTCGGCAGGGTTGTTGGGATTGGGGGGTACGGGGTCAAGTGGAGGGTCTGCGGCATTTTCGTTGACTGTTACAGTGTCGAACGGACCCCCGTCACGTTTGTCGAAGAAAAGTGAGTCCCCTTCCCTCAAGATGACGATGTCCCATGGATAAACAGATCGAGGTGCGCACATCAGGACGCTGAGGATAACATCCGTTGCATACACCCTAGCAACACCTTGTTGGGCAAGCTGATTGTAGAGAAGTTGTTGAATACATAACCTGCGGGAAATTGTTTCTGATGAACGTACTTGTTGGATGATAGGATCATCGGATGTTGTCGTGTTGTACTTGATTCTGTCGACCAGTTGCAAGGGTCTTTCGGTTTTTGTTGTTACACGATCGTAAGTCTTGTCGTAAGGGAAAATTCGGCCATAAGACCCACTAGATGATCCATTTATGATTAATTCCTTGAGATTGGAACAAGAACTTACAGATTTTCAGGTTCATCAACCTCAAGACGCAACTTTGACAAACGGTGGAATTCGATTTCCTCGAGCATATTCCATTGGGGGGAAATGACGACGGAGGATTCTCTTGCTCTATTTCCCTGCAGAAAATTCAATTGTGAGCAAATTTCGACCATAATCAGTGACATTTTAACCTTGTCCCAATCTCTCCAGTTCCTTCGTTGGCCTGTGTTGCGATTGAATGCACCACCCCGGGCTTGATTTCCACCACGAGCATTCTTGGCCATTCCCCTATTCCCATATCCGCCCGCTGTTCGCGGATATACACGACCACGACTGAACCCGGTCCCGCGACGAGTGGTCGTCGTCTTGTTATCGACCAAGGAAAATGTAGATTCATCCTCGGCATGAAAATACGCGAATGCACTGGCAGTTCCGCTTCCAAATGCTTGATTACCTTCACGGCGGCGATTTTGGCCACCGCGATTTGCTTGAGTAGGAGGTAGACCTGCTGCATTTTGTCGATTATCAGTAGAAGCTTCATTCCAGTCTGCAAATCTGCCAAGCTTGTCGGATTTTGAGTATGGTGCATAAGGGATATCTTTGAATTTGAATTGATCTGGGATGTTGGACGTCGACGGTCCCCAGGACCCATCTGGATTATCGTGGATAGGTGGTAGCGAAAACGACATACTGTGAAATGCACAACCCTCAGTAAGAAAATTTATCGAAATCGAAAACGTTAACCGTGGGAAAATATAGACTTGCTTGGGAACTTCATGAAGTGAGTTGTCGAGCTATCTAATATTGACGAAAGGTCTCTCATCGTGTCCATCGACAGCGTCGTCAAGGAGATTAATCGAATAAATCAAAAGGAGCTTGAATTGGGCCTAAATGGCGCATCGTGGCATGACGAGTACAAAGACTCTGCCTATATTTTTGCCGGAGGGATTCACACTGACCTGACGGAAGGGGATGTTATTACTATTTTCTCGCAGTAAGTCTACACTAGTGGCATATTTGTTTGTTTCTGAATGCCAGGCTTCTAGGTATGGTGAGATCATGGATATCAATATGCCCAGAGACAAGGAAACAGGCAAACCTAAAGGATTTGCCTTCCTAATGTACGAGGATCAAAGGTCCACCGTCTTGTCCGTTGACAATCTGAATGGTGCAATAGTTCTTGGAAGGACTCTTCGTGTTGATCATGTTAAGGACTACAAGCAGCCCAGGCTCAAGAATGACGATGGAGAATGGGCCGAACCTGAGGAACAGAGTATGAACGCGAAGCCTGAGATAATCGAAGGTAAGGGGAAATTTTATAACTGATTTTATTTACTGACAATAGCCCTGCAGGTGGTGAACCGGAATCTGACTCGTCGGCTTCGACTGGTGCATCGATTGACCCTGAGGATCCTATGAGGGACTACCTGATTGCCCAGCGGCGAGAGGCAAAGGCGAAAAAGTTGAAAAGAAAAAACAAGCATAAGGATGAGACGCCAGAGCAACGACGTGCCAGGAAGGCCAAGAAGAAGGAGAAAAAGGAGAAACGTCTCAAGTCGGCCGGCATGAAAGGAGTCGAAGACCTGCTAGAGAGCTTGACAAAGCGTGGTGGTGTCTCAGAAAAGAACAGAGGGCTTGAGCACTCGACCAGTAGAAATCGAAAGAACGATTCCTCGAGTCATCGAGGTCACTCTCGTGATCGAAATGCTCACAAAGGTGACGAACAAAAAGATCGCTACCGCGACGAAGAATGAGGACGAAACTATCGATCTCGACAATTCGAAGACTAGTTACGTACGTCCTGCTTGTTCTTTGAAAAAAAAAATCTTTTGATGCTCGGTAGTTCCGACGCTTCACACCTTGTTCGATGGAACCAATTTAGCACGTGAAACGGCGAGGAGCTTAAATAACAACACTGCCCTCAAGCAGCCGACGCCTCGCTTCGATACAGTCCAGAACGCACTTATTTTATGAGACCAGTGGATTGATCGACAGCCATTCACGCGAGAAGCGTCAAGAGTCACTTTATACTGCTGCTTAATATTTTCTTACTTATCCTTTGTTCCTTCTATAAGTCTAATTGTTGCAAGGGGAGTGGGGTTACACTCAGCAAGTGAGATGAATTGCAGGACTTCCTTCATAATTACTGGTGACACAAATTGATTGGCGCCAGTACGATCGTGCCGCCACAGACCCTGCCAGACTCTACCTATAAAGTTGTAATTTCAGAGGGTTCGCCAAAGACACCCCAAACGTCAAGTCAAGTTAAAACTTCGAAAGACACTCCTACAGTCCTTACCTTTGTCTTTGGGTGTCGCCAACGTATACATCCTGGAACGATGGCCAGCCTGGATATCAACTTGTCTAACAGGTGGGCTTCACCGTTCGTTTAATCGCAGAAATTGATACATCGATACGCAGACAGGTCATCGGTAGCCACGATATATTTCCGAGGGCAAACCATCGATGCGAACCTGCTGACCCAGCGACGACTGTCACCAACCGTTTAAACAAACTGTTACAGAATGGGGGTGATGGCTATGTCCTGCGTCTGTGTCCAAATCAAGTCTACTTCATCCAGGCTCCCATTTTATTTACTCACCCAAACCAGGAGATAAGTACTCTTGGGTATCCTACTGGAGATGAAAGGGCCGTCCTCACTGTTTCTGGACCAATTTCTGATGGTGAAGGCCATACGACAGCTGTTTCTGGCACCTGCTCCACTTGTGACGGTGTTAGACTTCGGAATGTGCAGGTAATACTTATATTCCTTCTATCGAATAGTCGTTTATTTTGGACTAGGTTAATGGGATGCGCGGAGAGTCATCGATGGCGAAAGGCGGAGGTAACATCGAAATGGGCGGCAACAATTCTGGCCAACTGATCGAACACGTCCGATCTTATGATCCTCGAGGATGGACTTGTCTCCACATCTCCGAGGGCGCCTTATCATGCAACAGCGTCATAGTGCGAGATAATGACATCGGTCCTTGTGGATCTGATGATTTCCAGGAATGGGCTGACGGCCTCAGTATCAGCTGTCGAAATTCAGTCATTAAGAACAACATGATTCAAGATCCTACTGACGGAGGCATTGTCTTGTTTGGATCGCCCGGAACTCATGTCTTCAACAATACTATTTGGGTCGTGAATGTGAGTCTGGGGTTGTCTTTTCATTGAGCTTGAGCTAATCATCCCTGAAGCGAACTCTCCTTGGAGGTATCAATATGGTGGACTATGATCCTTGGGATGGTAACTTCAGAGGGACTTCAGTGCATAACAACACCATTCTTGGAGGCTCTGCCACTGGTGGCCCGGACGAAGAATTGAGAGGTACCGACACGCACAGCGCCATTATTAAGTTGGTTTTTGTTCGAAGGTTCAGGCCCACTCTTCAACTTCTTTTTGATTAGGATTGCCATCGCCATAGGTCCTCGAACTTGGTTTGGTGATAAATATAGGAACAAAACCGTCAAAAATGGCTTTGTGCGGCAGAACCGACTATCTGGCGCTTTCGGCTATGGAATTGCTATTTCTTCTGCAGAGAATTTCGTGGTTCAGTCGAATGTCTTGTTCGGTAACATCTCTTTCATCAGCTCTGGTCCCAATTGCAAAACCGAGGGCGTAGTCCCAGCATCTACTCCGTTCGTTGTAGACCCCCATACTATCAAGAATGTTACTCTGCAATCGAACTTCGTCAACATCAGTGGTTGTGATTCCCTCACATGTGTTCTCCTTCCAAATGGAGACGATTTCTGGCCTTTCGGTGTCAGCCCTTCCTCTCCTTTCGATCCGGGTCGCAAAACGATTGATACATCGGATACCTCCTATTCCATTAGTTCCACCACTGTCCCTGTTGCTGTGATAGTCAGCTTGCTTACAGCTGCCATTTCTGCTATTTTCATACGGAGATTGGTCTTGTCACGTAGTGAGAATGCGGAATCGTTTGACGCAAAGGAGACGAAGAGCTACACAAAGCAACTGTGACCCTTGATTAATGACACCTTCATTCGTTCGTTTATTTTTCATTTCTATTCCAAATGATAATCGGCGTCAGAAGACAACCTCATACACACAGCGGCCATCTAGCCACATTAGATTCAGTCAGAGCCACTGTTTCCACCTACCACAATCTCGTGTTAGACCTTCCAAACGCCGATAACTGCAACATCCTGGCTGCCAATTCTAATAATCTTTATTGCATCACACGGGTGGTTGGCAATGACGGCCAGATCGGTTACTAGTACAATCCCTTTCCAGCTATTTGCGGGTTCGCGCTGTTTGCGGATTTGGTTTTGCACCTCACCCTCACATTGGAGCATCCCTCACATGTGGTCAATAAATTTTAATTACTAGT
>Ga0307517_10003294_pt1 | contig 25230 bp, 9 predicted proteins | sample 23_EM_MG_FD_194515 | JGI IMG/M metagenome (GOLD analysis project Ga0307517, IMG submission 194515) | Populus trichocarpa ectomycorrhiza microbial communities from riparian zone in the Pacific Northwest, United States - 23_EM | ecosystem: Host-associated > Plants > Roots > Unclassified | place... | reverse complement strand
GGCCACGAAATTAATTGTGGAGCTAGCTTATTTTTATTGAATCAACATTATTAAATTTTTATGTGATTTAAAGTAGCCGGTCAAATAGATTAATATAAATAATTTGAAATGATTTTATTTTAATATTTTTTATAAAAATTAAAATATATTGTTTTTTTATATAAAAAAAATATCATAACTGACTTTTGATTACATCACGTGATGACTTGGGTCAGGTCTTGATCACCGGATTAACCCGCCGGCTGGATTTGATAACAATTAGGTGAACACTTTCCGATCCCCACCCTTGACAATGAGAAGGCTACCTTGTAGGTGATGTCACCAGGGTAGGACCCACCATCATACGACCTAGGAGATTTGATTAAGTTGATGTTAATGGCTTAATTAATCTACGTATGGAGTCAAATATCAATAAAATAGGATTAACACGTAAAATAACAAGATCAGCTTGGTGGTCCCACATTCGTAAAATCAGACGAGATCATTTCCGTGATTTACACGTGGAAAAATATCAATGGTGTGTCTGGACATATGAATTAGCCATGTGAAATCAAGTGCTTGGTACGGCGAGTTAAGTGTCGAAGCTAGATTCTGTCCAGAGAGAGGAGAGAGTCCAAATGTTTTCTACTCCGCGTGCCACTCGATTTTAGCGTCACGTCTCGGCCGTCCGATCATACTCCACCTCCGTATAAATTTGTGTGCGCATCAAGTGGCGATCCTTGGACTGTCAGATCTGGAGGGGCAGCCGTTCAGAGCAGTATGCAAGACGTGGTTAAAATTGCGATTCGTTTTAATTATAGCTTTGAAAATGTTTAATTAATTAATATTTTATAATTTCGCATATATTTTATTAAAATTTATAATTTTTATTGAGTTTTTTTTTTTGAAACTGTAACTATTTACTAAATTCATTTCACAAATCATTTTCGATGCTGACTATTTTGAAAGGGTATTTTGTTAAATTTCAACAACCCCGTCAATCCACGGGCCAGTGTGATAACTATTGTTTGATCCCTTCATCACGACTTTCCTTTCCCTGCCATCCATCCATTCATCTTACCAGCAAGAGGGTTGGGTTTTAGTTACGTGGAAATTCAAGAACATCAAAGAATGAAAAGTGGATTGTTCTAATAAATCAGACAATACATGATATGCATTCCGTGGAATTTCCGACCAGAGTGAAAAAAATCACTTCCCCAGGGATGGGTCTCTGGGACGGCCTTGCCGAACATCATCGGGGCTCATGTTTTCCAGGGAGAGGACAGGTAGAGAGAAGAGAGAAGACAGGGTTGATTTGATTTTTTTGATTTTGTTTTTTCTTGGGCGGGGAGAGGTAGTTGAAGTGTCCTCGTATGTTAACTTTATTACAAAACTACCACTGCATTGTGTCTGCCTCTTCTAAAATCTAAGGCTATGTTGGGGAGGATATTAAGAAAATAAAAAAGAATAATTATTATAATCTTAATTTTTAAAGATGTAGAGGTTGGTTTGCAAGGATATGATATTGTAATAGATTTAAAAGTTAGATATTAGTAAGAAAAATAATTAAATTATTAGTAGTGACTGGTGAAATAAAAATAAAAAAAATTGTGTACATCAAATAAAAAATATTTTAAAAACAATCTCTATTACAATACTAATTGAGCTAATAGTCATTATTTGTTTTTTTTAGCATTAATGAGTATTTTTTTATCAGTTTGAGCATTAAATATTATTAAATTATATTTTTATATTACATTTTTTTTATAGGGTGATTTATGTTTTTATCAGTTTTAAAAAACTCTGAACTTGAAATTTTTAAAGATTAAATATAATTTATTAAATGTCATACCAGCCCCTAAAAGTTACATTTATTGAGATTAAGGAAGATGTGATGAGGTTATTTTAAGGATATAACCTTGTCTTTGCCTGGATGTGACCTTGAAGCATTGAAGCATGGATCTGTTTTTTATTTCAGGGCTTGGATACCTTTCGGTATTTTAGTAATTTTAAGTTTTTAACCATTCAAATAAAAAAAATTGCCTGATTAGTCAAACAACTCATGCATCTACTCTAAATCTCACGTTTAAAATCTTTATTTTATAAAAAAACTTAAATAATTATTTATTTTACATACAAATACAAAAATTTATATCATAATAATTTTAACCAGAAATATATTTTTTAAATTATAACTAGAAAACTATCATAATATTAAAAAACACAGCCAGGCCTGAATCGAAGCCTGCAAGATACTCTTGGCATGGTGCTTGACTAGAAGACAAGTTCAGGAAAGTCGTCCTCGAGTTTTTTATCTTTTCACTGGAAAGGATGATGAGCTCTTTATTCTCTTGGGATAGGCCCCACTGATGGTGGCAGGCTGGACTTCCTATTTTATTGATAGAGAAGAAATCATAATAAATTGAGAACCTTGCGTGACGCTTTTGCCCACGCGTCTTCAGCCATGCAACAGTAGCAATGACATACTTCGGTGAGTTTGGCATTATATTTTGTACGTGATTTTAAAAAAAATAATTATATATATATATTTTTAGATTATTTTAATATAATAATATCAAAAATAATTTTTTAAAAATAAAAATATATTATTTTAAAATAAAAATCACTTTAAAAAAACAACCACTACTCCTCCCTTAAAAACATTGTTTTTGGATGTTTCCTAGTGATAGCAATTCATGAACATGGCATGGCCCTCTCTTTTTTCCTTCTTGGATTCACTTTGGTGCTTTCAATTCTCAGCCAACCAATCTCACTCCTCGAGGCCAGAAATACCTTGTAATTCCAATTGCTATGCAGTCAAATGTTCACTTCTGTCTTTTCGCTCAGGATTTCATTGTAGGAAAATTCATTTATTGCGTGGTTTGTCGCGTAAACAAACAAACACGCCCTTATATTACTTGTTATATTTTTTATATAATTAATGTATTTAGATCATTTAACATGTTGAAGTTGTGATCTATCATACCCCTCGTAAATCCTCGTATTCACGTGCTAAAATGCGCCACCTTCACATTCTTCTCTCCCTCCTCTTTAAAAAAACCATTGTTTCTTGTCGCTATCACTCTCTGCTGTACTTGATTTCGTGTTCTCCTCTTACTGTGATTTATTTTTATTTTATTTATTGCATCTTTTACTTTTGTTTTAACTTGGTCTTCCTTAAAACAGTTTAAAGCTGCAAAGAGAGAGCCATTTCCGGAAAGTTGGAGTGCAGGTTAATAGCATGCACCCTCTTTCTACTTTCAAGCAAATACGGCTGCCACTGCTTCACATTTACAGAGATATACATTTTCTTTTTGTTTTTTGAATTTCTTGATGATGATAGATGGAGATCAGTGGTTTCAATGAAAAGTCGAATGAATAATAGCTACAAGACCACCACCACACTCATGCTTTTCTTCGCGTGCTTTGATGCATAAAAGCTTTCGGTTTTTGCCGTGTCAATAAAAAGCTCTCCTTTTCTGCCCCTACAACTTAAAAAAACTCTATCTAGTCTAGTGAATACCTTTTTGCTGGCTGTCTTCCTTGATTTTGGATTATCAAGGACTCCCCACAAGAGGGTGTTTGTTTCTATCTTTTGCCCAATTGGATTGGTCCTTTTAGTGAATTTAAGATTCCTTGACATGGGCTGGTCTTAAAAGTTTAGCTTCTTTTGGAGGAACACAGGCTTGTGATTTTAATGCTGTACTTTTATGTTGTTTGATGGGGGTTCCTGTAAGCAAGGGGTTTGAGTTGTTGAGGTAAAGACGGAATTTTTCTATTGAGGTGCTCTGGCTGTGTGGTAGACAGTACTTACCAACACAAAGAGAAGCAGAAGATGGGTTCTGCTGAAGAGAAAATCAAAACAGGAGGGATTATTAATGGAGCTCAAACAAATCTGCTCGAGGAAATGAAGCTGTTGAAAGAATTTCAAGACCAGTCTGGTTTGTTTCATGTCATTGAAATCCTTGTTTCTCATAAGAGTTTTGACTTTCTATAATTGTTATCGCTTACGGGCTGAAATGATCCGGTAAAGGATGAGTCTTTAACATGAAGGCTTAACTTTCTGCATAAGTACATGTCCAAAAACAGTGCTCTTTTGTCCAAGTGTGTGTCTTATGTTTTTGATTTTGTTGTGCATGATTTCAGGGACACGGAAGGCAATAAACTCGGAGCTGTGGTACGCTTGTGCAGGTCCGCTAGTTTCCTTGCCCCAGGTTGGAAGTCTGGTGTATTATTTCCCTCAAGGACACAGTGAGCAGGTTTGAATTTATCTCTTTCAATCTTGACCCTTTCTCCCCTTATGATTATTTATCGATACGAAGCACGTTCATAAGAGGTTTCTACTGTACTAAATTGCGTTATGGAGGTTGATCTCTTGTTAAGTGTGATGATTTTTCTTTTTTGACGAACGGGGTGACTTTTCATTTGCAGTGTATCAACCATACAATTCCAAAACACCAACTGATAGTAAATTAGGACTTTATTCTGGGAAGAGTGGGACCATGGTGGTTTTAAAAGAAATTGAAGTTAAACCATGATTCCAAGGTTATGGAAGCCTTGTTATGCTGCTGATTATTCAATCTTTGATTTGCTGAACTGATGGGCATTTTATTTCCATGTATAGGTGGCCGTTTCCACTAAGAGATCAGCTACTTCACAGATTCCCAACTACCCAAATCTCCCTTCTCAGTTACTGTGCCAAGTTCACAATGTTACCCTTCATGTATGCCATTTTTTCTTCTGATTCTTCTTTGCTTTTCTTTTGATATAGATGTACCAGTGTACACTCTGCCTGTTAGAAGATCAGTTTTTTACCTGTGATTTACCTTTTCCTGATAGGCAGACAAAGATACAGATGAAATCCATGCTCAAATGAGTCTTCAACCAGTGAACTCTGTAAAGCTTAAACACTGTCAATTCATCGAACTTCTTCCAATTTGCTTATCCCTTCATCCAGCCTCAAACTAAATGAATCTGACCTTCATGTAGGAAAAAGACGTCTTCCCTGTACCAGATTTTGGGCTAAAGCCCAGCAAGCATCCGAGTGAATTTTTCTGCAAAGCTTTGACCGCTAGTGATACAAGTACACATGGTGGGTTCTCAGTGCCACGCAGGGCAGCAGAAAAGCTCTTCCCTCCATTGGTAAGCTAATCTTGCTAATTTGAAAATACTTGCAAGCCCCGATGAAATAGGGAGCTGTTATATTAAATTTTGCTTGTCTCAGGATTACTCAATGCAACCACCATCTCAGGAGCTTGTTGTCAGGGACTTGCATGATAATACCTGGACATTTCGCCATATATACCGCGGTGAGGAGCCATCTGCGTTGTAGTTGTAATTTATTTGACGAAGACCTTATATTTAGAGAACCAGAAGTATGAATATCTTTGTTCAGTGGAAACTTTGGCCTAGAAGATGTTCTTCACCCCTAAAATCTAGTAAATTAGCCCATAAAAATGATGGCATTTTTTTTTTTTGTTTTACCTCAGCATTGAACTTGTTCTGGCTATGCTTCATCCTCCTTTCCCTTCCTTTTATGCAGGGCAGCCAAAGCGACACCTTCTTACAACTGGGTGGAGCTTATTTGTTGGTTCAAAAAGGCTTAAAGCAGGTGATTCTGTTCTGTTTATCAGGTAAGTTATACCATTCGAATTCAGATTTTCCTTGGATGCTGCAGAAACTTGTCTTCTTAAATTAGCTTTACAAAAATAACCAATAATTTATCAGGTAAGTTCATTATTTTTATTTTTGAATGAATTCTCAATAGAAAAGAAGCTTAGGTTTTTATTCCAAGTGTTGAGAAGCTCTGCTATGCTATTTGACCGCATTTAATTGTTAAGAAAATTGTGTTAAACAATAGGTAATAGGTAATCTTCATGGATTTTGACAACTCACCATAATGATCTTAAAGCAACTCATCCTCTGTAATTTCAGGAATGAAAAGTCCCACTTGATGGTGGGTGTGAGGCATGCAAACCGTCAACAAACAACATTACCATCATCAGTTCTATCTGCTGATAGCATGCACATTGGTGTCCTTGCTGCTGCAGCTCATGCTGCTGGCAATCGAAGCCCATTCACCATTTTTTACAATCCAAGGTTTGTTAAATTTACAATCATATCCTACTTGTCTTTGCCCTTTGCCCTTTTTATTTTGGTTTCTGACTCTAATTAGTGGTTACTGCTTTCTACAATTCACAGGGCATGCCCTTCAGACTTTGTCATTCCATTGATTAAATTCCGGAAAACTGTATTTGGGACTCAAGTCTCAGTTGGTATGAGATTTGGAATGATGTTTGAGACAGAAGAGTCTGGAAAACGCAGGTCATATTCTGAGTTCTGAGTCCTCTTACATCTTTAATTATGCGGGTATAGGTAACGCATCTGCACGAATAACAATCATGAATTTCAATCAACTGCTTAATTCATTAAGTAACCCCATTTAGTTTTCTGCATCGTGACAAGGACAGAAGCACATTCTATTTTTTCTGCGAAGTTCAAAGTCATCTATGTTTTAATTCCATGCTTAGGGCTCTGAACATTCATCTGTCGTAATGTATATTATTAACTGTCTGTAATCTATTCCACAGATATATGGGCACAATAGTTGGTATTAGTGACTTAGATCCATTGAGGTGGCCTGGTTCCAAGTGGCGGAATCTTCAGGTAGATTAGGCTACTTGTTGATCTGACCAAATCATTTTCTTTTGCAGTGATGTTAGTATTATGTTATTGTTTCTCTGCTTTGCCAATTTGCAATTGATTTTCATATCTGTCTTACAAACAGGTAGAGTGGGATGAGCCTGGGTGTTCTGATAAGCAGAACAGGGTTAGTTCATGGGAAATTGAGACTCCTGAAAGTCTCTTTATTTTTCCCTCTCTGACTTCTGGTCTCAAACGACCCTTGCAGTCTGGATTTTTAGGTGAGCATTTTGCTAGTTTTTTTTTTCGGTTAGGAAAATTTGTTGAAAATTCATTTTATGCTGTTTGTCCTTCCAGGAGATACTGAATGGGGGGGTTTGGTTAAAAAGCCTCTTGCATTGCTTCCAGGGAGTGGAAATGCAAGTCTTCCATATGCTTCAATGTCAAACATGTATTCTGAACAACTGATTAACATGCTAATGAAACCTCAAGCTGTTAACTATCCTGGAATCTGTGGAACTGCACTACCAGAAGTATCTGCTGTGAAGGTGGGTTCATTAGATGTTAAGAACATGCAGGCAGCAATTAATCAGACGCCTCAGCTAAACCAGTCAGGAATTACGCCCATAGAAAACCAAAACTATTCCCAGATCTGTCTAGACCAATCCAATGCCATGAACTCGTATTCATCAAAAGCAAATGTAGCTGGGAAGTCACTTTCTTTGAGCAAAGTTGAAAATCAAGCGTCAGTTGGAGGAGTTGATGGGAAATTCAAAGCAAAACCTGAGCATTTGCCAGATCAGTTAAGCCAGCCAACCTCAACAGGAGAGTGCATTGTGCAAAAACCAATCTCGTGTCCTATGACTCAGCAGAATGCCACAAATCATCTGGTGTTCCAAAATCAGAATCAGGGCCAGTCACAATTACAAGCCAGCCTCTGGCCTATGCAGGCACTTACAGAGTCATCGCTACTTAATTCCCAACAGATCCGTGCATCTCTAGCTGATGCCACTACACCAAACTGCTCTCTTCCATTTCTAGACGCAGGCGAATGGATATCACATCCAATGTCTATTGACAGTATGTGTAGATCAGGACCGTTGTCTATGTTTGGATTACAAGATCCCTCTTTACCTTTTATGCATCAAGATGCGTGGGATCATCAGATGAGCAATTTGAGAATTTTATCTGAAGCGAACCAATTGATTCCTTTGGCTCAGCAAGAGCCATGTAGCTTCAACTCAGGTGCAGTGAAGGATTCATCTGACGAGAGCAATGATCAAAGTGGAATTTATGGTTCTCTTAACATTGATGCTAGCAATGGTGGTGGTTCTGTGTATGATCGGTCTGTCTCAAGTGCTATTCTAGATGAGTTCTGCACATTAAAGGATGCTGATTTGCAGAATGCTTCAGATTGTCTAGTTGGCAACCTCAGCTCAAGCCAGGATGTTCAGTCTCAGATTACCTCAGCAAGCCTAGCAGATTCCCAAGCTTTCTCACGGCAAGACTTTCCTGACAACTCAGGTGGCACATCTTCAAGCAACATTGAATTTGATAATAGCAATCTGCTCCAGAATAACTCATGGCAGCAAGTAGCCCCACGTGTGCGCACATATACCAAGGTATGCATGATTGTGTTGTAAATAAAAGATCTTTGGTAACAATCAGCTTGGGTCATATACATCAGATTATTAGCATGATTATTCCAAAATGGAAGACTTTATCTAGTAAAATCATACTTAAACGTTACCTTTGTTCAGGTTTTTAGTCTCTCTGCATGTTTGTGAGTGAGATTGAGGGCATTTGGATGTTTTTTTCCCATGATTTTATTACATTTCATTAACTCGAATGTTGGGTGCTAACATTGTTTATGGTTTACAGGTTCAGAAGACAGGGTCTGTTGGGAGGTCAATTGATGTCTCAAGTTTCAAAAATTATGAAGAACTATGCTCCGCTATTGAATGCATGTTTGGACTTGATGGGCTGCTAAATAACCCTAAAGGTTCTGGGTGGAAATTAGTATATGTGGACTACGAGAATGATGTTCTACTCATAGGTGATGATCCTTGGGAGTAAGTGTCATTTTGCCCTTTCCAATTTCTTGCTGGTTTGCTTGTGGTTATATATATATTCTTTGTGTGTAGATAGCAAAGAAGTCCTTTCTATTTCAAGGCCTAAGTTTGATGTGCTTGTGCAGGGAATTCGTTGGCTGTGTTCGCTGCATTAGGATTCTGTCACCTTCAGAAGTTCAGCAGATGAGTGAGGAGGGAATGAAGCTTCTCAACAGCGCCAACATCCAAGGCATCAATACCCCCATCACAGAGGGTATCCATGCTTGATAAAACTTCTTCAGCTAAGTCATGCCCCCACGCAACTAAATGGACGTTTTCCCACCTGGTGGAGAAGAACGTTATCGGAATGGTTCCTCCCCTGTTCAAACCTAAAGCAAGCTTTCCCGGCGAACTTATTTCATATCTCACCCTAGTGGTGAGGGTGAGTCATGTGGGCACTTCCAATTCAGCCTCCGCTTTGTCAAGGTCTATCCTGATATATGATTAGATATGTATGTTAGTTGAACTTATTATAATTAATGGGATGATGGATTATACATTCTTCTACAGAAGCCTAAGACATTACTACTAGCTTATAATATATTAACATGGTAATTAAGAGATATGTCTGTGTTGCTTTGCTTAATACATCACTTGAGTTATAGTAACTCGGGCTAGGTCTTGGAAGTTTCCAAAAAATAACTCTTTTTTGGTGTGAAAAATAGGATGCTTATAGGCCATCGCAAACTCTTGACACGGTATGGCACGGTCGATTTAGTTAAGGTTTTGTTTAATTTTAAGAAGAATTTTAAAACTATATTGTTTTAATTAATCAAAATTAACCTGAGTTAATTATGACTGGAGTATTGAATTAGGTTAGGTTTAGAGCCTAACAATAGGCTATTAGGTGGGCCTAGGACTGCCGAACCAGTTGGAAATCGAAGTATTTCCCCTGACAGGACAGTAGCAGTTAATATCTTGCAGATAAGGCATTAAATTATCAAGTTGGAGGAGCTTCAAAATTTCTAAAAAGTCCCACCGTCGATTCATACATTGGCAGAAGAAAATTAAAGCAAAGCAAGGAAAAGAACCATACAGCATTGATTATACATCACCTCAACGTTTGAAACCACTTGTGATGGACGGTGAAAAGGAGTAAATATAGTAAAACTCCTACGTCCCTCCCCTTATGGAAAAGCCAGCAAATTATATCCAAAAAGCCAGCTCCAGCTGCCATCTGCCCACAGCATCTTCTTAACCTACCAAGGGATACCAGACTCGGAGGGTTCACAGATGATTTAGTAAATTTCATTCATTACAGGACACCTGAGAATTAATGGTCTTCCTAGAATAGTTAGCTTGCAGGGCCATGTTTTTTATTCTGTTCATGTATTCCATTGCTATATATTCAACTGCAAAATGCACTTATCCAAGGGATTGCCCAAAAGCGCCGGACCATCGTACCCAATCCAGAAGAGGGAAACACTAATATTTGGATCGGGATAAAGGCCTGTTTAGAAACGAGGTTGCAGCAACCAGTCGTTCCTAAATGAATTATGTTTTTCATTTGGAAACACATGAGAATAAGAGGTCAAGTTCAAGTTAAGCCCCGTAACTTTTACCTCCTCTTTCCTTGCAAAATTATCAAACGAGGCTAAGGGAGGTTCATTGTTAAAGAATTTACCATTTAGCTCGCTTTAATTCTAAAGCCAAACACAACTCAGAAATGAAGGGAACAGCTTGTGCACATACAAGAATGCAATGCCACTACCACAAAGATGAATTGGAATATTGTCAATATCCGTTTGCGAAAGGATACCAAAATCTTCCCTACGAATCAACATCTTAAAAGTGATTATCATGTTTCCCTATAACTAAAATCTAGAGCTAGTACTTCCTAGTTCCAAGCATTATTACATTCATATGCTCTTGACTTCCCAAATGAACTCTGGTATTCACATATCAAGTAGTCGGTGTGCTAAAGAGAACAGTACAAGTTAGAGAACAAGCCAGAAACTAGGTGAACGCAAGTCAAGACTTGTAACCACCGGTTAAGCCACTCCCTTATCATTACCTAAGACAGTTTCCCAATTAGAACCCATGAAGATGGATAGTTATCAAATTCAAACTTGGAACTGCAATGTGAATGAAAAGAAACATCACGAACTTGCACTTTAAAGATGGATAGTTATTATACACTATGAATTTTCCATTTCCTAACATTTCTTTTAGCTTGGATAGTTAACTCCCCTAAAATACAGTAAAAGATAAACCAGTTACTAGATTACAAAGCACAAACATCATCTCCTAATGCTGGTTTACAGTTGAGAGAAGTAATAATTGATGCACTTATTGCATGTTGAAACGAATTTAAGAAAATGTTTGAGTCGATGAACTCACACAAAATGCTGTGTGAACAAAGCTAGAAATGGAAGCAAAACTCTCACCTCTTTCAATTTCCTGTAAGAACTCCAGTAATCATCACACTCTTGCTGGCTTTTGTAGTACGGCAGACAAATAAACTTCTGATTTCCCTGACCCAGCTGTGTCTATCTTCTCTCCCACAACCCATTTCAGCTTCTTATACTGAAACCGCTCAATCAGTCGAGTCAAAGCTGTCTTCTTCTCATCATCTGCACAGTAAAAGTTATCCAACCAAAACAATCCACCAGCCCTCAGAATTCGATCGATGTCAAACATTAGGAACTCCAGTTTTTCAGGTTTGTCCCCTCCATCCAATCCACTAGAAGCATGAATTAAATCGAAAACATTGTCATAGAAAGGGAACCTGTGATCTAAACTCAAATACAAAGGGAAAAGCCCTCTTGCTGCAATAAATTCACTAAATGGAGCATCCACATTCAAAGTATTAGTAATCACAGTCACATTTCTCTCTGCCATCCTAGCAGCAAAAGTCCCAGACCCACCACCAATATCAAATCCAATTCTAATTCCCCCACTTGCTAAAGCTAACACATCATCAATGATAAAATCATTCTTGCCTCGAGCTTTAACAAACCTTTGAGTCTCATAATCACTAGTAATATTAAAGCAACCAACACAATCCCTGCTCAACTTCTTTCTATTCAAGCACTCAAGATTCTTGCAACCAAGACCACTCCAAGTTAAAATCTTTTCACTAACAGGTTTCCAAAGAGAAACAGGAAAACGATAAAGACCCACCTTTTGAACAGACTTTGCAAAGCATCTCCTTCTGGGCAAAGGCTCGCATCCACGCAAAATCAACTTCTGGCCAAGGCTCCAATCACCAGGACAGGGCCCAGAAACCTTGTAAGCCATATACTGAGACAACAAGTCTGCAGATTTCTCACAAGAATGACCCACAGAAGCCACCATTTCAGTGATCCCAGTTCTTGAATCTTTGCCAAGAGGGAGTTGATGGTGTTGCAAAAACAATTTGAGCTCACTTGCAATATTGGGCCTTGAAATATCCATAGTTTCATAGCCCAAAAGCTCTTTCTCCATCCCGGCAAGCTTTTTTTGAGAAGCAGCGATCTCTCTTAGTATTAAAGAGACATGCTCAGAGATCAAAGATATATTTTTATGGGGATTGTGAAAGAGGTGAGTTTGATGGTCTTTTGGAGAAGATGTGAAGGCATATAATGCAAAAAGATTAGTGGTTAGTACAGAGAAGAGCATAAGAATGTTCACTGCTGATGAACAGAAACTTGCTCTCTTGAATCTGGCTGTTCCATCTCCTATTTTCAGCGACACTGATCCCATATTAGCCTCTTCTTCACAGAAAGAGAGGGAGGGAGGGGGAGAGTGTCTGTGTAAGTACTCGGAGAATGATGTTTGTGAAGTGAAGCAAGTTGTGAGATTTTTTAGTGCTTGATTAGTTAGGACAAAGCAGCTTTGGGGAGCAGGTTGTTGGTTGCAGTTATTCTTTTATGTGTTTGTTAACTGTGAATATGTTTTTTTAAAATATGTTTTTTATTAAAAATATATTAAAATAATATTACAAACCATTTAAAAACAGAAACCATATGACGCAAAACTGTCACTAATACGATTTTTATCAATGATCTCAATATTTTTAATATTTTTGGACTAGTTTCCCTAAGCCAAAATTAATTGATTTTTTTATATTTATTTTAGATTTTAGGACATTTGAATTCATGAATTCTTTTTAACACTTTCTTTCTAAATTTGAACAGGGTAATGATGTGAAAAACAGATCTATCTTTATTGCTTAAAAAAAGTGTTTAATTAGTTCTCTATTTGCAGATGGTGACTTTAATTAATGAGGGCAAATGAAGATTAATCTTAATCTGATTTGAATGAATCCAGTAATTTTTTTAAACAAAAGCAATCATCTTGTATATCATTGGCTGATTTTTTTCTACTTTGGTAAATGTTAAAAGATGGCATTGTTAAAAGAGGGGAAAGGTGTGGGAGTGGTCTAAAATAAGAGTTAAGTGGGACAAAAGATGATTTAGATCTGAGCATTAAGGTAAGGAGTAGTACTGGTCGGGATCTGTAAAGAGATTCCTTTTTCATTGGGCAATCTGGGCCCTCCACGTGTTCACACAAGGGATGGAATGCTCTCACTCAGGAGCTTATCACAGTCCGTAGAACAGCCTCGGTAAAGGAACGTTATGATATCATGGTCAAGGTCATCGATCTCACTCTATCTCTTTAATTGTCAAATACAAACCGTGTTTGTTGTTACAGTAATAATTATTTTTTAAAGTATTTTTTATTTAAAAATATATTTAAGTAATATTTTTTATTTTATAAAATATATTTTTAACATATAAAAATATTAAAAAATAATTTTAAATAAAAAAATTCAAAAATTTAGGAACACGACTAGTCACGTTCCCATAGACGAACAATTGGGCCGAGGTTTTAGCATGGTGCATCTTGGAACGACATGTCACCCCCAGCTAATTTCATTTGTAAACGACCTCGCTGCAGTTAAAACGGTAGAAACTGCCCATCTATGGAAAGTAGTTTTTTTTTAAAGTGAATTTTAGAAAAGTAAATTCTAAAAAAATAAATTATTTTTTGATATTTAGTAGTATAATGAAAAATAAATTGGAAAACACTTTCCAGTATTTGATTATGTCATGAAAAATAAACTGGAAAATAACTTATTAATGTTTTATTTTTTTCAAGTTTATTAAAATAATAAGGAACAAATCTTACAAATTAAAAAGTTGAATGAAAATGAAATTAAAAAAAATATAATTTCATAAATTATTTCAAATAAAATAAATAATAATCAAAATAATATATATCAAATCTAAAAAATAAAAAAAATTGAAAGATAAAGAAATTAAAATAATAATAATTAACATTTCATAAATTATTTCAAATAAAATAAGTAACAATAAAAAAAATAAGGATCAAATTTAGATAAAAAATTTCAATTAAAAAATGATAAAAAAAAAAGCAAATAACAATTATAAAAATAAGGACCAAAATTAATATGAAAATTAAATTATAAGGGATGAAATTGAAAAACAAATAGTTTGAGAACCAAATTTGATATAATCAATAAATAATATGACATTTTTAAATTTTTCACAACTTCCGAAAAGTGTTTTCCGCCCAAAATAAAAGGAAAACACTTTCCTGAAAACCAAGCTAAATTTTCCTTGACTGGAAAGTGTTTTCCGTTGATCGGAAAATATTTTTCGTTGACCAACTTTTCTAATAGCAAACAAACACAAGAAAGTTTGAAAAATAATTTCTCGAAAACCACTTTCCATAAAACAATCCCAGCCTAATTATAACTTGAAGGGCCAAACCCAAACCCAAAATCAAGGAGAAAAAAAGTGCAATCAACATTGGGATTTCCAAAACTGCTCGAGAAAGGGAGGTCGAGTCAAGCTTGAAACCCTAATTTTAGGTGAAGGATGAATAAAGTGAACAAGTTGACATAATAAATTCCTCATCACGAACATGGATAGTGATTGATGTTGCACGTGACAAATTAATCAGAAAACCCCAAGGAATTTTAAGGGAAAAAAAATGGACGAGAGAGAGAACCAAGCTGCAAATCTGTCTCCAGGAGAAGAGGACGTAAGAAAAGGACGTCATGTACAAAAGAAACGTGACATTGAGACAGTGTTCGAGTCTTTGAGATGCATGGGAAGACAAACAAAGGCTCGACAGTGCCTACCACATACATGAAGAAAACGAGTAAGAACAAAAGAAGAGGTCAAGGAACTACTTTGCTCAATGCAAGGCTTGCAAAAATGTTTACCATGAATGGAATAATGTGGTTAGGAAATAATCACAAAATATGTTAAGATTACCGATAAACAAGAAAACAAATAAATGATCAGCACCACTGAGCATCACAACCATAGTGAATAAACAACACTTACATTTCTAAGAGACCTCAAGCTAATTGTTTCTTCGACGACTGGGATGATTCAGGTGAGAATGCTGATTCATGAATATGAAAGCTCACTTGATCTAGCAATGAATAGGTTATGAACAAAAAGGCGATCAAAATAGATCAACTGTAAACATACAGGGAAGAGCAGAGTATCCAAAATCTTGAATCTTGATACATGCCCTTCCAAAAACCATTAAAAAAAAAAGAGGGGAAAACCTATCGAAAAAACTTGTTTCTGCCATTTACTTGTGCGTCAACTGGTAGAACAAAACCTTGAAACAGAAAAGGCCAAGTTCTTTGAAATACTTGCTTCAGTAAGACAGCATAACTATAGAGCTTAAAGACGTGGTAATGAACAATAATTATCTAGGTAGGAATCACCAAGCACAACTGTTCTGTATTAAAAAAGAAGATTGTAAAAGCCTCGAGATATGGTATATGAATCCAGTAATCTGCAAAACAATTGTTCTTCTACATGTTCAATTCATAGAAAACTATGTCTCACTTCCTCAGAAATGAAAATTAACAGCAGCCATTCTCGTGATTCATAAAAAAATTAATTGAAAAAACTCCAGATTCTCTAAATCAAGAGTCATCTTTTGCATACGAGTAATCCTATCCAATGGCAACCATTTGAAAGATCCATGGTCATTTATTTCATCATTCAACACTATCTCCTCAGTGATGTGCCTTAGCTTCCGCCTTGTTACGCGAATTCACTTTCATCTGATAGTCAAAGAAATCAATTTTTTTCTCTCAGAAATTAACAATCATTCCCAACAAATCCTCAAACGATGAATTCTCTTAACAAAATCGACAGAATGTAACGACAAACGGCTGCATCCAAGTGTCATCACGAATCAAATTTGAATCGAAAAGTTAATAACTTACATACAACAAAATTTGCCAGATCAAGGCCAATTTAATCAAAATTTTCGCATAATTAGCTTATTGATTTGTTAGTGAATAAAATCTATTCATTTATTATTCCATGAAAACAACTTAATCAAATTGATAAGTATAAAGTAAAACTGATAACAGAAATAGATCTGCCTAGCAAATGATCAATAAAATTAAGAAAGCTTAAACAAGTTAAGTACCTTGAGAATCTTGAGCTTCACACTTCCATAAACCAAGCCAAAACTGAATGCCGATGCACGCGCCACCTACACATAAATCAACTTTTTAAAGGCCAGGAATCGATCAGAAGGAAGAGAGTGGAGAGAGAGTTGCTCACCAGAGCGAGAGTGCTGGCGCCGGAGTAAGGACCTGGAGGTGGAGTCATTTGATTAGTTAGAGATATGATCAAGAAAGCCTTTCTAGAAAACACTAGATCAGAACTCCGGTGAAGCTAAGTAGAAGGTGGACTTGTCGCTTCTGATTTTTTCTTCTGCGCGATCCCAATATCCAAATCTTCCTCTCGAATCGCTTTTTCACGGGTCGGGTTGCCAACCTCAGTGTCAAGTCACCCCCGCAAACATCAAACGCAGCGTTCCGAATTTTTTTATTTTTACCACTTTATCTATCAATCAATTAAGTTGTCTTTGTTTTTGCGGTATTTTTAAATTTTACATTTTTTTAAGATTTAAATTATTTATTTATATTTTTAGATATGCTAATATAAAAAATAAAAATATATATAATATTTTAATGACGGATGAAATACTTTTTATAAAACAAATGCTTATTCTACACATTTCTTATAACAAGTGTAAAAAATAAAATTTAAAAGGCATAATTGAAAATAAAAATATTCAATTTAAAAAACGACAAAAAAAGAAGACCCAAGATAATCAGAGTTAACTTGATAAACGTGCAAACTATGTCATGGACTTTATTGGATGTAATAAGTTTTTATTTTTATAATTATTTTTTATTTAATTATACACCAACTAGATGCATGAGACTTTATTTATATCAAACATCATTTTTTTTTCTTATGAAAATAAGGGTGATGCGTGGGATTGAAATAAAAAATAGATATATTTAAAAAAAAAACAACAAAAAAAGGGTTTTTTTAAAGTCAAATAAAAAAATACCTTCAAAAAACAAACAATGAAATGATTTATTTTGAAAGAAATATTAAGGGGTTAAGAATACATCAAATTAAGAATTAAAAAAAAAAGAGCAATGCACTTAATTAAATAATATTCTATAAAATATCATAAAAGATTGTTAAAAATGTTATTTAAAAAAAACAACAAAAAAATTCAATGAAAAACCAAAATTTAAATGCTGAAATTGAAAGGAAAAAGGCTAAAGGACAAAAAAAAAAGTTCAGGCACGCGTGCCTGCCTTGGATGGCCCGCATGCCTGGGCTAACTTTTTTTTCAAGGGGCAAACAATCCCTTTATTTTTAGACAACTCGTCATCTATTTTGACAGATGACACATTGCTTGTTTCTCCCCATATTCTGACCATCATGGTAGTTGGAAAGCTAGGGGAGTTTTTTCTCCCTTAAAGACCTATTTTTCAACCAATGTCATATCCAAAAATACATAGAAGACACCCTTGATATATAGATAAATTCATTCATGACCTAAAAAATTGCCAAAAAAACTTGAAAGCAACATGAAATAAAAAATATAAATATTTTTGAGTCCATATCTTTGTTTAAGCATTTTGAAGATGAAAAAATACTTAAGTGAAACTATTCCTAAAAATGAAACTCGTTGACATTAGGATCGATTGTTTTGGTGACTGAGATCCATGTCAATGAAGATTTTCTCTCTCAACAGTCAGAATCTGACAACTTTTTATATTCCATTTCGAATTAGGAACTAAAAAAATAAAAAAAAATGAAGTTTTCATAGTTTCATATTAGATTTTTTTAACATATAAAAAAAGGGATTGTCTTTTTATTAGAGAGGAGATAAGAGGCATCTACAATTTAATGGTGGTGCAAAGTACGAAAGTTAGACATAACATCAGAGGTCTGTCTCTAAATGTGAATCCATTAAAATTAGTAATATAAACTCAACACGTAAATATTTATAATATCAATAAAAAAAAAATTAGTCTAATCCAGTATATCAAACTTACTTAGTTTAAAACAAAAATAAATAGTCAAGTTTATAATTTATAAAATATAAAAAATTAAATTGGATATACTCATGAACCAAAACCCAACAACTAAGTTTAAAACTAAAACTCAAGGGTTTTCCAATAACTAGAATTGTCCACACACTCACAGAATACTATAAACCTCCTGTGCTTCTTTTAGCTATTCATTTTAGTTCTTTGAGTTTAATTTTAAGTGATTTAATCTTAATTGAAAGCCAATTGCTTTGGATTTCTTAGCCAATTGTGAAATTGGAACAAGAGGGATCGTAATGAAAAAGACGCGAAATATGGATGATGTATCATAGATTTCAAAAAAAATACATTTATATCCTCAAACTTTCAAGATAACACAAACTGTACAATTTAGATTCCTTTAAATTTTTAAAAATTATTTTTGGTACAAAAATTTATTTGTATTATTTTTAGTTCTTAATTAGAGAGATGAGAGAGAGAGGGGTTGTTGAATTCCAGTGACGAGAGAGAAAATCACCATTCAAGTCATTTTCGACCATAAAAATGATTTGTTTTTGTTTCCACGAGTTTCATGAGACGAGAAGGGTTTGATGGTGGTTGTTTGGTACTTCAATACTTATTGAAAAAATAGTTATAAATTGAAAAAGATAAATCTAAACCGGTTTGATCTTGGGTTTTTGGACCATTTTTTTGGTATTTTGAGTTGATGCATTGGCTTGTGGGTGTTCTAAGGGTGTTAACGAGGTGTTTTTGTGTTGAAATGACTTAAAAATTATGTTTTTTGACCAAGAGAATTGTTGCCCTGACTTTCTGGCCACGATTATGGTGGCAAAAAACTGGGCTTGCAGGCAATGTGTCACCCACGTATTTTTTTTAAAGTAAAGATGAATGATAGATCATCTATCTATTTAAAAAATAAATAAAAAAAAGAATCAAACCCAAGCCTGCGAGCTTGGGCTTTAAAGCCCACCCCTGCACTTAAGTTTTATTTTTAATATAAGTATAAATTTATGATAAAAGGTTATTTAACTCGTTTGGGTCCACAATACCTGAGCTATTATTGTTTTTTTTTTTTTATTTACACTTTTTTTAATATGTATATTTTTTTAGTAATTTTTAAATTTATGCTTCAATTAATATCGAAGATCTATGATGTTTTTATTTGCTTATTTAATCATTTTTTATAGAGATTTTTATAAGATTATTTCATGTGTGTTTAATTTTTGAAGTGATTTTTATGATATATATATATATATATATATTATCTTTTATATAGATGAAATTTATTTTTGAAAATAAAAAAATATCTATTTTTAGATAATATTTATAATATGTGTAGTTTTGCATAATATATTTTTTATGTTTTTATTTAATTTAAACAATTTAATGTGTGTGTCTATTTATATTATTATTTTACTAAATAAAAAAATTATTTTAATTAACAAAATTTAGCAAACACAACACAATTGAGTAAATATTCTATTTTGCGAGATTAAATATCTTGATCTACACATGCTTCTTGATTTTTTCAGTTTTATTTTTAGTTATTGTTATTTTTTTAATTTAACAAACATGATTTTCAATTTATTTTATTATATGTATACATAATTTTTTTGATTTGTATTTAAAATTTTTTAACTAAAGAAATATATTGAAAAATAGCTGTATATATAACCTTGTTATATATACAAGATAAAATATATACAAGATAAAAACAAGGGTAGCGCGGTTGACTTAAAAATAGTATTATTCAACAACATGAGCACTAGCAGGGTGATTCACACGTGACGTGGCAAGCGGCAAACAGATGATATGGATGCTTTTGCTTGCCGCTTAAAAATCAGAAATCGAGAAAGACTATCACTCAGTTTTTCTAGACAACCAAACGGAAAGAGAAGAAAATCCACTCGTATTTTCACTTCAGAGAAACAAAATCTCAGTTGTTGTTTGCTTGCTTGCTGCCAGAATGGGAGCATCGTCTTCTACGGAGCAGAACGTATCACGTGAACAAAGGGAAGTGGAAAGTCTAGCAGCTTCCACCGGATCAATCTCCTTGCTTCAAAATGCTTTCTCTAAGCTTGCCGATCCACAAACAAATGCAATCCCTCTTCAATCTCTACAGGTACTTACAAAACCACCAAGAATAAATTATGGGCTCTAAATTATCTTGATAAAGAACCCAGCTTTTCTCTTTAAAAGCTGTATTTTCCCCCCTGTATTGCCCAATAATTTTTGGATAGTCATGTAATTTTAATTTGTTGCAGAAATGCTTCTCTTTGAATTATAAAAACACAGAATGTGAAGCACTTAAAATTCCTGATTGCCTTTTGGGATTATTGGATCATTTGGGTCCATCAATGGTAGATCTGTTTTTTGTTACTGATAAAGGAGGGGTCAATTGGGTTGAGTTTGTAAGAGGTTATTTGAAATGCTGTGGGAGGATGCCTGTCTCAGCATTACTTAAGACATTGTTGAGACTGTTTGCTGCAACGGGAGTGAAAGCAGGAATTCCTTTGAAACTGGAGTTTGAAGCTATTGACGATGGTGATTATAAGTTTAGTGGGTCGCTTTTACCTATTGATGTGCTTATGTTTCTTGGGATGTGTTGGACTATGCTGTGGAATTCAAGAACTTGGAGAGTTTTGAAAGAGAGAGAGTATCTATATCTTCCGGATATTAGTCCTTTGGTGTTATCAGCAGTTGTTTCTTGTGCTGTGGGTGGCAGTGGATTGGAATTGTGGGATTGTGATATTTCAAGTTTAGATGTACAACTTCCTGCAGGAAAGTTTCTTACATGGATGTTGACAACAGTGCCTAACCTCACGGAGTGTTTTACACAATTTGTCAATGCAAGACTGCAAAACTTCGCTAGTTCAGAGGTATGTAATATTAACCAAATCACAAATTTTTTTGCTTTGATGTCATTTAAAGATTAAGGGGTTAGCCAGCCACTTATGATTTTTTTCCTGCTTAGATTATAAACAAGCAACTTGATCTTGCTTTCTGCTCATATGACATTTTACTATCTCTATCCTATTTGACTTAAAAGTTTATGACTGGTTATGAGAGTTCATATGTGATATGATTTTCGTTCTCAATCAACAGCAAGATGTGCTGGAATCTTCAAACTCATCATCAAGAGAAATCTCTCCAGAAAAGGCGTGCAGCTCCTACCTTCTAACCTGTGGAAGAGCGTGGGGAATTTCCCTTACTATCAGGGGTACAATAAGTGAAGAAATTTTGAAACCGTACTTTCCTAGTGACAGTGATACTAAAGATGAAAATCTTCTTTATCGGTTTGTCATCTTCCCTTCTGATCTTTTTTAGACCTAATTGCCTGTATTTTATGCTGCTTATCCTGCTGATGCCCTAAATAAATTTAATGACCCGTAAAATTGCTTGTAATGCTTCAGTTTCTACCACCAACCCATTCTCTCCCCTCCCCACTTTCTTTCAGGGTATCATGTGTCAGTTTTAGTTATTAATTTGCTTGCAACTGTATCAAATTTCACTCAGCATTTGTTTTCCAACGACTTTTAGGTCATCTCTCCATGGGAAGGGCTTGAACAGATTTTGGTCTAACATCGAAGGTTATCTTGGTCCGTTGCTCCTTCTAATTTCTGCTACTGGAGATGCACAAGAAGATAGCACCAATATTAGGAAATGGATCATATGTGCACTCACGCACCAGGGTTTTGAAAACAGGGATATGTTCTATGGAAATTCTGGAACCCTATATGCTATATGTCCAGTCTTTCATGCGTTCTCACCTTCTGGTATGTGATTTAAATGATTGAGGGGAGAGAGAGTCACAAATTCTCTTTACTTATTTCTTTTGTGAAAGTTGATAGGCCCAATTGGAATCCATGAAAAATGCTTCCATTTTGAGACCTTAGTGGCCAATTGTAAAACCATTGGCAGGGAAGGAGAGAAACTTTGTTTACAGCCACTTGCATCCTACTGGTAGAGTTTATGAGCCACATCCAAAGCCCGTGGGCATTGCATTTGGGGGAACCAATGGGAATGAGAGAGTTTATATGGATGAAGACTTTGCCAAAGCTACCGTGCGTCATCACGCTATTGACAAAACATACCATCACGGGCCCCTTTTCCCAAATCAGGTACTAGTGTGTTTGGCTAACCACATTACCACTATTGGTGAGCTTTTGGCTCCCAAATCTTAGTATTTGAAGAATGTGATCTGGCAGAGGAAGACAGCATTAGCTATTCTAATAGTGGAAATCTACCTTGCTTTTTGCCATGACCTTAGTTTGTGCGCAGTTTGTGGTTTCGAGTAATTTGTTCCTTTTTGATTTTCTGTTTTAAATTAACTTGTCTTGGTCTCTGAGTGCATGCATGCATGCATCAGTAAGTATTATTTATCAATAATTTTGTTAACCATTTTGTTTCTTTGATTGATTTGTGTTTTTCACTGTGGACTTTCTGAAATTTTTTTCTCACGGAAGGCAATCTCTAATCTAATTGTTTGTCATCTTCGTGGAGATGATTTTGATCATATAAGATTGCCTGTTAGACAATATATGGATTGAATAGCAATGACAATAACATTCGTATGAACACTGGAAAATCCATATTAATAGTCTATGAACACGTTTAAAGGCTAACAACTTTGTTTCCAAATTATAAATCTGTACCGTAGGGGTTTCTCCCGGTTGAAGCTTTGATTTTAGAGGTTGAAGTTTGGGGTTTAGGTGGGAGGAAAGCAAGGGAGATTCAACTTTCATATAAGAAGAGAGAGGACCTTTTCACTGAACAAAGACGCAAGGTAATTAACCTGCCATACATAGAAGGCCTATGTTGATATTCAAATTCAAGAGTTGAATCTGATATATGAAAAAACCACATAACTTGTATTTTCGGCAGGTCGACTTGAAAACTTTTGCAAGTTGGGAGGACTCACCTGAGAAGATGATGATGGATATTATGGCTGACCCTAACAGAGTTCAAAGGGAAGACCGCTGAATAAATTGGACAGGAAGTTTTGATGGTGGCGAGGTTGTTACAATCATGTAGAAGTTAGATCTGGTACCTATACTCTTCACATTTCTTGTTGTATAAATGTTGGTTGTACAAATGGTTAATAATGACGTAATGCATGAGTGCGGGTTGTGTTCCTGCCATCTTTGCTTCAAAGCATCATTTAGTAACCCATTAAAAAGTTATTTGCCATGAGAATATTTAAGGCAGAGTGACATTGCTATAATGTCTTTTTACATGGGATATCTCTGGACTAAAAAAAAACTTACAGTTCAAATTCCATTTTCAAATTATAACTTGAGCATTACTAACAAAAACTTGAAAAACTCGCAAACACTTTAAAGGGGTTTGAGTTATAAGAACATTTTGCACCATTTATGCTTGCATTTTTGGTTGATTTATAGATTTCGGGGTTTCTTGTTTTTGTTTCTTAATTTAGATTTCAGAACTTAATCTTTTTTAAATTCGGTACTGATACTCTTCACATTTCTTGTTCTAAGTTGTATAGATGTCGTGATAGAGTGGTTGTACACATCGTTGACGATGAATTAATGTTCGAGTACGGGTTACGTTCCTGCCATCTTTGGCTGGGCTTCAAAGCTTCATTTAGTAACAAATTAAAAAAAGTTATTTGCCATGAGAACATTTAAGAGGGTGACATTGCTATAATTTGTTTACACGGCATCTCCCTCAATTAAAAAAAAAAAAAAAAACTTTGAGTTCAAATTCCATTTTCAAATTATAGCTCAAGCATTACAAACAAAAATTTGAAAAACTCACCATGATTTAGAGAACTCTCTGAAAATTAGATTTAGATGTATTATTAATGTTATTTTAGAAGTTTGGTTTCATTCTATCACTTTTCAACAATTTTTCAATTAATTCGTTTATTATTAGAGAAACTAGTTTTAGAAAACTAGTTTTTTATGTTTATTTAATTATTCCTCTAATAGAAAAACTATGTTTATAATTTTATTTCATTATTTATTAATTACATCTGGGGAAATTAAATTATGCTTTGGGTTGGCAAGAAAATAAAAAAAGGGTGCAAAATACTTAAAAGCACACCTAGCTATTACTATCAAATCAGATAACAACGATATGCTAAAGCAATAACTACACATATCTCCCCAAATTCCCATTGCTTTTATACTTATATTTTTTGTTGATTTATAATTTTATAGATTCATTGGTTTCTCGTTTTTATTTCTTAATTTAGATTTCAAAACTTAATCTTTTTTCTTCTTTGTAACAATTTGAATATTTAAAGATTAGTTCTCCAATTTATGTTAGAATGATCATTTGTATCTACTTTTGAAAGATGAATAAGTGGAGCAACTTCTAACAACATGTAAACTAATGTTTTATTATTATACCATTAGTTTCCTCCAACATTTTATAATTATTTACTAGCTTTGATACCCGCGCGATGCCGCGGGTTATTTTTTTTTATAAAAAATATTTTAAAAAATAAAAATTAAAAAATCTTGGATTTTTCTGCAAAGTTATACGCAAGAATCTTGGGTTTGGCTGCAACGTCTGACCTAAGAGTAATATTTATAATATTAATAATAAAATTAAACTTGCATGACCCAGTAACACAGACCCAAGAATATTGGATGTGGGTCTGGCTATAAGGTTGTGTAATAAAAGTGTGATAATTAAATAGAGTAATTAAAAAAAACAAAGAAAAAAAATCAACAGAAAGGAAAAAACTAATGAAGAAAAAGAAAAAAAAATTGAATTAATTGGGTTAACCCTTTAAACCATGTTACCCTGTAAAACCTGAGATTTGCGTCAAGAAAGTTTGATAACTAAATAGAAAAAAAATGACGGGTTAACCCATCAAACCAAGTTAACCCGTCAAGCCCAGGATACATGTCATGAAAATCTGATAATTAAATAGAAAGAAAATTAACTTTAACAAACTAAACTAAATGAAAAAAAATAACTCGTCAAATCAGGTTAACCTATCAAACCCGAGATTCGTATCATGAAAATATGATAACTAAATAAAAAAAAAATTAACATTAACAAAATAAATCAAACAAAAAAAATTCATTAAAAAAAATTAAAAAGAAAAAACAAAAGAAAAAAACAGTCATATAATATAATACAATATAATAATAATTATAATGAAAAAACGTGGGG
>Ga0307517_10003293_pt1 | contig 25232 bp, 37 predicted proteins | sample 23_EM_MG_FD_194515 | JGI IMG/M metagenome (GOLD analysis project Ga0307517, IMG submission 194515) | Populus trichocarpa ectomycorrhiza microbial communities from riparian zone in the Pacific Northwest, United States - 23_EM | ecosystem: Host-associated > Plants > Roots > Unclassified | place... | reverse complement strand
AAGCAGGTCCTTGCACCCGGGAGCGCGCCTGATCTCAACGCTAGCTCAGCGCCCAGCAATCTTTCCGTGGGTCGGTCGCTACACCGGATGTTTCACGAGTGTATTCGGCTGGGGTCGTTATGTGATACTTCGGAATCCCAATAACCCTGGTAGCTGAATACAGCTGCGCGCAGCCAGATCCGGTGCCTTTGCGCTGCACTGTCATCAGCCGGGATCACAAGCACGTTTGTTAACCCCAGCAGGCGATCCGGGTCTTCGCCCACACGTCATAAATCTAGATGCGATTTCAATGGCGGACCGAAGAATGGATCAGGGCCCAGCCCTTCATAGTCGCCCCTCGCAGTCACACCGCCCAGAGTTTGATACGGATCTCATGAACCGTGGGCATCGAAAAATTCAAGGGTGCACGCTTCCTCCGCTCGGTGAAGGGTACATTAACGGTCGCAGCACATGATACCCAGTCGGGCAATACAAAACCTCTATTACCTACGCACACGGGCTAATCGTCCTATCGAGTATGTAATCGATCGCCCCCACGATGAACAAAGCGGTTGCTGATCAACAGACAGATCACCACCCTTCAAAATCGCCGAAACCGAGTTTCCTCTTCTTTGCACCCTCCTCTGCCGGGATCCCACCGATTGGACCGGGTGTGTTGTCCAATGGTCGTTTGAGATTAAGGTACCTGCCCACGCCACCTGCTGACCCAACCCCTCCGGTTCCAGAGCCCAGGTCAGGCCCAGACCCCAATTTTGTGCCGAACCAGTTCATGTCATCTGTCTCTTTTTTCGGAACTTTGATGCCTGTCTTAGCTTCTTCCTCCGCTTGAGCTTTCCTCGCGCGGCGTTTCTCTTGCCGTCTCTTGTACTCCTCGAACGGATCTTGGTAGCTGGTTAAAATCCATCATCAGTCTCGATCGGGCGGAGGGGGAAAACAGAAAGATTTTACGAACACGACAACCTCGGTTATCCGTACTGGTTTCGCTGGACGTTCGGTCCCTGGTTTCACCGGCAACTTCTCCAACGCGTCCAGCACCTCATCTCCGCCCACTATGCTTCCAAACACAGTATGTTTCTTATCGAGATGGGGAGTGGGCTTGAACGTAATGAACCACTGAGACCTAAATGAATCAACCACCGAAACGAATAGAACATAGCATCGTTCGCCACCAATGGGGAAGACGGTCATATAATGATAGGGGTGAGTCCGTACGTTAGTTACGAATGCACTCAAGCACAAGATAACAAATAAGCGAGAGGCTAACCCATTCGTGTTTGCACCCTTGTTGGCCATGGATATGACGCCGCGCTTATCGTGTTTCACAGCACCCTTTAAATCATGTTCATCTCTGAACGGGGTACCCCAATGCGACTCCCCGCCTGCCCCAGTGCCGGTGGGGTCGCCTGTTTGGATCTGCCAGGGGTCAGCACGCCAGTTGATCCGAGGTGTCTTCGAGGTACTCACCATGAATCCTGGAACCAATCGGTGGAAAAGCACATCGTTGTACTTGCCCGCCTTTGCCAACATTAGGAAGTTGTAGCATGTTTTTGGTGCCTGGACAATCAGCGGCCGGTGGTCATCAGAAAGCGGCCCCAGAATGCTCGCACTGTGCTCCCACCTTTTCACAGAACAATTCGATGTTCAAGCCTCCCCCACCCAGGCTTGTGATCACACGACAATAGGCACGGCGTTTTCCTACATCTTTCTCCTTCCCCTTCCCCTTCAGTGGGTTAGAGAACTCCTCGAACATCAATTCTTCCTATAAATGTGAAGAGGTGAAGTCATCAACCACATGAACCCATGAATAGCACGGGGAGGTGTGTAAATCTTACTTCATCCCAGAGTAATTTCGTATTTGCATTAGTGGTAGGATCCACGGAGGTGGAAGTCAAGGATGCACCCGGAAGGCCATTCGAATAGGGGGAGATGTTCCCTAGAGCCAGAGTCAGATGAGATTCTCCAGGATAGGATATATGATAGCCTACAGGGAACAGCGGCCTTCTCCTTGATGGTGCTTACAGCTGCGGGTTTTGGCTGGGTCACCTGTTTGTTGTTTGCCTGTTGAGTCCCAGTTTTCATTGATGTCGACGGAATAGATGCTGGCGGCATTCCGTGTGGGTTCTGTAAGGTAATGACATCCTCTCTGGGATGAACCCTATCAGTCGAAGAAGTGTGCACAATATCCTCGGTACATACTTTTTAAATTTAACATCATCTAGCAGGTCTCTGCCTCCCTTGATACTCTCCGCGAGGTAGACATTCCCGGTCGTGGCAATAGCAACAATGTGTGAATGCTCGCTGAAAGGTTTGAAGGAGATCGGGTCATGGTATTCCCCAGTCGCTTTACGTGAGTAGTTAAGTTCGATGAGGTCCTCGGGCTTCAGAGGTTCCTTCGTCACGGGGTTTGTGTTATTATGTTGCCTACATCATGAAGCAAAATGAATACATCTCCGTGGATGCCGGATGATGGATTACGGTCACGTACTTGAGCCAAGGGATAACGTTGACCAGATCAAATACATTCCCCGTACCATCGCTGTTCCTCGCGCATACGGGGTGTTCAAACGGTTGGAATGAAAGTGCGCAACAGTCAAAAGGCTGGCGGGCCTGTGGGGGACCAGCATCCGGTTTCCTGTGAAGAGCCCGGTCAAGGCGCCGTCGTCAACCCGCCTCCGATAGAACGTACTGCACGTAGCCAGAAGATGAGGCGGTGTGATGACCTCCGTAGACACCGGTGTGTTCTGAATGGGTCACGTAGAGTTTGTCCGTGTTCTTGCCCATGGTGACTGATCGTGTCAAAGAGGGAGCGGTGGATGTCGATCACTTCGGAACGTTTGTCGTCTACGTCGACCGACGGAACGGGTTGGTGTTTCGATGCGTGGTTTTTGTGCAGTAACTGACGGAATTTGTTGTGATGTGCAGCAGGGGATGCTTGCACGACAAGGGACACGTGCTTTCTACTTGGACTTCCTGGTGCCGAGCCTCCTCCCCCGGAATGCCTCTAGTTCCGCCGTTTCGAATCCACGACCTCCGCCCCCTCGCCTTTGTCAGGTCCACACTACGCATAGCCCACAAAAGCAGTTAACTAGTCCACGGCGTTTCGCTTCCCAAACAAGTCAACCCACCTCCGTCAAGACCGAGAGTGGAGGGCCGGTCCCACCGACCAATAACATCGATATTTTCAACAATACTGTCACCAAACTCGACGCCATCCTCTGTCGCAATAAATTGTCTGGCGTTCACGAGCTGTGGGAGACACTAGTTAGCCGGGACCTACTCAAGTACCTCGGGACTCCTCAACTCCAGAAGTACTCCAAGTCCATTGCCTCAATGTACGGCTTCGGTGATCAATGGTCTACCAAGGACATTAGGACAATGCAAACCATCGCTATTTACGCCGCTCTGTGCAGTCACCTAGAAGCTATCCATGCGGTTATGCTGCACCACCTCAGGGCCAATGAACCTGATGAAGTCCTAAAACTATACCAAACATACACCTCCTCCCAATTCGAAAATCGAATACCGCAGCCACCGAAATCCACTGAAGGCGTCTCGATTCCGGAGGACCTCGCCCCCCCGGAGAAGAACCATGTCTTACTTGGGGCAATCGCTGCGTGTGCGATGAAGGGATCTTTCTCCGATGCAGTGAGTATGGTCACCGAATCCCATGCTCGTATTATCTACCGGACACTCGAACATCACATACACACTCTCCCCAACGCTCCAGTCGTCGAAAGCTACGTTCGACGCCTCGAACTCGTCTACCTCCTTGCCCATCCGCCCGCTTTCTTCAAACACGTCGATAATTTGGCTCGGGGCAAAGCGTCTGGCAAGCTCGAAATCCTCTGCAAAGATATCATCGCAGCTGTACTCGGAGACGAACCCTGGTTGGTTGTCGTGGAGGAGCAAAGGTCGAACGACCGGCCTGTTGTTGTCCCGCGCTTCATCTGGACCACGCTGATCACCGCCCTGACAAAGTGCAAGCGTCCAGACCTCGCCGAACGTCTCTGGGGAGACATGACCAAATGTGGAGTCAAACCAGACGCCTCGATTTGGACGGCCGTATTTGATGGTTACTCTGCGTTGGGGGAGTGGCAGGAACTGCTTGCGACGTGGAACAAGATGCTCGCTCAGGACGTGGAGCCAGAACCCCTCACGTATCGAGCAATAATCGCGACCTTGTTCAAGGCTGGACGCCCGGACGACGCAATGGTCAAGTTCACGGAGTACGAGAAGAACTGGGTCGGGAAAAGGAAACAACATTCGGCGGACCTTGCAGACAAGTATTCCTCGCAGACCCTATCGCTTTACAACACTGTCCTTCACGGGTTGCTAGCGAGCCCAGACAGAGAGGCCCACGCACTCGCGCTTTTCGAACGGATGAAGACCGACGGCCCCACACCAGACCTTATCTCGTGGAACACGATAATGGGCTACTACGGGAGGCGGGGGAACATGAAGATGATCTCTTCGACACTCCAAGGTCTCAAAGGGTCCGGACTCTCACCAGACGTCTTTACCTACTCCACCATCCTCACCGCCCTCCTCAAGGCTGGTCGCGAAGACGCACCCCAGCTTATTTTGGACATGATGAAGAAGGACAACATAAACCCAGGGGCCGCAGTAAACACGACGATCATAGATCAGCTCCTCCGAGAGCCGGATGCAAAGAACACCAAGGCCGCATTCAACATCCTCAATAGGATGGAAGGTGAAAGGACGCCTGCTGAGCGACCAAACGAGGTAACATATACCACGATGTTGACCGGAATATACCGCTGGGGCTCGGGGAAAGAGGCAGCAGCCTACCGCTCAGAAATCTTATGGCGCATGGGTAAACGCGGCATTCAAGTCAACCGTGCAACCTGCCACATCCTCATTCGTGCAGCATTGGAGAGCCCAAGCCGGGAGGGGGCACGTTATGCGTGGGACCATTTCAACCAAATGATACGGCTCAAGATCGAGCCGGACTCTGATACGTGGTACATCATATTGGAAGGGATGCTACGCAGGGGCGAGATTCAGATTGCGAATGATTTGCTAGAGGTAATGGCGAGACGAAGTTACGAACCGACTGCGGCTTTGTCCGGGTTGGTCAATAGGATACGGAGGAAGCGGTAGAAGGGGAGTAGGTGCTAACGGTAGACTACGCTCGGCCGTCTCCTAGGAAGAAAGCCTTCCCTAACCCCAGGCGTAGGTATCTAGCATAAGCTATTAGAGTAGAAAGTATAATCAGTAACCCCTAGTCTTATACGTTGACTGGGACTCACCCCAGTAAGAGAAGGTACGACCAAAATATTTGCCCGCCATTGGGAGAAGAACGAAAGACAGCAATTTCTGGAGTTGTTCGACGGATTCTTCCCATTCTTTTTGGGCCAGCAAAGCGTCCTCGTCGAGATCTAAAGATGAGTCGGAGAGGGAGTCCGAGGTGTCTAGGGAGTGCACCGAACCCGACATGGGAGCTTCAGTCCAACTGGTGGCTGTCACCCGTTCCGTCCTTCCGTTTTTCCACCAACGATCACTCACTCTTCCCGACCTCCCTCCTCACTGACTCCGGACGCAAGACCTGGAGAACACCAGCAGAGGGCACACAGTCGTTTTATCATCTACGAATTCGTTGTATTCGAATCTGATGCAGCATGTTGCCCGGACACGACCCATCCACTAGACGCAGGCTCGTGGGCCAACCACTCATTTACGCCATGACAATTTTCATCAGTCTCGGTGTCTTCCTGGTGCGCATGGGCTTTTTCAGGATTGGTCCTGTTCAGATGACTGACCCGCCGTGCAGTTTGGCTATGATCAGGGGTTCGTGGCTACCTTGACCAGCCCGTCGCGTTCAACTGACCGATCCGCTGAAGCGTCATGTCCGGTATTATCACTGGACCATATTTCAAGAAGTACTTCAATGACCCTGGTGCGGTCGAGTTGGGCTTAATGGTCTCTGTCTTGGAGATCGGCGCGTTGAGTACGGCCTTCGGAAAATGCGCTGGCACGTTGCAATCCTCTTATTCCGCTTTGATGCTCCACAGTTACTTCGCTTGCTGCCGGGCGCATCGGCGACGCGATCGGCCGAAGAGGCACTCTATTCACTGGAGCGGTGGTTTTTACGATTGGAGGAGCAATCCAAACCTTCACCGGGGGCATAGCCAGCATGGTCATCGGTAGGTTTATTTCCGGGTTTGGCGTTGGGCTACTATCGTGAGTGTCTATCAAGTGGCTCCTCGCTCCGCAACGGGATAGTGATGTTGGGGCACAGTACGATTGTGCCAATCTACCAGAGCGAGATTTCTCCACCCGACCACGTAGGCTTCCCTATCCTCCCGAAAGTCCCTAGCTGACGCGAGGGTACAGCGAGGTGCACTGGCGTGTATGGAATTCACCGGGAACATTTTTGGATACGCGTCCTCTGTGGTGTGTCCACTCAATTCCCTCATCCTTCTCTGGTCTCAACAGAATCTGCAGTGGATTGATTACTTCTCGTCCTTCATCGAATCGGACTGGTCTTGGAGAATACCCTTGTTCATCCAGTGTGTTATCGGAGCCATTCTCGCTGCTGGATCCCTTGCAATGCCAGAAAGCCCACGGTAGGCCAACTCCCACGTGGCCTCTGCCCACACGATCTGACTAGGTTTACTCTAGTTGGCTTATTGACAATGACCGAGATGCCGACGGTATGCAAGTAATCGCCGATCTGCACGGTGGGGATCCCGAGGATGCGTCAGCCAAATCTGAATTCCAGGAGATCAAGGATCGCGTTAGCTTCGATGCAAGTGCTTCTCGATCCCGAGGCTACTACATGATGCTGACGCCTCCTACAGCGGGCATCTGGGGAGGCACGCTCTTACAGGGTCATGTGGGACAGGTATAAGCGCAGGGTTTTACTCGCCATGTCCTCTCAGGCATTCGCTCAACTGGTAAGCGTCGACGACTTTACTACCTTTTCCAACACTAACTCTTTCTTTCTCAGAATGGCATTAATGGTGTGTGTTCTGCAGTATTTCCGAGATACCGTCACTGATGCACAAGGCGCCGCTCAGTCATTTCATACTACGCACGTACGTCCGACCTATGTATACCATCAGAACAAGTTCTGACATAAACCCTAGCACGAGTGTTTGAAGGTAAACTGATATTTGTAGACACCATACATTGACCAATCTGATGTGCTCCACAGAGGCAGGCTGGGTTGGCCGTGATGCTATCCTTATGACCGGAATAAACGCCATCATTTATCTTCTCGCAACCACACCAACTTGGGTTTTGGTTGACCGATGGGGCCGTCGTGTCATCCTTCTGTCCGGAGCTGTAGTGGTGAGCACTTCGTTAAACGTGATTCGGTCCATGGTAGTGACCGCCATCCAGATGGCCATTGCATTAGGAGCTACAGGTTACTTTATGGCGATTGACGTTCCGATAACGCCCCGCGCGGTCGTCGGATGCGTAATTGTCTACAATGCTTTCTTTGGCTACAGGTATTTCGACCCTCCATGAAAAGGGCTGATTTGCTAAGAGATCAATCGATTAGTTGGGGTCCGATTCCGTGGTTATACCCACCAGAAATCATGCCTCTGACCGTAAGGGCAAAGGGTGTATCGCTGTCGACTGCGACCAACTGGTTCTTCAATTTCATTGTTGGGCTGGTCACCCCATATCTGCAAGATGTCATTGAATGGAGACTGTACCCCATGCATGGATTCTTCTGCGTGTGCAGTTTTATCGTCGTTTATTTCCGTGAGTATCGGTTCCTTTATACTGAGGCCCCGGTCTAATATTTCCCCAAAGTGTACCCAGAGACGATGGGTGTACCACTAGAAGAGATGGATGCCGTATTCGGAGAGGGTACAACCAATTTGGTTTTCCTGACTTCCCTTTCACTGACCCATACGCCCAACGTAGATGAATTACAGGAGTTCTACGAGAACCAGGAATCAGAGCAAGCCTCTCTGGTCGGGAGCATTCGTTCCCGTCGTTCCGCAACCCGTCGAATGCCGGGACCTTCCTTCCTTCGAGTGGCCCGCGAATGGTTCAGTGGCATCATCAGCAGGGGCAGGGATAGGTCGGCGTACGAACCTATCAGAGGGGACGAATAGGAACTCGCGAGGATGAACGCACGTACTGCAGATGCTGACGGCGACGACACGAATGTCAACTAAGGAACGCTATGGAGAGGGATCTTCCAAACTACCTATGCAGACGGGCATCCCTCTTGGATGTGGATGGTCGAGGGCTCTCCTGAATGCCGACCGGTTTCTTTGTTCCGCCCTCCTTTCCGCGTCCCTTCCCCGCCTCGGTATTGCATGGTCGTTTCATCCTCACCTAGATTATTCCTTCTCAAAAAGTTTGACCCCCTCCCCACTGCAAGCCCCCTTTCATCCGTAGAAGCATCTTCCCACATTCGCCGCTTTTGTTTTCTTCCTATAATCTGTAATTATTGCTTTCGGAGTCGACCGCAGCCATCTAACATCTTGGAGCTTTTTCATGGAGTGCAGGCTGGAACTTGTGAATTGATATGTGCGTACTGTCGAGTGTCCTGATATTCGACAGACGCAGGGTAAGACTTACACCACCAGGCTCTTTATGCAGATGGGTATTAGACGAGGACCTGTGAATATGATATGGTGTGTATATAATGTACAACCTGTTCGCCCAAATAACATCACCACTCCGAACAGGATAATTACATTCTTCTTCCGACAACTGGAGAGCACTCCCGTCAGATACATGCCTCAAGGGAGTACAGAAACGAGCTTACCAGCTTGATTCTGCTTATACTCCCTCAACTCCTTCGTCGTATCTTTCCCCTGAGGTTTCCCCCACCCAAGAAGTGGAACGACGATTACAGTCGCATTATCTTCCGATCCAATATTTTCCGCGAATGACAGAACGCGTTTTGCCCCTTCCGCGGGCGTCGGGGCGAACCTGATGAGATCATTCACCTCTTCGTGGGACACCAGAGACGATATCCCGTCAGAAATTAGTGTAATGTGCGAACATTCCGAGCCTGAATCGCGGTAAAGTACTCAGGAAAGAAGATAAAAACAGGCGGAGAGGGGAATGAGGGTTACCTTTGAGCAGCCTTTCGCGGACTTCAGGTTCCGGTGTGACGCCGAACGGCTTATACTTGAAATCTCCTAAACTCCTGGTATTTTCTAGCACTCCCATCCACCGTGCCTCACCGAAAGAGTCTGTGACGAGCCCAGAGCCCATCACCCGTCGTAACCGGGTCGACTCTATGGGTGTCCCGGCGTGGTGTTTGGTGGTCATCAGAGTGACTGTCCCATCTGTACCGCATACGGCTACGCTTGTATCCCTGTTATGGTCTAGCCATGAGCACTCGGTATGTGAGGGGGACCGGAGATGGCGCACCCGACGTGGGCAACGGTAAGAGCGACATTTTCGGCAGCGAAGAACGGGGGGGTCGGTCTATCGAGGGTCTGGAGTAGGGCGATGGATGCTGTCGCGCCGGACATCCGCACTTCTTTTTCACCTGATAGACTACGGTCCACCTATGCGCATATATCCATCAGATACCAGATAACCTTGAGGGGAACGACAACTCACATCAAAAAACGCTGTTGTGGCCCTCGCTTCCAAATCGAACACCGTTTTGCTGTTCGGATCCTCTAACCACGGGAGCAACGGTCGAGGCCTTAACCTTCTACTGAAGTACCCCCCTAGTTCCTTGATCCATTCATATAATTCTGGGATGTGACTCGGATGGGCATTCTCGAACAGGGCGTGAAACTCCTGCCTACAGAACTGAGATGCCGTGGATCCTCCGTGTCCGTCGTACAATCCGATGAAGTGGATTTGACGCGCGATGAAGTCTGGAAGGCCGGAGGGATCCCAGTCGTAGTTGAGCTTTGTTCTTAGGGTGTATTGGAGCTCGTGGGGGTCGAGGGATAGAGTCGCGAATCCGTAGAAGTCTTGTTGATAGCTGTTGACAAGAAAGAGGGTCAGAATCCCAACCACGTCGAGGTCGATGACCCAATGGTCGAGACGTACGCCCGATTACCCCGCGAATTGACCAGACCTATAAGCTTTGGATTTAAAAGTGGTACCCGACCGACCCCACCTCCAAGTAGACATCAGCTGGCTGAATACTGGGCCCAGTGGTACGCAAGGCTCACCGTTCGTCTGGAAGCGGATGTAATCGTGGTAGTGCGCAGCTGGGGTCGCGGAAGCGAACGGTGGCAGAACGCTCTGCCTGTGCTGGATTCTTAATGGGTTACATGAGAGCGACAGGGGAGAGAGGCGTTGCGACATTCGGCTGGAATGCCTTGGAGAGCGGGAAACCGGTCTATCAGAGGCGAAGGGTGCACGGCACCGTTAGAAGGCGCATGTGGGGGTATGACAGCGGCGGGTGAAAGACGCTCAGTGATTCGCTTTCAACTTGGGCGCTGCGTCGGCGGGGGCTGTATTGTACGGAATCTAGGTATATGCTCGGTATTACAACTGAAGAAAAATATCCGTGTATAAATAGTCCTAGGTCCTATGCGAGAACGGGCACCCGTTCCCGAGTCGGTTCCTCCACTTGGGGGTCTTGGATGGGTGGTGAGCCAAGGACCTTGCATGCAGAGTGATAAAATGATACGGCACCTGGAGTCTTGACACGGACGGGTTGCGTGTCTGGAACATCTGGGAGCTTGATATCTCCCTTCGGTCCAGTCTTGAGAGCCTGAATATGTGTCAATGGGAACGCCGCCACAGTGATCAGCGGGGAACTCACCGCCAGTACCTGAAGTTCCTTGAATTGTTCCTGTACTGCTTCTTCATCGTCAAGAGTCAGATTGTTGGCGAGCATATTGCTAATTTCCTGCGGACAACCTTGAGTCCCCGGTGTATTCGAAGGATACTGACCCACCTCTTGATATGCCCTTGCTTCTTGCGTCTCCTCTAGCAACTTCTCGACGCCTTCGAGATTCATCTCCTGGTTGATCTGCTTCAAAACTTCACTCCCTGTCTTGAGTCCGTGTAACACCGACATCTCCACAAGGGAGAACTCGATGGTCGAAACCTATACATAATCAGAGGATGGGTAATCTGGGTCATAGGCGCGATGGGGGTGGACGGACCAGCTGCTCGAGTTGTTCCAATTGAGCATCCGTTTTGGCTAACAAGGTTTCCTGGTACTTTCGTTGTCGTAGAGCGATGAGTGCTCTGTCTTTGTTTCCGTTTGCGAGGTGCTGCTTGGCGATCTCATGTTCACGGTTCAGCACTCGTTGGATCTGGCATCCAGGGGATTTGGTATGAGGTTTAAGTGTGAGGGAAGGGGAAATACAGGCACGTACATACATTCTTCTGGTACTGCTTCAGCTTGTCCCTCTGTAGTTTCATGCTAAGGATCGTAAGTCAGCACAAATAAGCTTAGCATTCCTAGCGCAGGCCTACTCAAGAATAGCACGATCCCGGGCCGTAATCTTTGGGACAGACTGGTTTCCACCCATAACGAGGAGTCGGACGACCTCGCCACTCGGAGGCAGCGGAACAGAGATGAGCGTGTCGGAAAAAGTGATCGGAAGGGTGAGCCGATCGACCTTCCGTGGCAAATGCGCTCATGCGTCCCTCAGGCCTCGGCCTCCTCTGCATTCCGAATCTCTCGTCGTAGTCAAGTCACGCTATGGTGGAAAACTCTGCAACGAAATAATTCCACACTCTCGCGCTCTGGTCCGGAACTAGTGGACATTTCATGGAAACGGCTGGGAGTACCCGCGAGTGTGGCTGCTGCACTCAGGACCATCTTCCCTCACATCGCGAAACCCACGAAAACTCAGGCTCGGCTCATACCTGCAATATTGTCTGGAAAGGATGTGCTCCTAAAGGACCACACAGGTACGGGGAAGTGCGTGTCATCTCACACCTCGGTTACTGTCCGACGCGCTTCTGACCAATCGACCGAATTGCAGGTCATTTGGCCTAATTTTGGCCTTGCTTAGTGACTTCCGAGTATGGAGATCCGAACACGAAACCCACAAGAAACCCGTGAACCCTTCCATCTCCGCACTGGTTATCGTCCCTCACAAAGACCTCGCACTACAACTTTCACGATGGGCCCAGATCATCACCGAGTCTAAAATCCAGGTCCAACGTCCAGAACTTTCCTCTGTAGTCCAGGTGTTGGCGAAGATACCTGGGGAACCCCTGGAAGACAGGCTGGCGGAACTGGAACGTGTCACACCTCACATTTTAATAGGGACACCGCAAGTTCTTCTGAACAACTATGACAGATTGAAGTTGCACAAACTCAATACCGTTGTGGTAGATGAGGTGGATTACCTCATCGAGACGGTTCCTAACCTTTCGGACAAGTTCAAACGCGAAAAGATAAGGAAGAAGACCACGAAGCACGCAGGCCCTACTCGACAATTACTAAACAAGATACTCGAACCACGTATGATTAAACGTGATGGTCCTGATCCAGATAACACCCCCACTCCTACGCATATCACGAGACGACCCCAAACACATCATGTGCCCCAACTCGTTCTCTCCACCGCCACATTCCGTGGCCATCTCAATCGATTCCTATTTCAGGGGAGTGGGTGGTTGACCCGGGGTGACATGCACCTTGTCAAAATTAATGAAACCCCTGGGGAGACCGAGACATCCACATGGTTGCCAAACGCTACACACTCCGTCCTTGTCGTAAACGAGGAATTCGAGGTTCGCAATATCGAGGGTGCTATCACCTCCCCTGACCCTCAACCTGCATCAGCAGAAACGGGCGAGACTGTCACGCGAGTGGACAGCGAAGACGAGGGTACCTTACGCAATGTCGTTGTAGGGGAACTCTCCGAGGCCAATCTAGGAGAGGAGGATGTTCTGGCCTCGGAAGGACCAGAGTACGAAACCCCACCGCCGTGGTCCCCAGGTTCGATAGAAGCCATTTCGATCTGCTTCGCAATGGACGTCCCACGAGCCGCACTCCTCGTCGCCCCAGCTACACATCCCATTCGTAGGCTCGTCAAGGAGTTGAATGGATATGGCGTGGACGCACGCCCACTCGACATGCTATCGTCTGCCGCTGGGAGGAATCACATACTCAACGACAAGAGCACGGCGACTACGGCTGACGGCGAAGGTCCCATTCTCCTCGTCTCCACCCTCGCAAACATACGGGGTCTCGACCTCCCGGATCTTTCACACGTCTTCGTCATGGGGGTTCCGGAGGGTAGAGTCGACTCATACACTCACGTTGCTGGTAGAACAGGTCGGTTTGGCAAAACGGGGAAGGTTATTACCGTAGTCGAGAGGGTTGAAGAGGAGGTTGATAATGGGAAGGGTGGGAAGGAGAAGAGGCTCATAAAGGATGAAGAAAAGAAAATGAAGGGAATCCTGAGAGAGATGAGGATTGTCCCAAGGAGGGTCGAGTACTTCGATTAGAAAAAGTATAGCAAGACATTAATGTAGATACCGTCCACTGTGATACAGTCATAACGAGCCTATAGATACAGACAAATAATTCAACCGAAGATCCACCGGAAACCCACACGCTCTGCCCTACGCCAGATAGATAGACAATAGATAGAAATGAGTGTTCTGATGATACGTGGGAGTGATGCTCGCGAGAATAAGTTAGGTCAGATGAACGGTCACACGCGTGCCTAAAGACGTAAGACGAGCGCGATGAGGAGAGTGGTTAGGGCCAAATCGATCGGCCGGGAAATTGAGTGAACGCACTCACAGCGAAGGTTGGCTTGGCTGCAAGGATCACGCTCTCCCAGCACCTTTGCGAGAATCCAGTGGTATGCGGCGCCCTCAAGTACTTCGGTAACGCACAGGACAACTCCCAGAGTAAGAGAGTTGTGGTGCGGGGTGGGAGTGGCGCTCTCCTTGTAACCATTTCTTGGGAACACGCGGTGCGGGGTACTGACAAATTCGGTATTCGGTGGGACATAGTAGGCTCGAAGACTTGGACGGTTAATAATAAGAAATGAATGGGTGAACCGGCGCGGGTGTCACTGATAAACGTCAAACGACAAATAAAATGCGCGCAAGCGGGCTCCAGCCCGATGCATTGACAAGTTAAAATAGTCCGCAAAAGCACTTCCTGTGCTGCGATAGTCCTGGTTTCCGGCAAGTTAGCGCATTGCAGGAGTTTTGTAGTCAGGGTGGCTTACTGGGTTTCTCAGTGGGGACTGTAGAGGGATCCACGAACTGGGAATGACGCCCGGGTGTCGTTGAAACTGAAACATGGTCGTTGTCCCTAGACGTAATCTGTCGGCTTGCTGACGACCCGAAGGAGGGAACAACATACCTGTTGACAAACCCTTCCCAGGTTCTGACCACTTCGTCGATGGTGGGACGTTTACTCGGGTTCCCGGTCCAACATTTTTCGATGAACTTCCACATCTCCGCGGTAAGGCCAAGTTGTTCGGCAGCCTGCGGCTTGGAGGGTCTCTTCCCACTGGAGATCTGAATAACGACGGACTCGTTCTTCAAGTTCCCGAACGGAACTTTCCCGGAGAACACTTCCACCGCAAGCATTGCGAACGCAAAGATGTCCGCGGATTTAGATGCCGTGATGGGTTTGGAGCTGGCTTTGCTGGGTGGGTCGATGATCTCCGGGGCGAGCCACCGAGAGGATCCTGCAACTCCGGGAGTCGCCGCGATCGTGAAAATTGGATTCGAGACGATGGGGGTTAAGCCATAATCGCAAACCTGGGCCTTCCCGGCCTCGGATATTAACACATTGGCCTGGATAAATTTTATTCAGCTTTGGGTGGACCAAGGGATACACGCCACTCACTCCTTTCAGATCACCGTGGACGATCCCGAGGGAGTGGAGGTATTGAAGACCCTTGGCGACTTGTAACAACTTGGGGGGTTGATCAGAAAACGGACTTTGTATGAAATGGAGGAACAGTCACCAGCTTCGTCCTCGAGGCGTTGGGGTGAGACTCGAGATACTGAGTGATGTTTCCGCTGTGGCCCCAGTCGTAGATGAGGGCGAGCTGGAATATCGACATGTCGACGCCATGAAATGGCAGGACGTTCTCATGAGACAGCCGCTTCCAAGTTGGTATCGATTCCCAAAGGATCTTCTTTGCTTCCTGGAGGTCCTGAGGTGGGTAGATGCGGAATGCTTTGAAGGCCACATCCCGGTGGCCCCAGGCCCCCCGCCAAACATCGGTGGTTCCACCTGATGAAACGGGAATTTCCCCGCGTTTTTTGAGCCCTTGAAGTGACCCGACGGAATTAGGTAGCGATAGGATTTCACTTGAAATGTCTCCCAGTGCCGCCACAAACTTGGTGTCTTTCGCGAGGACAGCGGGGGCGGCCTACTCGTGGCGGTCGGCGTTTGAAAGAATCAGCATTGGAACCGACACATCTCATCACCCTCAGATGGGGATGGAGGGTGGAAATCAAGGCTGACCTGATCAATGATTTCCAATAGTTTCGTTCGTTCTCCTGTGGTCAACTGTCGGATGACCTGGATGTACCCCTTACCGCTCAGAAAGGTCCGGAGCGGAGACTGCGCGTCCTTTCCGGAAGGAGATGCGTTCAGCAGTTCAGTGCGTACTTGGTCGACACCCCAGCTTGATAGTGTGGCGGGCTTTTCGGTATTCATGGTGGAAGGGGATAGGGATGGCTGTGATACTCTCGTGTGACCGCGCAGCGGTGTTGTGTTTTTCCATGGTCCTGACCGTATATATGCATGGCTGGGACTATATGCATGGCTGAGACCCTGTTTCGCTCGGACCCGAGCCACGCGTATCAGTCATTGTGTTTTTCTATCGCTAACCAAAAACGTGGTATGTGGTCAACAGTTCTAGGTCCTCGCGAAGAAGCCGCTCGAATAGAAGGCGGGTCTGCCGGCCACCACCCACTTCACCAGAGATCCGTGCACGTTCTTTCCGCGTTCACTGGGCTAGCGTCATGAATGCATGATTCTCGGATCGATACTCGCCGCAGCGCGTTGTGCGAGGTCCCTGAAGCGAGGGAATTACCTAAAGGGCCTGGTACCCGTTAATTTTGCCATGATCCGCGGCGATCAACACCCCCCCATTGTGTTGTACAACGGCGACAGCCTGCGCGCTGCGAAGTGGGGTACAGCAGGTTTTGAGGAAGCGGATTTGTAGACCCAGACGATCATTGGGATGAAATGGAACGATGGAGGATCCACCAGGACGTGCTTCCAATATACAGTAGCACCTAGCTTGACATGATCTGGCCGACCAAATATATTGTGCATACATCCGCGGGGACCACCGCCTCATTTTCTTTGTGATCGCCGTCCCGTCGAGCTTGAGTTTGGGGTAAGAGCCTCATGGGATCCGGGCCACGTCACGCGCGATTACTCAGCGCTCGAGAAGTGTCTTGTATTGTACATGCTCGAGCGGAATGGAAAGCACAGGAGAGGGAAACCATTTTGAGAGCCCAATGGCACTCAATCAAACCAGACGTTCCCCTCCGCTCCGCCTGAGCCGGTGTGTGGGCGCCAAAAATGAGACACAGAAAACGAGGTCTCGCTAGCGGGCTTAAAACCGCCGCTCCGGCCAGAGGACCGCGGAGGGTCAGCTCTTCGGCCCGTGCTTCCTGTGGGTCTTTTGGGGTTACCATCACCAGACGGGGGATTAAGATTAATATCTTGTCTACAGATGGAGTTAGGCAGGTTGCGACACGTCCGTGCGTTGAGAGGACCCACCTCGGGCTGTTCATCGATACCAATTGTTCCCACATCTCGACCACATCGTCGACTATTAATGATAGGCCGTTCGTCAGGACCCTGCACCTAGCACCGTTGAACCAGGTCCCGAATCTCGAATCTCGAACCCCTGATCATTCAGTGAGTTCTCTGGCCGTTTCCCCTTCACGATGCACACGCAAGCAAGAGAATCGCGCGCCAAATGCCCGAAGGGTTTCTTGCCCGTAAAAGCCTCTATGACGAGCATCCCAAATACGAGGATATCCGCGGGTCCGAGTGCAGCCTCGATGATCAGGATCACCCCAATGAACACTAGAACTCAAGTGATCAGGGTCCTTCTTGAATGGGAATGCACCATAGTCCACTGATCAGACACGGCCGGAGCCGTTTATCAGTACATTTTCCTAGGTCAGCCCCGGGGCGGACATAAGCTGCCCGGAGGTGAATGGGGGAAAGTTGAAGCAAATGCCTATAGCCTTGAGGCTTCACGGACGGCATTCACGTTGTGAAGACGTCGCAGTCCCTTGGTGACCCGATGTAACTGCGAAATAAGGATCGCCGTCAGGCCGCTTATCGCTAAAATGGGGGAGAATCGTTACCAGGTCGGGGTGAGGTGTTTCCGGGTTCTCCATAAGGTGGGGCGATATTTTCATGGGGGGGTCTTCCAGAGGATCATGTCTCTCCGCAACATCCAGGATCCACCGCCAGAGTTGCCCCCCCCTGAGGAGCCCATGTCGCGTACCGTCCCTGCCCGGAGAAGTGACAGCCCGATCGCTATGCACACCCTTTCGCACGAGAAAACCCCCCACCTGCGTGTGGCACTCGCCAACCTTCTTCAGTTCGGCAGGGTCGTCCGGATTCATACGCGGGTTGTCTGTGGTAGGCATTACGCACGCCGATAGCTTCTATCGCCTGTTCCGAGCCCACGTCCAACGGTCGTCACAGGGAAAGCAGAGGTTGGGATGAATTCATCAATGTATATTCATCCAAGACCCGAATAGTATTTCCCATAGGTAGCTTCATTATGACCTTTACAGGCTCCCCCGCAAGGCAAAAGAGTGCCTGACCGGGAATGTCTCCCGTGTGAGGAGAGGGTTGGTGTAGGCGTGCAAACAATTTGCGTGCAGCAGCTTGGCTTGGACAGGAGACCGTGTGCAGGAACTTGCGTGCGGACCGTTGTACTCAAAGTCAATACCAAGGCCAGTCGCTGGATCGTATCGTGGGGGAAATAAACACTCCAGGTACAAAGTCCGTTTCTATAACCCATTCCGCTAGCTACGTCCACACTCGAGATCAGAGAAAAAGCAACTCGTAATGTCTCTAGGAGAGGTCTTACCGGAGTTGTCCCGGGCCACGCATGTTGGTACAGATTCTGAGCTTCAATGGCTCACAGCTCGAGCTCCAGGCCAGGGGTCTGTCCTCCTCGTCCCGCAGGCGTTACAAAGAGCCCGCTTTCCGAATATCCATGACGAAAAGATATCCAAACGCGTGTTGGCGAGACAAGGCATGGGTTCGTCCCCGGATGTCCTGAGACATTAACTGGCGAATCTATTGGCGAGTGGAAAGGCTGTGACCCGAGCACAGAAGGTAATCAGGGATTGATGTTAATGATTAAATTACCGGCGATTCCTGGCGAATCTCGCATGGACTTAAGTACTGATCCTTGTTCGCATTAACCTTTATGATCCTCGCCGTCAAACACTCCTGTGTCAAGCCGGGCCACAGGCCACGTTGATACAATGCTTTCAACTTCCAACTGGTCTCAGGATCGCGCAGACCCCATGACCCCTTATCTCCGCCACCAACCCCAAATGGCAAGGCGAACATAGGGGTGTTTCGTGTCCACGTACCGCCACCGCCCGCTTCCGTACAGCCGCATCACCACGCACTACAGGGTACAAAAGTAGCTTTGAGTCATAGTCCTGGCACTCCACGACGAACGCACACCATGGCTATAGCGAGACCCCGCAGATCTGCATTGGCCCACCTGTCTCGTGTCTCCAAGAATACAGTCTCCTCCCACGAAGCTCAGCAAGTATTGACCGCTGCATTTACGGCCCCCGACTATATTGGCTGCATCAGGAACCTCAGAGGATGTAGGATTGACCCGCAGGCATACATCGACGGCTTGGATCAGGTCAGTTCTCGCCTGCCCGTGCTGATGAGCAGCGCGTTAACAGATACTCCTCATCAGATAATAGACACCCTAACGCCTGGGTCAGAAATTTACAAACGCTCTCTCCGAGCACTGAGAAAGGCTTGCGGTATCTACGGAATCCTCCCATCTTCGCACCTCATGCCGCCGGCGCTGACCCTGGTAACGGCCGGTACAATAAAGCGCCCGTTCGCCTCTGGTGGCTTTTCCGACGTGTGGAAGGCCAGAAACAATAGCGGGCAGGTTTTTGCCATCAAACACCTCCGCACCTATGAGGTCGACAACCTCAGCCACGTGAAAAAGGTATTTCGGGTCCGTCACTCTGTCTGTCAGTACTTCTCACTGGAGCTCCGTCCATAGAAATATTGCAAGGAGGTCGTCATCTGTAAGCGAATAAGACACGAGAATGTTCTGAGTGTTGAGGGTGTCGCGCCGGAGCTGTTTGAGTTTTGTATGGTCTCCAGATGGATGGATAACGGCAATATGCTGCACTACGTGAGGGCTCAGGGGCAAGTCGATCGCAAGAGTCTCGTGAGTTCGTCTCTTTATGGTGGTGCATCGATCTATACTCATCGCCGATACTCAGTTACTTGGCATCACACGTGGTCTCGACCATCTCCATTCCAACGGAATGATTCACGGAGACTTGAAAGGCGTAAGCAAATATTTAATTACCTTCGTCACGAATGCTGACTGTCGGACTTTTCTGTAGCCCAACATCCTCATCGATAGGAAGGGTAGACCCCTCCTTGCGGACTTCGGACTTTCCTCAATTACGAAGAATGCCGCATCGGTCAATGCTTCAACCCCTCATAGCGGGGGCACGATCCGTTGGTCTTCCCCAGAGCTCCTTGACGCGTTCTCCGATAAACCCAAGAATCAAACCCCTACCATCAAGTCCGACGTTTACGCGCTGTCGATGGTCATCATAGAGGTTGGTGGTTCCTCACCCCATCAGCTGGAGTATTCATGTCTACGCCTTCTTGTTAGTTGTACACCGGGAATGTTCCTTTCGCCAACCTGCAGGACCCGACCGTCATTCTTATGGTGGCAAGGGGCGAAAGGCCACCCAAACCTGTTCATGCTGAAGTACTTGGGTTGACACCAGCAGTCTGGGAACTGACGAAAAGGTGCTGGCACAGGAAACCTGTGAAACGTCCGGACACCTCTGAGATTCTCGCTTACCTTGAGGGTATGTCGTTACCCACGTATATGGATGCGAGTTCGCTGATGAAGTGGGTGAATAGGCAAGAAGGTGGCACCCCGGCCTTCGCTCTTCAAACGGTTGATAGGCAAATTCGCCCATTGATCTCATTCCTTGCTTCTCCGCCACGTAGAACGCGCCTTCGATTCCGTTGTCCTTTGTGTTTGGGGCCTGCAGACGTCGAATGAGGCTTAATGCCTGATTCGACGCCTGGAGGCTACCTGTTTTTATAGAATCGGTCCGAGCACCACGTGTAGGACCTGTGCACGTCACGCCCTCGAGGGTGCATTGACCATGCCGCCTCATACAAGTGATGGGGCAGGCGACGTTCACTGTTTTAAAGGCACCCGTCCGAGGCATCCTCTTTACGAAGCCTGGGTCAGGTGCCTGTTGTTTTAGACTTGGACTCACCCGTCCGGACTGTGTATGTTTGATATCGTCTTAGTTCCGCGTCTCATGCATGTCCACTGTCCTCTTACTTCCCGCTTCCGCGCCTCGTGTACGGACCATCATAGTTCTGTTTCTAAAATAAGACCTAAGCTTCTGTCTCGCTTTACACATGCCACATATGTATAGATGCTAATGTTTCCGTGTAGTTCCTTTGAACAAGGGCCTGGCCGCGGGGTCAGATGGTTGAAACCAAGTAAGTGGATGCCTCTTTGAAGTGGGCCCATTCACGGGTCCGGGGACCTGCATGCGGTTGCGCCTCGCAACAAGGCGTCCCGTGACGGACCCATTTGCCGGGATATTGAACAAGAGCCGAAGTAAGGTCTTCTACAATTGTTTTCCGCACCGGAGAAGCGAAGATGAGTAACCGTGTGAATTCTCTGTATCTTCAACTTCATCCGCGATGTAAAAGAATACTTTGTGGCGCGTCGGTAGGTTTAGCCACTGATAGCGTCGAGCAACAACTGTGCACCATTCGAGGACTTAGGGGCAGCGCTCACCGGCCATCGACGGCTTTTGAAGAAGAACCCATACGTTCCGGCAAGGCCCCTTTTTCTGAATTTCATCCGCGGCCGCGGATTTCTCAACCCGCTCGGAACATGACGGCACTAGGGTGGGAGGTGGCACCAGGTACTTGGAGCCCCATCCTTGCTCCGGGAAGTGCGACAGCATGGACTTCTTCGGCTCTCGTCGGGATTTCCATGACGTTCGCAGTTCCTCTGAGTACGCGTTGTTACCATCGCTGTCAGCAGTGAATGGGCGGTATTGAACAAAACTTTACGTTTGTTGGGTAAACCCGTGAAGAATTGGAGCCTTACTGAGATGTATGCACTCAATTGATGGAATGCACACGTCGGTGAAATATATCACGGATTTGCTCTGATTGCTCCACTTCTATTCCCCCCGTGACATTGCCGTGAAATTGGGGAGTTGCGAGGAGTCGGGGAGACGGGACGGGACGGGAAGAGAGACGGATTCGATCACGCTGGCGACAGTGACCACCGACGTCCACCACAGCCGGTCAAGCGGGTCGAAAGGAACGGTCTCCCCCCCCTTCTTGCCGCGCCTCGGCCTTGTTTCCCCTCGTCGGCCGGAGATCTCGAACCCCAAGGAGATATCCATCAAGGGGGTGCATCACCGGGAGCCTCCTTTTGCCCTTTCGCCTCCACTCGGTACATCTGATTCGGTCCAACGCTTATCACCATTCCTTTCTTTTGCCGACCTCTTGAGCACTCTCCCTGAGATAACTTCCTCGCTCGCCCACCACCATCGCCATGGTCGGTCTTCTTCATCCTCTCTTTCGGGCTGCCGTCCTTTTTGGGTTGGCTTTTCTGGCTACGGTCGAAGCCCAATCGCCGTCAAGTTCTTCGTCACCTGCCCCCTCTCCTAGTGTCTCCCTCTCAGTTAGCACGGCAACCTCAGTATCCACCATCGTTACCGGCACACGAACCCTCGAATCCTCTTCTATATTCCCAGTAACTTACACATACCCACTATCGTCATCTTCCACTGGTACACCCACCCCCACGGCTCCTCCCGCAGAAACAACTTCAGCTGCCCCGATTCGACTGGACACCAGGCTCGACCCTGGATTTGGTGTACTTGGAGCACTCCTCATCCTCACCGGCATCCCTAGTGCTTTCTTGGGGCACAAAAATCGATGGTATACGCTTCAACTCTTCAACCATCATGTGATCGACCTCGCACTGACACGTTCCTTTTTGCGTCACAGGACTTCCTTTTTCTTAATTGGTTTCTACACCCTCGCTCTCGTGTGTCTCGTCCTCATCCTCAAGTTCGGTGTGCTGGATCAGGTCCACCCACCAAGCACGACGCTCAGAGGTCTCTTCGTCCTGTCATGCGCTGTGGCCGGCGGCGCCGGTGGGGCAATCACCATATTCTTTTGGAAGCTGTCAAGGTATCTCATCGGCGGGTGGGGTGGCTTCGCACTTGGCCTGTTCGTACAGTGTTTCCGAAACGGCGGCCTCATCCGTGAGATTGCTTACCGTTGGATCATGTTCATTGGTAAGTTCAGACACCGGGAACCCCCTTCTCCCGTCAACCGCTCATATTACCTGCTTCGATTGTAGGTGTCGGTGTCGTCGGATTCTGTATCTGCACTATTCCGAAGATCCATTACCACGTGATGCTCGTGTCTACTGCGTTCGTTGGCGCCACGGCTGTCATGCTGGGGATCGACTGCTATACAACTGCTGGTCTCAAAGAGGTAATGTGTACGCCGATTGCAACCGGCAAGAACCGGTTCTGAATATGGATTCATAGTTTTACATGTGGAACCTTGGCTTCATGTCCCTTTTCCCCAAGTATGACGGCATCCAGTTCCCTGTCACGCAAGTGATGCAGATCGAACTCGGACTCATGGTCGCGGTCGCTCTCATGGGCATCGCCGTCCAACTCCGCGTCCTGAAACTCCTCCAACGCAAGTTGAAAGAGATCTCGGAAATGCAGAAACAACAGGACGTAGAGGAGGAACGCCGTGCCGCGGAGAGGTTCGCCAGCCTCGACGAGGAGAAACAGGAGTGGGAAGCCCAAAGGAAGAGCATCCTCCAGCATGGCCGCAATGACAGTGACTTCTCCGGCGCCGCGCTTTTGGCGGAAGGAAAAGGTTCTACAATTGATACCCCCCAATTGGACGATTATACCACACTCGTGGGCGGACAACGGCCACGCTACCAGTCGGGTGTCTCCGAGTTAATGACCGACGAGGGGCGAAGGAGTCAGTCACCAGGTGCGATCCCTGCTTTAGACCTCGGAAGCGGTATCGAGGGCAACGTTCCCCGAGACTACCTCGCCGACACGAAGGAGATCAGCCGGATCGAAGAAGAGATTAGGACCAAGGAAAAACTTAGGCAAGAGATCGAGGAAATCCGCAAGTCGATCGTCCATCTCGAGGATACTCCGACCCGCAGCAATCGACCTTCCCTCGCCTCCCGAACTGATTTCGTTGGTCCTCAGGATACAAGCCGCTCACGGACCAACTCGCTGGAACTTGGTGCAATGATGCGAACTCCGAGCATGGGCGTCATTCGTCCGAAGAGCACGCCGATACCGGAGGATTGGGATGCATACGTTCGGGATAGGAAGCTGGTGCAACCTCCGTCCGGGGTCTCACCTCCTATTCAGACGAGCCAACCTCCGATGACCCAACGCACTTCAATGTCTTCGGCACTTCTGGATGCGGTTGCAAACAGGCAGAAGATAGAGAACATGTTCGGTGTTAAGCCGAATATGCCCGTTGGAGGTTCTTCTGGTAACCCATATCAGCCTGTACCGCAGCGTTCCCAGGACAGTGAAGATATTCCGCTGGCTCTTCCCGCTCCCCCTCAACCCTCGAATCCAAAGCCGCACATTAGGTCCAAGTCCATCGGCCCCCCATTGGCTATCATTCCGCCTCAGAAGGCTTCCCCACGCCGCACCTCACAAGAGGAGAAGGGACCCCCACCACGTGTAGCCACCTACGAAGAACTCGCTGAGCGGCATCAACGGAAGATCAGAGACATGCAGGCTCCGCTTACGAGGGCTGAGCGCGAGGCAGCCGATTTAGGGGATGCCAAGAGACGATGGGAGAGGGCCAAGGCTCTCGAGAAGGAGGCGGTCACGAAGCGACAGGCTGATATGGCTGCTGCGTTGGCCCGGGAGGAGAAGAAGAAGAAGAAGGAGCAGAGGTCCGGATCGGGTTCAGGGCCTGAACTGGTGGCTGGTAACAGCAAAGATCAAGATATGAAGCCACTCAATGCAGACAAGCTGGGTTCGCTTCCTGGAGGATCAACCAATCCGAACTCGAAGAGGATGTCCGTGATGAAGGTTGAGGATTGGAAACGGAGTCAGCTAGACCAGGGATCGACCGACGAAATGGGTATGAGGAAGAGAGACTCGGTCCCTTTCCCCGGGAACTCAACCGCCAATCAACGGAAAAGTGGGTCTGGGTTCCTGGTGAGGGATCCACCACGGTAAATTCATCGCGTTCACCACCCCGGGTCGATGAGACGCGATTGTATATCTTTGTTGAGGTGTGGACTCGGTCAGATTGTGCCCCGCTCACTCTCGTTTCGTTCTTTGCCCTGATCTTCACCTTGTCCATCCCCCAACCTGTATTTGGCGACTTCGCGACTGGCATCTGTTGGTACCCATCATTCCACCATCCCGATCTTTCCTTCGATATGACATGGGGGTCTGGATTGAAAATTCTTTTATTTTTCCTTCTGGCGGTGTTTTTCTAGAAATGTGGGTATGTTTCATCCTTATGCCTCCCACCTCCATGGTTCTTTCTATTTTCATCCACCTCTGAACTGTTTTGGACATTGGCATCGCACGCGACTGGACTCTGTTATGTTTACACCACACATAGGCATACCTCCTCATACCTCATCCCTGGCGCGGACGGACCACCACTTCCCGTCCCGTCTATTATTCCCAGTACTTAATTCACTCTCTTGACGACACTCCTTCATAGCATTGTCTTTCTGGTTCGCATACCGTATGTTACCCTCTAGCCGCGACCCCCTCTCATACTGTGTATATATACAATACTTGGGCCACGGAGCTGTGTGTGGGGGTGATTTGGTTGGGGCAAGGGTGACCGATCGGACTAGCTGTCTTTGGCTATCGAACAGTTGGTTGGGGCGCGAGTGGATCGATATCTCTTGACGAGGACGTCATGTGGCCATCCCGACTTGCTATCTTCGCAGCTCGGCCGTGGTCTTTCTCGCCAGTCATTCCATCTTGAGCATCATCCGACCCTCCTGCTTTGGCCG
>Ga0307517_10003292_pt1 | contig 25235 bp, 40 predicted proteins | sample 23_EM_MG_FD_194515 | JGI IMG/M metagenome (GOLD analysis project Ga0307517, IMG submission 194515) | Populus trichocarpa ectomycorrhiza microbial communities from riparian zone in the Pacific Northwest, United States - 23_EM | ecosystem: Host-associated > Plants > Roots > Unclassified | place... | reverse complement strand
AGTTGTCATACTTTTTTACGAAATATTTTCATGTATGAAAAGAAAATTTTAATACTTTTTGAATGGTTCAAAGTATCAAAATTGTAATTAACAGAATTATTTACATACTATTTTCCTATTTTGTGATAGAGTAATGAGTTTTGCCCCTTGTGATAGGATCATGCGGCCTATTTTTACCCCCATGCCATCTCTTCCGTTAGACCTGGAACGGATGATCTTCGAACTTGCTGTCTTCGAAGATACAGACCATGACAACAGAGTTCGAATCACATTAGTGGCCAAGCGGGTTTATGAATGGTACGTTGGAGACGCACACTGACTTCATAATCATCCCCTTATGGCGTACTGTAGGACCCGACCAATTCTGTACCACATCGCAATCGCAGAAACGACCCCATCATCCCCATTAACCATTCGAAACTGGAAAAACACTCCAAGAACCGACATCTCTTAACACTAATTTCTGACGAATATCTCGTTCTTGAACTGCTATCCACCCTCCCCAACCTCAAAAACCTCGCAATCTGGGGATACGTTTCTGTCTCCTCCGAAATTCTCTTAGAGATCAACGATCTCCCACTGCATACCCTCTCCGCTAATTTGGGAAGAATAAACATAGCAGAGGCAGTCAAGAACTGCACAGCATTTCGGAACCTAACACACCTCGAGATACTCGGTTTGAATGAGGCGACTTGGAATGATTGTAACGCGCTCGTAGAGCTTCCCAAACTTACACATCTGTCCATTCATCACTCTGCCTCTGTGGAGGCTGAAGTTGGCCTGAACTTGCTAGAGTGCTGTTCTTCAGTTCGGGTGTTGATCTACCAAGCCGCAATCGATGATTATGGGCATATGACTGATCCTGACTTCATAGAGTCAAATGATCCTGGATATTTGGTCTTCCTTGATGATTTGCCGGATGATGTTAGGGAATGGGAAATATCGGCCAATGGACAAACGGGGTTTTGGGAACTTGCAGACACAATCATTGAGGCTAGGAGAGGTAAGGACACAATTTTTTCTTCTAATAATTCGCTGTTGTAATGCATCTCTAGGTAAACTTTTCAAAGATACCTCTTTGTTCGCCATTTCCCGGACGAGCTGGATGAACGATCTCAACGACGACGGCGTACGGTGGTACAAAGAATGGTTCGAGAGGGCAGCAGTCAGTGATAGGAAAATGAGGATTGAGCCTGCGTGAAGCTAGCGTTTACATGTGAACTAATTAACTGGGACAGTCACTGTGGCCAGGACCATTTGCGGTACAAGGCACTCACATAAATAAGCCAGAAGGAAAAATAGTTCTTCCAGTATTGTCGTCTGATATCATTGGCGAGTTCGTTGGAGGTGTGAAAAACCATCTACACAGTCCGAGCTGCGCATTTCTCTTCATGTGAATGTCCCGAGCTCTCACTTGAAGCATCAGGTTGGTTGGCATAGCTTTTGTCGAGCGCAATGGATACGGCACGGACTTGGAAGTCGGATAGGGTGCTTGGCTGATTACCCGCTGTGTTGGTCGCCATCATGTGTTCTCTGTAAAACCCGAGGCGAACGTTGCGATAGACATATGCTGCCATGTTGGAGGTCAAAACAAGGGAGGGATTGCCAAAAGAACATGGGAAGGTAAAAGGTGACGGATCGTAGTATTGCGAGAGGAACATAAGATGGACGGCAAGACTTGCCCTTAGCATAAAAACGTTCAGACTAATCGTTAGACATAGAGAAGTTGGGGTCTTACAGGTAATACGCTTGCCCGTCGCGGAGAATTGACTTTGTGAACCTAGGTAGGTTTTTCCCAAAAATAATGACCTTGAATATGCCCTTGGCGTCGTCGGTCGAATACGAAAGAGGGACGAATGCCCAAGACGTCGCAAGAAAAATGAGAGAGTCATGCACCAAGAGAACAAGAGCATTGATCGATGCAGTGGAGTGCAACTTGATTTCAACGCAATAGTCTGTGGGTCCGAGCTTCACTCCTTGAACGCCGAATGGCCATAGTATGGATGTGGCGAGGACCCCAAGCCAGGTACATATGAAGAAAGCGATGACGAATTTGTTGTTGTGATACATGGCGGAGACGCGAGGGATAAAGTGGAGTATGCTCAAGGGAACAGTGAGGGGGTAGAGGAAATTAATATAATGGATGAGGTCACAGTTGCCAATCGGCGAGGCTAAGTGGGCAAGAATTTCAAGATGAGTTCTCTGGTACAGAAACATTGGGTACAAACTGGTCGTAATCGTGAGGCCCAGTACAAATGCGAGAGTCGAAAGCCTAGTTCTGCCATCAGTGACGATATTTATGGCATGGAGACTTCCAAACCTTGAAAAAATATATACAGCAGTCAAAAAGTTGATTCGATAGCTTCTCAAAAGTTTGAAGTCCTGGGGTATGTGAAGTAGAATGTCCCAGAGAAGAACCTAAAAATCCGGCAAATGGTTAACTGAATTCTTGAAAACAATAAACGGTTCATCGCACAGCCAGGGCTCCTGCTTCAGCATAGAGTTTTATAGACAAATTTTGAGCATTGCCTGGTGGGGACACCCATGCCATCTGGGCAAACGGATTGAGGACAAAGGTCATAGTTGAATTCGTCGACATGTTGTCGTTGAATATGCCAAGAGAGAAGCGGGCGAGTCGGATACAGGTGCTAAGTACCTTCAGCTATCTTCAGGCACGAGGACGACAGATGAAACAGATTCGCATTTTTTATTTTACTGACAGATCGTGTGATTGTCGCTGGGTTTCCTGTCTTTCGACATTTTCGAGGATAAATATTTCGCCCACTGACGCTACTTACTCGAATGAGGCATGCTTCACCAGATGGTCAAGATCCGGGTGCAACTTGAAGGAGTACTTGGATAAAACGAGGGATTTGAAGGTGTTCCTAGAATCTTGACCGAAAAGTGGCCTCCCAAGTGTAATCCAGATAGGAGCCAATCAGTGAGTTCATCAATGCGGAATCACTGGCACCTTGTCGCCTTGCTGGGAACAATTGGGTACAGATAAACTGGGATAAGTAAATCCGAATTTGGTATTGAATGGTATGGCGTTTCGAAATGATCAATATGCTCACCTTTTCAATTGGTTAGGCCCGAGTATCCGAATTGCCAGTTGACGGATAGGAAAAAACAAATGTGTTGTCCAAGTCACATAGTTCCAATGGTGTACTTCTGACTCATTGCCCCGGAAATAATCATGGTCTATATGGTCTATCATAAAACATGTTTTCCATCCTCTGCGCTTTCTTCTGCGTCACTATCACGACGACCATACCTTCCTTTCTTATAGTCCGAAGACAGACTATGTCGATGACCTTGTCGAACAGGTCGTCCACCAAGAGTATTGAGCATCCTCACAATCGCATCGTTAATCCATATCACAAACGCAAAGACAGGTACCCGAATTGGGATGAACGGTGACGGATGTCGTACGACGCCTTGGTCGTCACTGGTGTTGTATCTGGATTTGTTCGTCACAGATGTCGATGGGTTGTAAGGGTCAATAGGGAGCGGGCGGGCTCGCATCGCCATGATAATGTACTACTTCGACATTGACCAAAAAAAGGCTAAGTAAGTCTGCTGGTTCAGGTAGAGAGAGATAAACCATACAGCGGGAAAGATGAGTGCGAATAGAGCGACATTGACTGGTGTAGAACTCCACATGCATAATGCCGTTGATGGTAAGCCTGTATATAATCAGTACCAAGTATTTTGGGGAGAAAAAAAGTGGGACCAAAGGCGAAATAATATGCCCATCGTTCTTCCAGAAGCCGTATCCGTTTTGACAGAGAATAACCGCGCGATATCCATACAAATCTATATATATATATTTCCATTAGACAAGTCCGGTAAAAGTCCCGGAGTCACTCACTCAAAGCAATAGTAACTGCACCAAAGATAAGAAACAGGTAGTCATTTAAGTTCGGACATTTTGTTTTACAAAAACACGACTCACGCATCGACCCAACACATAAACCCAAACTCTGCTATCCAGCCCACGAATGGAACTCTTCCGAGCACAAAGCCAACAACGACGGAGGTGCAGACCATCACTAAGCGGTACCCGGACGTCGCGATGGAACGAAGCAGGCTGGTATAAGTCTGAGGCTGCCACGAAGAGGGGGAATTCATCGGTCGACCACCATGTTGAAGGAGGTAGGTGCGTTGGGCTATGGCCGCACACCAAGTTCCCTATGTAATGGACCGCGAAGTGGTAGTTCGTTGCTCAGCTTCCAGGTGTATAATAATCGGACGCACGTTAAGGTAAAGCGAGGTCCCAATGATAGGTAATAACCATAGGATTCGGTAGAACCATCCAAGCTTTGGGTAGTTTCTCATGACAGGGTCCAAAAGAAGGTCGAGAAAGTAGAGGGAAAGCAGGGATGGCAAGTTGAGAGCGAGGGATTTGTAGACATTATGACTAATTTCCTTGTCACTGGTGTCATTTGTGAGTGTGGCAAGCCGCCAGAGCATAAGCGACACACCTTGCGACCGTCGAAAAGACAAAATTCCATCTGAACGAATCACACAGTCCCCTCCAAGCCCACTTAAGTTGTAGAAGGGCCGTCTCCTGGATGGACAAAAAGTGGGGGTATGAGGACCGAGCCGAAGTTCTTGCAGCCGAGACCGAGACAGTTTGCTGAGGCACTTCGAGTTGTTCTGGTGGGTATCTGAACGAAGACTGTACCTGTGTTCGCAAACGTGGCCTAGCAGAACGCGGCGTCGAGTGCGACATGAAGCTCACTCCACGGTTTCGTTCAACGGTATTTAGACGATGGTCAGAACGGTGTGCGAACCCTAACCCCAATTTGGGAGATACAAGATAATATCATAGACTGTACCGTAACGGCACCAGAGTGTAACCCCTCACTGTAATGTAAAGAAAGTGTCAAACAGAGAAAGAAACGAGCAACTTGATAGAAAAAAATAATACATCGTACAGAATTTGCACCAATAAATTAGGTGTACAAAGCGACAAAATAAGACAAGGTGGTCGGCATAGCCAGGGTGTGCACAAAAGGGGGAGCGCTCTCGAGTCTCAGGGATTAGATGTAACAATGAGGATGTTAGATTAGCGCAGAAGATAATCTCGCCATCATTTATGTTTTCCTACCGGTCTATCGTTGAGGTCAACACGTTGATACAGCAACGGCAGCAACGGAAACACTCACAGCCTTCTTTGTGGCCCTGGTGGGGGGTTTAGCGGTCTCCTTCTTCGTTGCAGCAGCTCTCTTCGCAGGTGCCTTCTTGGCTGCAGCCCTAGGTTTGGTCGTCGACGAAGTGCCGGTTACAGACTGCAACGAGTGTCATTAGCAAAGGGCAGCACAACAGTAAACGTCAACAAACTTTCTTAGCAGCGTTACGCTTAGAGGGGGCAGTGGTCTTTCTGGTCGTGGTGGTGGTCTTGGCCTTTGATTTAGCAACAGTTTTCCTTGGGGCGGGCTTCTTCGCGGTTGTGGCCTTGGGTTTCTCAGTCTCAGCCTTCTTAGGAGGGGCTTTCTTAGTGGTCGCAGACCTGGGCTTGGCGGTCACAGTTTTCGTAGCTTTGGCCCTGGATGCTGGCTTGGTTGCGGACTTGGGTTTAGGAGTGGGCTTGGTGGTTGACCTGGAAGCAGGCTTGTTCTGAGACGGAGGTGAGACAAATCTATGACGACGATGGCGAGTCATACCTCCTTGGTTGCCTCTGTTGATCTAGACTTGGGAGCCAACTTGACTCTCCCAGAGGGACCTTCATTCACGGTCGATTAATACACATACAAGTAGTGAGGGGGGGGGGGGGGGGTAAAAACCTTTAGGAAGGACGAAGATGTTCTTCAGCTCTCCCGAGGTGATGGCCTTGGATAATTGGGTGGCCTGGGCGGCACCGATCTCGAGTTGGTATTCACTTTCGACATATCTACATACTAGAGTCAGTTTGTGGACAAAGGAGAATATATGCGCGACATACTTCTTGATTTGAGGGCGAGAGACACCTTGACGAGAATCTTCGGTGTTGGCTGCGATGCATTCCTAGATTCAATACCTCAGCATTATATCTCATTGATGAACATGCGAGCAAGCGAAAGGAAGCGCAGGAAAGGGGGGAGCGACGATGGATCGAGAGACAAGTCAAGATGCGCACGGACGCACTTGCCCTCTGCCCTGTCTTAGAGCGGCCCACAATGACGAGTGGTCAATGGCGGCGACGAGGAAGATAAAGAGCGAGGAAGGAAGATGGGCGGCCAGAGAAAGAAAAGCGAACCTTGATCATCTCAATCCATGTCGGATGGGAAGGGGCGCTCTTTGCAGCTGGCTTCTTGGTGGTTGCCTTGGTTGTTCCTTTCTTTGCAGCGGACATTGGAGACGATGGTGGCGACGATGATTGGGACAATGGTGGTCGAGCTGTGACGGATAGGTCGGGGGCGGACGAGGGCGGGGACGGGATTCCTTTGAATGGGGATGGTTTGGGTCAAAAAGAGGGGCCTGATAATCCAGAAGTCGCTGCTCTATTTATACTAACACGACCGCGTGCGTCACGTGTGTGCTCCCATTTCAATCAACAAACTTTAATCGTCTGCCTCCCGAATCACCGGCCCGTGTCCTTCCAGTGCGCTTTATGCTCGACTGGCAACGCTGGCATCTGGTACACCGCATGGCTGTAAATTTGGTGCTGCGCGGTGCAGGAAATGCAGCGCGCGTCGCCTTGCAATTCGTTGTTGATTGTCTCAGACGCGTGTCATAATTGGGTCACATGCTATGATCCACTTTGACGGAACCGGATCAACCATTCATCGCAATTCTTTCCAATGTCCCTCAGCGCTGCTCGTCGGTCAGCATATAGAGACGTCCTTCGTGCAGCCTCATTGACCTTTCATGGTGCTTTCTTTTCTCCACTTGCCGAATTTTGCTCACAGTTCTCCAAGGTGACGCGCCAGTCTTCCAAGGTGACATCAATTTCGCTCCAATCTCTTGCTTGACTCATCGTCATTAGCTTTTCGTGCCAAAATGCGCACGGATATCTCCCAACAGAACGGAGCCGACCCACAGAAGCAGTCAGAATTTTTGAGAGAGATAGCTGTTGTGTTAAGAAAGAACATTGTCCAGGGTGAAAAATTGTCCGAGTCTCAGCAAGACGGTGCGGTCTACCGTACGTTTTTGAAATCTCCCTAGTTCTTGTACTCAAATTTCTGTAGGTATAAAAATGACCAAATATACCGAGCTGGGCGACAATTCAACTATCAAATCCCCCCCACCGTTGGAAAGCAACCGGAGTGCCCGACGAAGAAACCAGAAGGGCCCGCAGACGTACGTCTATCCGCAACGTCAACTGACTCCTTCAACGAACATTGAGCTAGTCCGTCCCCAGATGCTGCTCTGCCTGATGATTCTACGTCAGCTGGAATCCCATCCGCCCTTCCAATGAATTTTTCCGCACTCAAACGGGCTCATATCAATCGTGCTATACCAGAATTTCTCGAATCGGATCTGGAAGAAAATTTTGTTCGTGGTACGTTCCAACCTTAAAATTTCATTTATCATAATCATAATTCCTCCTTGTAGGTAGTGGGCCGGTACGTTTCTTATTGCGTCGTTCGACAAATAGCCAAATCATCAATCATGTAATAGGGTGGTCAATCCGTTAATAAAACCGAAAACAACGTCCAAATTTTGCACAAACCCACGGGGATCCGCGTCGCGTGTCAGGAGACCCGATCGCTCGCCCAAAACAGAAAAAAGGCTAGGAGATTGTTGCTTGAGAAGGCTTGTCTTTGCAATTTCCTTTTTCTGCTCCGAACATTGATGAGGGTAAATTGTTCAGTTGGACAAATTATTGAATCCCGGTCTGTCGAAAGAACAAATGAAAGCTGCGAAACAAAGAGAGCGTGAGCGCCAGAGAAAGAAGAAGGCGAGACGAAAAGCTAAGCGGAAGGACGAAGAAGATTGACTACACACAGTAGACTACTATTTTGAGCGGCATATGCCGATCAGGCAATAATAAGACAACTTTGTCTTCGTATACCACTCGCTACTCAACTAATGTCTGCCATAACACCTGCCGGGTTGCATTCCATTGCTACTCTAATTAAACGGTAAGCCAATCCTCAAATATCTAAACATATCGTATAACTTCGTATCCAGGCTTGAGGCATCCGCATGCCGTCTCGAAGATGTGGTGGACACCTTGGACCTCAAAAGCGGTGAATACCGCAGACGATCTGCAGCATACCCAGACACCACGTCCTTCGTATCGGCTCAATCTACTATCACCACCGCTACAGGCCCAGCGAAACCAGCGCAGACAACCACTTCCTCAGCTGCGCCTGTTGCTGTCGCCCCTGACGATGCAAAGTTCGTAGTTGCGTATAAAAGGGATGTCATAGAGGAGAAATTAAAGCCGTTCCTTGAGTTTACAAAAGGTTTTGCGGGACCTAATGTGATTGAAATGGTACGTTTCAATATCCTTCACCCCAATCGTAGTAACAGGTTTCCCAGGCAGGCTTGATAGAAAAGGAATACTATATCTTATTGGATTTCCTCAAAATCGTCGGTGCCTGCCAGAAACCACAGCAAGATACTTTAGAAATCCTCATGAAAGAGTTCCCCAAAGCCATCGAGTCTGTCAACCGTGCAAAAGAACAGATGAGAAGGGATCGCGAGTGGTATACCCATTTGACCTTCTTGTGTGAAATCGCACCAGTAATTGCCTGGGTGGTTAATGTACGTGGTCTTTTATCAAACCGAACAGACCTGGAATTTTCTGACTTTTGCAGCCAAAACCCGTTTCATACATCTCGGAAAGCGTTTTAGATAGCATGGCGTACTATGGTAACAGGTTAAAGAAGGAATATAAGGATAAGTGTGTCACCCCTACATTCTTTATGTGTCTCGATTTGTGACTGCCTCATAGGGATCCAAAGCACGTAGAATGGGTGAACCTCTGCACTGGCTTAGTCGAAGCTATGAAAACCTATGCGAAAGAGCACCACCCAACTGGCGCTTCCTGGAATCCTAAGGTTTCGTTCTTCATCCTAAAGTCTAGCCTTTTTCTTGACTGCATGAAATCAGGGAATCACCACTGAACAATACCAGGCTGCAGCTGCAGCCACACCAATATTACCTCCAGCTGGGGCCCCTCCTCCTCCTCCGCCACCACCACCAATAAACGCAGTGTCGACATCCGCAGCACCATCCCCAACAGTTGGGCCATCAGCTGTTTTTGCAGAGCTGAACAGAGGTGACGAGGTGACGAGGGGGTTGCGTAAAGTTGATAAAAGTGAGATGACACACAAGAACCCTGCATTGAGAGTGAGCAGCGTGGTTCCTGCATCGACCAGTCCGGTCTGTGAGTCCTTTGTCTACATTATAGCAGGAAAACGTTGATGGAATTTGTCTAGCTGCTAAAAAACCGGTTAAACCATCGAAACCCCAAGCTCTGGCAGGGAAGAAGCCTCCCAAGTTCATTTTGGATGGCAGCAAGTGGATGATTGTGAGTTATTTTCCACATGGAAACACAAACATTTGCTCATTTCCAATGTTCAGGAAAACCAGGAAAACGAAACTTTCACACTAGAAGACGTCACATTGTCTCAATCCGTCAACATATTTGCCTGCAAAGGCACGACTATCATCATTAAAGGAAAAGTCAACGCCGTTAACATGCGTGAGTATGATTAAATATGCACTAAACTGGTTTTTTTTTTTAAAAAAAAAACCCTCTAGTCAACTGCCAGAAGACCTCTATCCTCGTCCACAACGTTGTCGCCTCCATCTCTATTACCAATTCTCCCTCCTTTGCTCTCCAAATTACAGGCTTGGCGCCGATGGTCCAACTTGACAAATCCGACTCTGGACAGATTTACCTTTCCAAAGAAAGCTTGTCCGCTGAAATCACTACAGCCAAATGTAGCGCTATCAACGTCAACCTGCCGGTGGAGGGCGAGGAAGAAGGTATATTTGAGGAACACCCAGTTCCGGAAATGTTCAAGTCGGTTGTGAAGGACGGAAAATTGGTGACAATCATTGTCGAACATAATTCCTAGTTCACCAGTTACACCTCATTCCTTGCTCATTCCAACAATTTTTTTTGGATCCATGAAGTACTTTTATTTTGAGTGTCAGAATCTAAAGCGCGTTGTGTCACAACACGTGACTCGACATGCCGTTTAAGTGAATGATTGGTGAATGATTCAACTTTGAACTTTGAACTACAGCCTTCTTCATTTTCTTTGCATTGGTCCCTATCGATATGATCGATGTCCAAGAAGCTACGTAAGATGCCAGCCTTTGCTTGAACCCGATATATCTGTATTCTGAAAACCATCCTCAAAGCAAGGTTATCCAGGAGATGTTGCCCGTCATGGACCCAGATGAAGACTACATGACAATCGCAGCAGCAGAAAATAAAATCACGTCTTCCGAAGCAGCAAGAAAGAAAGAGCTTGAGGAAGCACATACGAAACTGAAAGGTGGGTCTTTGCACCTTGCATTTTCAAAGATCGTCGTCCTCAATGATTTTTGCGTTATACTTAGCTCTCAGCCGCGTTTTGGAAGCAGCACGCGTATCGTCAACCCGTCCAGCCTCTGTACCCTCGAGCGAAACCCATGCTGCAACGCTCAACGAGTTGGATAGCACGAATTTATCCATGGCAAAAGCTATAAGTGATTGTGAAACATTGTTGGCAAATAAGGAGGCAGAACTTGCTGCGCTGAAGGGGGAAGCAAGGAGGCTGGAGACGTATGATCCTGCAGTTGAGCATGGGAAGGAGCTGGACGGGACCTTGTATGTTGCATTATCTTTCTCTGCTTCATGGTGTCTGAAATCGAGAACTTCTCAAGGTTACGATTGGGATTGTATAAGGGTCTAGGATTTACGCCCATCGTTAACAGCAACGGCGAAGTGGAGAAAATGTTTGTTCGTAAGTATCATTGCCATCTGGCGATCTGGCATGATTGAACTTTTGTACTTCACAGAATCGCAATCTGGCGATTTGCACACTGTTAATTTTGAAACCGGCATGAGCGACTTTGAATACACCCAGCTTCTCTGGAAAATTGCTGGCTCGTAGCGGAGTGAACTATTCCATTTTTGTTTTGTGTGTGTACTTTTTCCCTATGATTATAATAATAAATAATGGACGCAAGAAAGCGTCTTTCTACATGCGAACTAGTAAATGATAGGAGTAGCTTTGCGTGGTATTATCAAGCCGAAACTTGCTGCAGAAGGAATATAAAATCAGATTTGTTTTTCAATTTGAAGAATCTGCGTACCACCAAATCAGGTTTGACAACCCAAACTCTCTTATCCCTGCATTTCTCTCCTATCTCTCGAATTTTTGCTTCAATTGCTACTTTCGTCACTTTGTGTTCTCGAAGATCCTGATAAACTGCTTCCACAAGAGCCGTAAGACTAGAAGCGTGCAGCTGGTTAATTTTGTTGACGAGCACAAGAATGTGTGCGTCTGGGAAAGGGGACTTCAACGTCGCCGTGGCTTTCTTTGAGATAGTCCCACCAGTTGCAGCTTGGGGGAGGGGCACAGGAGGATTGCTCGTTGTCAAGGTTGGAGTTACACGTGGCGGAAGAGCAGGGACGACGAAAACACCATCGCTTGTGACACCATTTGCTGGGACAGTTCGTTGATAGGCTCGATAGTCCTCGAGACAATTTGAAACAAATGTGAAAGGATCAACGGGATAGGGAGTATCTTTTATCTCTTAGAAATTTTGGGTGAAACCAACGATGACGACACTCACCATTAAATAATCTAATGGTATACGAATTAAACAGTTCGTAGTCAGGTTGCCCAATTGTCGATTCCCACAGTGGTCCTTTAGCAAAAGGCACCAGGGGAACAACAACCTTGCGTTTTTTGCTCGATTTTCGTTCACCATCGTCCACCTTCCGTTTGGGCGGTGAAGGAACTGGGGCAGGGGCATCAACAATCGGTCGGGGAGAGGAGGCTCTAGACAGTTCGATCAGATCTGGTCCTTCATCGTCATCAACAAGCCAGTCGTCCATGTCGGAATCCCGGTCATTATCATCTCCGTCCTCGTCCTCACCATCATCTACAACATCTTCTCCTACTGGTTCTTCCTCCCACTCCTCTCCACTGTCGTAAGCGTAGTCAAAGACTAATGTATCCTGAGTGAGTGGCCGTCGAGGACCAATAATTCTCGAGCTCCGTGTCCATGTACCAAAATACCCTGGTCTTGCATCGGAGTGGAAGCACAAGACTTTGGCAGGAAAAAGGTCGCGATTGCGCAGTTTATCTAGCAGCACCCTCACTAAATCGTCGTTCCCGCTGATCTCCGCCTCGGAGAGCTGGGTCATTAATTCGCGAACTGAATCGTTATTGTATATCTTGAACCCGGGTGGATTTCGAAGGCGCTGCGATATTGAAGACGACGCAGACGGGGGTAATTGCGAAAGTGAGGTTTGTAAACGACCTAATAACACGGTGTGATAAATGCAGAGGGAGTGGATAGGGCGCTGGAAATACCTAGAGGAGTCATGGATTTAAGTTCCTCTTCTGTTGGTTGGCGTTCAATCATCTCAACATCGCGTTCATCTTCTTCACTGTCAAGAACAATGACTTCGATCCCTGATCTCAGCTTCGATGCCCGTCGTCTGAGCATCCTTTGATTGCGGAACCAGTTTTGAGGCGCAAGAGTCTTGTCCTTTCCCAGAGCGAAGGGCCTGAAGATCCGCTCAAAGTCAGACTGGATGCTAGAAGGGCCAGGTACCGTGGTGTCCTGGACTTTCGTCCCGTTTACATGGGCTTTAGGTTTGGCGAAAAATTTGGTCATGAGAGATTGTGATTTATTTGGTGCGTCTTTTTCCAACCTTCCTGCCCTTTTCTCCTGTCGTTTCTCCTGCAAACCATGAGATTAGATGTTTGCGTGACAGGACACATTGCCAGTACCTTTTCAGCCTTTTCGGGGTCTTGCACTTTCATTCCTCCTGAACCCTTTGCAACTGAAGCATCACCCTAACGGGACGAGTTGATCAAGAACTTGACATATACGAGGCGGGTACGTACCTCCTGGTTCTCGGCGTCTTCTCTTCGTTTGCCCTTCTTTTTGGATGACTCTGGTGCAAGTTTGATCTCCTCTGCTTCCGCTCCAGGAGTAGGGGTTGTGTTTGGACGATTTACTTGTTTAGCTGGTAACTTATTGACCATCTTCTTAGGATCGAGGATGGCAATCCGCTCTTCCTCTTGCAGAGTGTCGAGCAAGATCTTTATATCCTCCCTAGCCTGTGACGGTCGATGAGTAATAAAAGTAGGAACTTGTTTAGATTGACGAACTTGAATTCGCTCTGCCAGTCTGGTTTCTGCCTTTTCCCTGCAATTTTTGGGTAGCCAATCCATGTACTGAGCCCGAACTTCCCACCTCCAGACGCATAATGCGTTAGGTACCTTGACTCCTATAGGGGCTTCCACTCCGTAGTTATTCCGAATCAAAACGGCTCTGATTGCTTCCTCCACTGTGCTTAACGGCAGAGCCAAAGCAACAGTAGAGAAGTGGTTCTCGTCTTCATCAAGTGTCGGAAGCAACTCATGATGGATATGCTTTGTTAACATTGCAGGAGTTTTGTCACTATGAAATACAGAGGATTTAGATAGACCCACAACGAAATGACAGTATTCACCTTTCGTGCGCAAGCTTTGCTACAAGTGGTTTATGCTGTTCCGGGAAATTGGTCAAAGGAGGCTCTTGTTTTCTAATTCTTTCCTCCAGCATGGTACGAAAAGCCACAATTTCTATATGCAATATCATTACCAGTCACCGACAAGATGGAGGTAGTTTACGGCACCTTGGAGAGTCTCCGATTGCTTGTCAAATGACATCGGTTTTTGTTTGAATATTATCTTTCCACTTTTAAACTCAAATATAGGAGCTTTCTCTTGTCTTTCTGTAAGAAAAAACGCGTCATAATCCAGATTACGATCCATGCCACCGCGTCACTCACTGTCCGGTGAAGGGACCTGCGCAGTTCCTGAAAAAACGGCTTTCAGTAAACGATGTAGGAGGTTTAAAGTAAAGATGGTACCATTTTTCGTCGCAGACATCATATAGAAGTTCTAAGCTCACCAAATGTGCGTCGGGATACGAAGGCGACAGTGGCAACCCGACAAAGGTCGTGAGAACAAGTGCGCGTCGTGACAACGCGCCATACGTCACGCGTTTGTGACCTCATTCCCCTCCAAGGATCAATGGCCTCTAATTTTTTCGAAGCAAAAACGCCATCGAATAAAGAGACAGTCAAACATGTAATCGACCCAAAAAATCAACCTTGGGTAGAGAAATAGTATGTTGCAAACCAACTCAGTTCATATTGAGCTCAATAACTGCAGTCGCCCGAAGACAATTGATGAGGTATCAGCCCAAGAACACACTATTGCTGTGCTTCGCAAAACATTGACCTCCACAAATGTATTCAGTTATTAATGTTCGCTGGCCATTTTTTGACAGTATCTGCTAGTTACCCCACATGCTATTTTACGGGCCACCTGGAACCGGAAAAACGTCGACGATTCTAGCATTGGCACGGCAGCTGTTTGGGTAATTATAACTCTAAGCGCATCATAATTTATTTGTTGAAAATTTCTCAGCCCAGACAATTTCAGAAACCGAGTCCTTGAATTGAATGCTTCAGATGAAAGAGGGATTGCTATCGTTCGTGACAAGATCAAAACCTTTGCTCGACAGACTCCCCGGGCTCAAACAGTGGCTTCTGATGGAAACATTTATCCTTGCCCTCCTTATAAAATCATTATTCTTGATGAGGCAGATTCTATGACACAAGATGCACAAGGTGCTCTTCGCAGGATAATGGAGACTTATGCACGGATAACTCGGTTCTGTCTTGTATGCAACTACGTGACACGGTATGTCTTTGTACAATACTTCGGTCTTCTCCCTAACCTAAAAAAACGCATTGCAGGATTATTGAACCACTCGCATCTCGTTGCTCTAAATTTCGCTTCACCCCCTTAGACACCGAATCAGCTTCCCTCAGACTGTCCCAAATTGCCCAAGCCGAGGGCATCAACATCAACAAGCCAGTGCTTGATACGCTCATTAGCACTTCATCTGGTGACCTACGAAGAGCCATTACCTATCTCCAATCAGCCTCACGGCTATCTACATCAAGTACACCACCCACGCCTATCCTTCCTGCAGAAATCCAAGAAATAGCCGGTGTGGTACCGGACACTGTAATCAATGATTTTGCACGAGTCCTGGGTATTGAGGTCGATGATGCCATGGACACCGATGACGCGCCAAAGCAGCAGAAAGCCGGATTCGATCCGATTAGAAGGGAGGTTACAATGCTGATGAGGGAGGGCTACTCTGCTAGCCAAATCATTTCTCAGGTATGCTGGTTTTTTTTCTTACTTGGAATTGTATCGACCACCGATTCAAGTTGCATGATGTGGTCGTGTTCCACCCTACATTGAGCGGGCGACAAAAATCTGCTTCTGCACTAATTTTTGCGGAAGCAGACAAGGCACTTTGTGATGGAGCAGATGAGGAGCTTTGGGTCCTGGATGTCGCCCTTCGCGTACATAAAGTAATCTCCGGATAATTTTATACATATCTTTTTGGCAAAAGAACTCTTACCCATCAAGGATGGAGGCTAACTTGGAACATACGAATAACTCAAGCATAGATCCATAATTAGGCGGGCCTCAAGACTAAATAGGCAACATACAGCACTCAATTTTTGGTGTAAAGTACTGATGCCTACAAGAAAAGTTGTACGGAACCAGGAAGCATGCAAAAAAAGTCATAAGTGGGACGTGAATGTAAGCAGGACAAAGCAGGAAACTCTAGATGTATTTTTTACCGCATGCCAGCAGTGGCCTTTTGCAGGGCGCGCTTGATGCCGAGTTGCGCTTTCCTCAGTTCATCAGCCGTCGAGTCCTCAATCTCGAGCTTCTCGAGTGCACGAGCAAGTTCAGCCTCTACTTGACCCTTCGCACCACGTTTGAGCTTCATGCCAATCTCTGGCGATGTTATTGTGTTCTCAACCTGGTGGATGTAGGCTTCAAGGTCGGACTTGGCCTCATGGCGAGCAGAGAATTCCTTGTCGGCTGCTTTGTATTGCTCGGCGTCTTTTATCATCTGATCGATCTCAACCGATGTGAGACGACCGACCGAGTTAGTGATGCCTGGAGAACGTAAATCCGGGCTGTCATCCATAGAAATAAAGAGAACGTACTGATGGATGCCTTGCGGCCTGAGGCACGATCCATGGCAGATACCTTCAGGAGACCGTTTGCATCAACCTCAAATGTGGTAACGAGCTCTGCTTGGCCACGGGGCATGGGTGGAATACCGTTAAGCTCGAACTCTCCGAGGAGGCGATTGTCGCGGCACTGTGTGCGCTCGCCCTCGTATCTACAAATAAATGATAAATTTGATCGATCGGGTTAAATAGGGAAAACATACACAGGGAAAGTGACAGTCGTTTGATTGTCCTCAACGGTCGTGAACACCCGAGACTTGTTGGTAGGAATGGGAGTATTCCGGGGAACGACTACTCCGAAAACGTCACCCTGCATTGCGACACCAAGAGAGAGAGGAGCAACGTCAAGGAGAAGTAGATCCTTGGTTTGGTCGGAAGTTTGGCCAGTGAGGACGGCGGCTTGGACGGCGGCACCGTACGCGACAGCTTCATCGGGGTTGATGGACTTGTTGAGCTGACGACCTCCGAAATACTCAGAGACCAAGGACTGGATTTTGGGGATACGGGTCGAACCACCAACCAAGACAATGTCGTCTACCTTCTCTCGCGCAATTTTAGAGTCCTTCAAGACCTTCTCGACAGGCTCAAGAGTGGATTTGAAAAGAGGGGCATTGATTTCCTCGAAACGAGCACGAGTGATGTTGGCAGAAAAGTCATGACCCTGCAAGATATTTTACAACTGAAGCGGGTTTTGAAAATAAGAGGAACCAACCTGGAAAAGAGAATCGACCTCGACTGTCGTTTGGGTAACGCTAGACAGGGTTCGCTTGGCACGCTCACACGCACTGCGAAGACGCCGCAGAGCTCGAGCATCCTCAGAAATATCGAGCTTGGTCTTCTTCTTGAACTCGTTCTTGAAGTGCTCCAAAAGGTTGTTATCGAAATCCTCACCACCTAAGTGAGTATCTCCAGCAGTAGCCTTGACAGCAAAGACACCACCGTTGATGTTAAGGAGAGAAACATCAAATGTTCCTCCTCCGAGATCGAAAATCAAGACATTCTTCTCGGTTTTGCTTTGGCGATCAAGACCGTAAGCGATAGCAGCAGCAGTGGGTTCGTTGATAATGCGGAGAACATCAAGACCTGCAATGACTCCAGCATCTTTAGTGGCAAGACGTTGAGAATCATTGAAGTAGGCTGGGACACTTTGAATGCTGTCAGATTTTTAACGTTGAAAGAATTCAAAATCGTACGTCACAACGGCTTTCTTGACTGTCTTTCCGAGCTTGGCCTCTGAAATTTCTTTCATTTTGAAGAGGACCATTGATGACATTTCTTGGGGACTGAAAGTCTTATCTTCGCCAAGATATTGGACCTTGATCAAAGGAGAACCATCCTTTTCTACAACCTCGAAAGGCCAGTGAGTCATGTCCTACGGATATCATTAAGAGTATTGAAATTGAAAGTGAATGTAGAGCCGACCTTCTTTACATCTGGATCGCTGCAGAGATAGACAAATTAGCAAGGTAAAATAGAACAGTAAGGTCTGCTTACTCGAACCGTCGGCCAATTAAACGTTTGGCATCGAAGACGGTATTTTTGGGATTCATGGCGGCCTGATTTTTTGCAGCATCGCCGATTAAGCGTTCTTCAGAGGAAAAGGCGACATATGATGGCGTTGTACGGTTACCCTCTATATAATAATGAGTAAAATGTAGAAATGCGCTCAGTCAGATACACGAACGATCATTGGCAATGATCTCAACACGGTCATTTTGCCAAACACCAACACAGCTGGCAAGTCATGAGAACCCTATCACGAATTGTAAGCCATGCTCACGAGTATGTGGTACCGAGATCAATGCCAATGGCACCGTCAAACAAATCTTCAGCCGACATTTCTGAGAACTTGAGGTTTGTGGTTGTGGAAGGAGAAGTGGGAGGGCTGAAAAAAAATCGATGGGTGAGGTAAGCAATTGATCTGAATTTAGCACAGCCACCCCAGTTCCTTCCTTCAATGTCCCTGCTGGTGTCACGGTCATGGCCCACAGCTGCCCGTTGCTCTTTTAGAAGAGCGGAGACTATACGTCGCCGACTACAGACTACTGCTGAAACGAGACTGGAGACACCTGAAGACTGGTTGAAATTCAGAGAAAAACGAGAAGAAAGGAAAACATTAAGTGCATTCAGTTCCTTCTTTTTTAGCTTATAAGCCTCATGTGTTCTTCTAGTCAGTCTCTTCAACAGATATGGGTCTACTATACATCCAGACTACACGTTTAAAATAAGAGATGGCCTACACAAGCCACCATCGCACGCGACCATTTCCGCACTTCTAGCCGCTGGTGCTCATTTCGGACATGCCTCGACTCGAATGAACCCAAACTTTGTGCCTTACGCGTATGGTACGCGTGCTGGCATTACAATCATCGATCTAGACCAGACGTTACCTCTCCTTCGCCGCGCTGCTAACCTCACTCGAGCGGTAGCGCGGGCAGGCGGAATCATCGTGTTCATAGGCACAAGACCAGACCTCCGACCAATCGTCAATAAGGCATCGGAACGAATGGGAACGCAAGCATACAATGTCGCCGATCGCTGGCTCCCTGGCACACTCTCCAATCGACGAATATTCTTCGGGGACGATGTTGACAAGCACAGGATGATTCCAGACCTCATAATCCTTCTCAATCCCATCCAGAACGCAATCGCTATCTCTGAATGCGCTGCTGAGCATATCCCTACAATCGGAATTATTGATTCAAACGTGGATCCACGTCTGGTGATGTACCCAATCCCAGCGAATGACGAAAACACACGGACGGCAGAATTGATTGCAGGAGTGTTGAGCATAGCAGGGAGGGAAGGAGTTGCTCTTTATGAGCAGGATAAAGCGGCAGATGCTTATTCTTCTGCTAAGAAATTGCGGGTCATGCACAAGAGATTATCATATGGGCAAAGTTCATCAGATATATCGGAGAGATAGTAGATATCCGCAAATCCTACATAGTCCAAATTTATACACTCCCAGGATTTCTACTGTTGGTCCGGTTTTGTTGGATTTGGTACCAATGCTCTAAAGACTTGGGGTCAATTCTAATTCGAAAATGTTTGAATGACAACTCACTTTCAGCTTCGACCAACGCCCTCGAATTCGCTCCAAGTTTGTTTATGGTTTCGTGGTACTCATCTTCTTCGTCACTATCAAATACAATACCTCCCCCTGCTTGAAGATATACAACACCATTCTTAAACAACATCGTTCGGATTGCAATACAAGTGTCCATCTCATCTTCGGCAAGATCAAAACGACCAACAGCTCCAGCATACACACCTCTCCGTTCCTTCTCCAATGAATACACAATCTCAATGGCCTTGATCTTTGGGGCACCGGATACGGTACCGGCAGGAAATATGGATCGGAAGGCGTCAAATCTACGGTGGGAGAGTCAGCAATTTAAAATGGTACAGCATTCATATAAACCTTGTCAATCCCTCTCGCAGGGTGCCAGAAACTTGCGAAGTGAGATGTATCACATGGCTAAACTTCTCGACCTTCATAAGATGATCCACTTTCACTGTTTTCGGTTGGCAGACCCGGTTGACATCATTTCGAGCTAAATCAACGAGCATGATATGTTCTGCTCGATCTTTCTCGGAATTTAGAAGAATTGCACTGAGTTTCTCGTCCTCTTCACAGGGAAGGTTTTTAGTGAGGTGACGTCTGTGACGAGAGTAACTGCTCACCCTCTGGCGAAGAACCCCGCTTGATTGTACCAGCAATGGCATGATTGTATACAACGTTCTTCTCGACCTTGCACAAAGTCTCCGGGCTTGCGCCGACAATCTGGAGATCCCCACAGTCCAGATAAAACATATATGGAGAGGGGTTTACTTGACGCAGATGACGATATGCATTGAAAGGATGCAGCGACGTTGGTTTAGCCAGACGTTGGGAGGGCACGGCCTGGATGATATCACCAGCAACGATATGTTCCTTGAGCTTCGTAACAAAAGTCTCGTATCCCTCCTTTCCTATGTTTGAGACAGCCTCCGTTCCGAGAACAATGGGGGGCTGGGGTGGCTCTGGCGTGACGTTCGACAGAAGCAGTTTGGCAAGGCGCCTGGCTTTAGCGACGGCAGACTGGTATGAAAAGGATAGATTGCCAAGTCCAAAGCGCTTAGGGACAAATATATGAGAGACGACTTTGAGGGTCTGGAACAGGTGATCATAGATGACAAGCGTGTCGGTGAACATGAAGATAGCCTCGGGGACTTCGAGGGGATCGTTCAGCTCGCATTTTGTCTTGGGTTCGAAATGCTGGATGCAATCATAGGAGACATATCCAATAGCTCCTCCAGTGAATGTTGGAATTTCCGGAATCCTCACGTATTGGTGGTGTGCGAGCTCTTTCTCCAGCGCTGACATTGGGTCCCCTGTAATTTCCTCCTTAGGACCAGTCTTGACAACCTTCAAGGGATCTTAATTAAAAGGGATATTAGTCTCCGTCGATTTATAAGCTTTGAATGTACCGAGCTCACCTGCCCCGATGAAACTATACCTCGCGACATTTTCACCTGCTATTACAGACTCCAGCAGGAAACTGTATCTGGAGTCCTTCGCGATGCGAAGGTAAGCCATGCATGGTGTGATAAGATCGGCTGGAATCTCGACATAAACTGGCACACAATTTCCGCGCTTCTCGCGGACAATGAGTCTCTCTATCGTCTCAAGAGTCGGGAGTGCTGGTAGGGTCTACGATCAAAGTTTGAGAACAGCAAAACCATCCGATGGCTCAATCTCACCTGTGGGTCCATAGTTCCAAATTACGAAGGAGCTCGATGTGTATACCCCTCCGTGTGTGATGAAAACTGTTGCCCACTTTTCAACATTCGAATGTCCGGACTCCGAAACCATCACGGAAAATGATCAACAAATGTTGCAACACAATTCTGTCCTTCGATTTGACCGCCTTCTGAACATTCACATCGCATCATGATCACTCCCCGCTTCAACTGCAGTCAGACAGAAAATTCAGTCATCATATCGATGTACTGTCCTTCTATTCGCGTAAATGGATTTATATTTCGATCAGCATCTCACCATAACGCAAAGTAGGCCTCAGATGTCGAAATAAATGTGGATGAAACACTTGTCACCGTACACGCCAATCCATATTTCTTGCGCCTGAATTTTCCAAAGGCCATTCTGGAGGACGATGATTCTTCTGCACAATACGATCCTTCAGCCGGCAATCTGACGGTCACATTGACAAAAGAGAATGCGGGAGAGGCGTTTGATGACCTGGATCTGTTGGCGAAGCTCTTGGCTCCTCGAAAAACTCCCATAGGAACTACGACCAATATAGAGGTTATATCCTCGAGCGATGACACGGAAAATGAACTGGAAGATCTTTCGTCGAAGACGGGATTCCTTTCCTTGGAAGACGATGAAGCCACTGATGGTCAGCCTCCGGCTTCTCATGTCGTTACGAAAGTCAACTTACTTCTCCAACAGAAGATGACTGGAATTTCCCTCAAAATATTCCTGAGGATACAGCCCTGCGGACCTCTTTGCAGGCTCAATACGGCTTCCTAGACATGCATTCCGGCTTCTTGAATCATGCCACATACACAGAAAACGAAGTTAACGAGCTCGGCGACGAAGCAGAGATCTGCACAAAGGCGGAGCGGCGTGAAAGAAGAGTGAAACGCGAAGACGAGAAATTCGACGAAGAACACTACATGTAAAACTTCTGTTTGCTTGCCCCAATACGAGCTGGGACTGACGAGGAATTATTTTCCAGCGCGGACTTTATGGATGATGACTACATAAAGGAGTTGCTCCAGTGGACCCACCCACACGTAGCTAATAAGGGGCCTGTCCAGCACACTGAAGAAGAGAATTTGCAATTGCTGTCCCTACCCAAGAAGGAATGTTTGTCGTTCAATTGGGCTTCTCTTCGAAAATCTAGCTGACAGACGCATCGCAGACCTTATGACGTCCTCACAAACTCACGACCTCTACCTGACTCTAGTGACCCTTCTGTTTGCTTACACATATGAAGCAAGAACGTCGCAGCATGATCCCACGTCCGAAAGCGCGTGGACGATCTGTAGTCTCACACCAGCATTTTCTGCCCTTGACCCACCTCATTCAGCCTTATTTGAAGGTGGTGCGCACATTTTTCCTCAAGAAGAACTTCGGGAAACACTTGTGCCATCCTACCGCCGTTCTTTGGTGTTTCCTCTGTATCGGTCCTTTGCTCTCTCCGAAAAGTGCAAAGAAGATGTTGCTGAACTCCTTCGAAAAGGCAAGCGGACAGTTGCAAGATGCCTTTTGGAAATGAAATATATTCTTGATCATGAAGTTTATTATATATATAGCAAAATTTGGGTGGACGATTTCTGCGTTTGGATTCAAGCGGATGCCGAGTGAGTCTGAAAATTCTCTCCTAATTTCCAGGGCGGTAATACTGATAGCAAGAGTAGTGACGCAATACTTTGTCAGCTTGGAGAGAACTTGTTGGATTGCAAGATGGATAAATTATCGATAGGCTGGGATCTCCCAGATCTGGAGGCAATTGCCTTGTCGTCGGCAGACCGACCTGTTGATAGTGATGATGAATCTGATAGTGCTTGATGACAGATGGACCGTATTGCAAGTCTCGCGCAAACTGTTACATCCCAACCCCGGGTGAAAGTTTCTCGAATGTTCCTGGCTCAATCAAGGGCTCAATATCCCATTGCGACCATGCTCTGCAAATGTTCTGTGCAGGTGGGATGGGTATACGACCCCAATACCACACAGTGCAAGTCATTTCGAATTTTCGACTACGGGGAAAGGGCATCCGCATAATGTAGTGCGAGCAAGGCACTCACAATATATACGATTATCTGCGGAAGGCCCGGTCGTGCCGGGCCCTATAATTGAAAACTCCTCCACTGCTTCGTCCGTAGAGCCGGTCTCTGCACCCCCCACGAACCCAAGATGCTCCTATCGTTGCGGCTGGCCGCTTTCACAATCATATCGCTCACTTTAGCGCTTCCACCCGCTTTTGCTGCTGTTATTCTGTATAAGCGGTGAGAATTATGTGTCATTTGAACTTGTTTCTGACAAATGCCTGATAGTGAACAACTTTGCAATGGTCATGCCGGGCTGTGCAATAGGAAGTATGGGAATACAACCTTCCTTGGGTCTCATGACTCCTTCGCATTCAGTGGTAACCCGCTGGCTTGTGAGTTTTATTTTCCTAGTTGACATGTCCATGGAAGGAAGGAATGGCGAATGTTGATGCTTGGGCTTTAGTGGCGCGGACGCAGGAGATAGACATTGAAGCACAGTTGAAGCTTGGCGTTCGTGCATTACAAGTTCAGGTTCATCTGTGAGTGAATAAGTATCAGCAGTTTTACATTCTATTCATCAAGGCTCGTCAATAGGAACAACGACGAACTCCACTTCTGTCATACTTGTACGTGGTTCATTCTTCTTTTATAAACTTGGATTTGATCGTGTTCGACCTTGTTACAGCTTGCGTACGTCACAGCGTCTGATACAAGCCCGATGTATTTCTAAAACTTGCGTAGAGCCTCTTTGACGGTGGATCAGTGGAAAACTACCTGCGTCAAGTCAAAAAATTTCTCGACGCCAATCCGAATGAAGTCATTACCCTCATCATTGCTAACAGTGTAGGAACTCCTGCCATGCCGAAGTGGAAAACCGTCTTTGACAAAAGCGGTGCGTGAAATTATCTGCCTTAGAATTTTGCTGATCATTGCATGTAGGGATGACCGATCTGGCCTATGTCCCCCCACAGCCCATCATGTCGCGCCACGACTGGCCAACACTAAGGGACATGATAACTTCGGGAAAACGCTTCGTCGTATTCATGGACACAGGGCTTGAAGGTCGTAAGGGTGCCAATGCAGAATTCATGCTGCCTGAATTCGAGATGGTCTGGGAAGACAGATACGACCCTACGGATATCACCTTCCCCTGCAAAGTGGACAGGACGGCTGGACCTCTATCCCCAAGAGAGCAACTTAATTTGATCAATCATAACTTGAACGTGAATCTTCTGCCTGTAGTCGGAGAGCGTGGTTTCCTCCTTCCGGATCGGTTAAACAGTCCGCGAACGAATAGCGTTGATTCGTGAGTAGATCGGTTCTTGCCAATTGTTGTGAAGGCTTGATGAGTTTTTTTAACCAGGATTCTCGAGCACGCTGCCCATTGCTCACGGATGGTTGATGACCGAAACCCCAATTTTGTTCTAGTAGACTATGTAAATGTGGGGCAGGGCGCTTTGGCTGTGGATAAGTTAAACGGATTTTAAATGAAAGGAGTGTACTATGACTTGGCCTATGTGCGGTTTTAATCTCACTATTACTCAATTGTCAGTCACTGCAATTTCGGAAGGATTCCTCGTGCCCTACGTGTTCATATGCCTGTCGGAGAGGTTCCTATCTCGCGAACCACGTTCGCAGCATTACCATCGATATTTGTGCCCATCGAAGTTATCAACCATACATATTGTTGTTTAAATTGATACTGTGTAAAACGCTCGCCCACGGCAGGGCATTTTTGGGTATAATAATCAACATAAATCAAACAGAACGTTCGTCGCTCGAGCCTCCCATGGCCCTTCAGGAATTTCAACAGTTACTTGCTAAAACAATCTTCAGACACAGCGTTACATTTTATGTACAATCGCAGTCAATATTGCAATTCTAAACACTTGAACCTCATCGAGGGGTCACGGTGTGTACGGAAAAAATCTCCCAGACGACCTGTCTGGATTATCGCGTTTTTAAGACGACTGAATCAAAATTTCCTACATCAGTTGGGGAACAGGTTTAGGCTGCTCTTGGGCTGCTCGTTACAAACATAGTGTAAAATAGGAAAAAATATGCGCCGAAATTATTTATTTTTTATTCGCTTTTTTATGTAATAATATCCAGATCCCAAACCCAGCTCCTCATCCTAATCGCTTGACCCGACGGAGGTGTGGAACTTGAAGTCGCCTCCTCATCGGTAGCGAATCGTTTGGCGACCTCAGGCCGGCAT
>Ga0307517_10003291_pt1 | contig 25237 bp, 20 predicted proteins | sample 23_EM_MG_FD_194515 | JGI IMG/M metagenome (GOLD analysis project Ga0307517, IMG submission 194515) | Populus trichocarpa ectomycorrhiza microbial communities from riparian zone in the Pacific Northwest, United States - 23_EM | ecosystem: Host-associated > Plants > Roots > Unclassified | place... | reverse complement strand
AGAGAATCACAGAGAGAGAAAACGAGGATCATTGGCAAATTGAAGCGTTCACATCTAATCATCTAACGAAGTAAGTCTATAACTGAGACGCTCAGATTCCTCTTTTTTTTTTTTTTATTTATTTATTTATAATATCTTAGCACGTCTATATTCTATCCCAGCAAACAGTACAAGAAAGTACCATGCACAACCTAGTGGCTATCTAGACATGATTAAAATAATGATCAAATAATCAGATTTTCTTAGGTTTGATTTCTCCAAATCTACAAGAGAGAAAAACATATCATTGAAAAGGCTCGACTCTTGAGCACTGACAAGGACAAAGCCTCCACCGTGTCCCTAAGTGTTCAGACAAGGCTCCATTAATTCATGATGATAGTGCTACTAGCTAGTTTTCAGACTTGCACAAAGATTTGGCTTAATATGGACATGAAATTGAGACAGGATGATGGAAAGTGCAATTAGGGGTGATGGGTAGTCAGATAAGTTCAGAGATGACAAAGGAAATGACAAACTCAATGTTGGAATATTTCAAATGCATTTCCATGACCCTTTTTTAAGCCCTGGAGATCCTGCCTCAGATCTTCCTGACCCAATGGAACATGCCTCATTTTGTTTGTTACGTGCTCTTTATCTCATTTTGGAAGGATCTTATTTAAAAACAATTTATATATATAAAAGTGTTCATATTTTATGGAAAATTTTGCCCTCTCCAACCTTGTCTGCTTTGCATCTGTCATTGGACTTGATGTCATGCACAATTATATATCCTTCCCTTGCATTTCTTTATTCATTCAGCTATACTCGGTCATTTCTAATTATGGCATTATGTATATATAATTTGGTATCTATCTATGAGGTTGAGTAAGATTAAACAAAAGATATCCCTTGGGAATTTAGGATGTCCAAGTTCTGAGCTGCACCCCACATGTTCATTTTCCTCACAGCTTCTGCAATGGGAGTTCTCTATGTAGTAAAAAAAAATTACAAAACCCTAAACAAAGAGCAAAGAGAATTCTAAAAGATCAAGTAAACAAATGCATAGCGATAATAACATATATAATCAGGAGTGGTCAGTGTTAGGTTTTGCCTCCCCAGTGCTGCCCATCATTTTGGATAAGGATCCAAGCGAGTATGGGAATAACATCCATTGCCCTTCCAACCACTACCAAAACAAAACCTTCATTAATCCCCTGTAACATACAGCGGGGAACGGAGCGGCTTTGTCGTTTTATATACGCTTAGCTGATATGTATTCCTGTCTCCAATGCCGTTTTTAACTACAAGTGTTCCCATTTCTCATGACAATAGTCTCCTTGTCTCTTGTCATCTCTGCCACCCCCATCGCTACATGTGTTATGAATCAGCAAGTACCATAACTGATCATCTAAACTTCTAAAATAGAAGATCATATCATTCATTATGTATAGCTCTCTCTCTCTCTCTCTCTCTCTCTGTTGCTCTAATTTGTTCTTCATATATAATTAACAAGGACGTCTACATGCCATTATAATAACAAATTTTATTGGTTAATTAAAAGAAGGGGCACAAGGACGTGTTTCTGCAATCAAGGCAGAAATTAAGTGGCCATGTAGTTTTTTTTTTTAAAAAATCAAGTACTTACTTTCAATAGAATTGAACTTGGAATAGAAAAATAAAAGAGATTTTGACATGGAGTATGAAACCAGGTTATAACTTTTCTAGTTATTAAAATATGAAAAATTTAATTGATAGTAAAATAGATTAAATTAAATTAAAAAAATCAAAATCAAAATAAAAATAGTAAAATTAATAAAATAAAAAGTGACTAATGCTAAATTATTAGAATATAAAAATATGAGGCGTTAGAAAGTATATCAAAAGCAATAAGCACAAATACATCTAGGGCCATACGGGTGATTAAGCAAGCTAGCTTTTCGAATCGAAACTTGAACGAGCGATACACATAAGCAGTACGTACTAAGTAGCAGAGCTAGGTATTTCTATTCCATTTTTCATTTTTTCAGCATATGCATGGGTCATGGGGTGTGCTAGAACTTTTGAAAGAATAAAAATTATTAAATTGTGTTAAGTTTAAGCTCTATATTGGGTTGAATTGATTTCACTACAACATTTAACAGTTTTACCGACGGAATTTTTCCGTCGTCATAATACACATATTCCGTCGGTAATTAATTTACCAACAAAATCACCAGTGGAAATGCTCCATCGGTGAATCTTTCATCGGTAATTTTTAGTTCGTCGGTAAATCTGTTGATAATAAAAAAATATTATTACCGATGGATTTACTGACGGAACAGACGCGTAAAAAAAAAATTACCTGCTTGATCCCGTCGGTATATCCCTCGAAAAAGACCATCGGTAATTTCGTCGGTAATTATTTAAAAATATTTTTTAAAAAATCCATTTTAAAAAATTAAAAAATAATTAAATTAACATAAATCAACACTCTATAATATATACTCAAAATGCTTGGAAAAAAGAATAAGAAAATCAACTCAAACAAATTTGCAACAAATAAATAAAACTGAAAAAATAAATTCAACTAAAAAAATTCATATGAGAAAAATGAAGTTGCAATTGCTAAAAATTTAAAAATCCTATAAATAAATCAACTAAAAATTGATCTCATATGAAAAAAATCTCACAACAACATTTATACAATTATTAATAACAAAAACAATTAAAAATAAAATAAAATAAAATATAGTGAAAAAATCATGAAAAAAGAAAAATCTTACCTTAATATAGTTGCAAGTGAAGCTAAGGAGAGAGAAAAAATTTCGTAAAGCATATTAATTAAAAAAAAAAACTTAGAAGATAAAAGAAGAAAGAAGAAGAAGACATACCCGAGCATGGAGGAGAAAAGAAGGAGATGAGGAGAGAACATAAGAGAAAGAAATAGATATTTATGTTTTTTACATATAAGAAGTAATTTCGTTGGTAAAAATGACACGTTATCATTTATTTTTTGCTTTGTTTTAATTTTTTTTCCCACTGTAATTCCCTCGGTATATACCGAGGGAATATTTCCGTCGGTAAAATCCCTCGGAAAGTTACCGATGAAAATATTCTCTCGCTATTTTCGTTTGTATTTATTGATTTTCTGGTAGTGTTTTCTAACATGGTATCAGAACTTTTATAATCATTTGGTCATGAGTTTGAATTTCATTATCTATTTGATAAAAATTATGCACAAGTTAGTGTGAGCCTGTGCAAGTTTCAAGCTTAAAAAAACTTTTACTTGAAGGGATGTGTTAAAGAATAATATAAATGATATTCTTGCATTAAAATTAACCCATTAGTATAAAAAGGTGTCTCAATCATTTGTAACGTGTTCTACACAATTTAATTATGTGAACTGGTTCACGATTAGCCCTAACCAATGCATGCAATACACAAGATAATTGAATGATTTCACAAGAAACACACACACAGGCATTAATCACTCTGTCGCCACCCTAACATGGAAAATGTGATTTTAAATAACAATGCCATCTCCGTTGTAAACAGACCTGAAAGGTTTGTTGTGCTAAAGCCCCATACTTCTGCTAAAGTCTTGGATATTACTATGTCAACGAATGAAAAACATTATGAATGTTTGTGCGCACGTCCATATCCAGAATGGATCATCCATTAAATGTATATTAATTACTTTGAAGTTCCTAGACATAACAATAATCACTACTAAAAAAAATTAACACATACAAATACACACCGAGAAAATATTTTCATCGGTAAATTATAGTGAATTTTTCCAACGACTAAATATGCTCTCACAGTATCCATCAGTAAATACCGACAAAAATATTCTCTCGGTATATACCAAGAAAATTACAGTGAGAAAAGAATGAATGTAAAAATAGTACGATGACGTGTTATTTTTACAGGCATAATTCCGATGAATTTAAATCCATCGATTAAATATGTTGGTAAATCTATCAGTAATATTTAATTTATGACCCGATGAACGATTCTCTTTTCTCCATCCGCCATTTCTTTTTCTTCATTTATTTTTCTCTCAACAAAAAACACCCCTCAATTTTTTATCACAAATCAACCTCCCACTATAAATCTAGCTATCCCAACACCTAGTTTGTCAGCATCCCTGTTCTGATTTAAATTTTATTGAGGATTCTCCACTTCAAGTAAGCAAAACTATCTATTTTTTATTTGAACTCAATTTTAAAATGTTATTTTTATTGTATATGTATTTTGTTTGGGTGTTTACTTGTTTTATAGCTTTTTTCCATAGAAATTTGTTGTATGAATGTATGATTTGTACATGTTAGAGTTCGTTTGAGATTTTGTAAAATTATATTTGTTTGTAAATTGATGAAATTCATTTTGAATTTGTAACTTAGGTGTTTTGTGATTAAATAAATAATGTCTTACTTAATGAGTTCGTTTTATATTTTGTCAATATTATTGTTGACTTTGGAATTTTTGGTAAATGTATAGAAATTTAAATTTATATAGATAAATTGATAATGAATTAGTTTTACTATAAAAATAGTTTGAATAAGTTTGAGTCAAACCAATGTTTTGTTATTTATTTATTTTATGTAATTAATTAATGCATGTTGCATCAACAGTCTATACAGGTTTGACATAAGTAATGGATAATCATTCATGGATATATTGAGATTCACCCAAAGGATTGAGTATGATGAATTATTGTAATGGGGTTCGGAGTTTTATTAATTACACACTATCTAATCCAATAAATATTAGTGGAGGTGATATTACATATTCATATAGAAGGTGTAAAAATAAAAAGTTTCTCAATCTAGATGTTGTAATGATGCATCTTCTAAAAAAAATGTTAATGGAGATATACCTGTGTTGGTTTGTACATAGAGAACCATATGTTCCTCACGAGACCATGATAAAATGAATGGTTGAGTCAACTTCTAGTTCTAGCAACGTGCATGGAGTTGTAGATGACAATAGTAATCCTTATAGGAATATGGTTATGGATGCGATGAGAATAGATCAAGGTTATGTTGATCAATGTCCAATAGTATATGAAGAACCTAATACAGACGCAACCAGATTTTTTTATTTTTTGAAAGAATTCGATGAACCATTATGGGATGGGTGCACAAATCATAGTAAATTATCGATCGTTGCACATGTGTTCACCATCAACTCATATCATGGGTTGAGTGAGACTGATTATGATATAATTGTTGAATGTGTGAAAAACATTTTACCTGAAAGGAATAGGCTGAAAAAAACTTCTATGCTGTTAAATTCATGATGAAACAACTTAGCCCAGGATACCATAAAATTGACACGTGTCTAAACTTTTGCATGTTATACTACCTTGAAAATATAGAGTTGATCGAGTGCAGAACATGTGGGTATGCTCGTTATAAATCCAGAACTAGCAGGGGAAGGACTCTTGTCTCATATAAAAACTTAGATACTTCTCAATCACACCTAAATTGCAAAAGTTATTCATATCATCAAAGAATATTGAGCACATAATATGACATCATTCACATGATGAAGTGGATGGAATGATGATGGACTTTTCTGATGGTGAAGCCTATACATAATTTAATTTTCAGTGGAATCAAGAAACATGCGTCTAGAGTTATGTACAAATGGATGCAATCTATTCGGGTCATTTGCTGCTCCTTATTCTTGTTGGTCAGTGATACTTACGTTTAACAACTTGCTATCGAGACGTGTATGAGGTCGGAATTCATATTTTTATCTACAGTCATTCTCGATCTTAATAGTTCGGGTTAGAATATAGATGTGTTTCTTCATCCATTGATTGATGATGGCACAGGTGTACGGCGTCGAGGTGAATCGTCCACCCTCAAGTATATATAAGTCTATCCAACAAATATAGGGAGATAAGAAATTCTTGTCTTTTATTAGTGGAAAATTTGAATGGGAGTCGCCACCTAATATTATGGTCACTAAGAACCCTAACTGGTCTCAGAGATCGGGTATGGAGACTGGTTGCGTAAAGAAAAGGTATTAGCACCCCAACTACGCCCTACCTAAGGTAAGCTGCATTATTTTGTTGTATGATAAAATCTAAAGTCTTGTTGTGGTTTTTAATTGTCGGTCTGTCTACAGTTGAAGAAAAGTCCTCTGTAAGGAGATCCTTTTATTATTGGGTAAAAACCTAACTGTTCTATGTCGTCAAAAGAAATACTTTTTTTAATATTGGGAATACGTTTTACGTATAAATTCATAATCCCTGATACTAAAACAAAACAAAATAATTTTTTTTTAGAATTTTTGAAATATTGGCCAAATTCTCGTGACTTTAATAAACTGGTTATTAAAGCCAAAATGCATACTAGAACATATTTTTTTGAAGTTTTCTTTGTTGTATGAAAATACAATATGATTTTAGCTTTGAGAGACTTGGCCATATGCATGAAACAAACATATATATATATATATATGTGTGTGTGTGTGTGTGTGTGTGTGTTTTTATGAAAACCGGGTATTTTAAGACCTGATTTTGTATTTTTATGGTATAAAAATACAAACCAATATTAAGCAAAATTTAGTAGAAAGATACACGGAAAAATTATAATTTTTTTAAAAAGAATTTTTTGAATTTTTTTTAGAATTGGGCTGGACTCGGCCCATTAAACAGTGGATCTCTCCACTGTTCACATGCAACGTGAACAGTGGCGAGACCTGAAGAAGAAGAAGAAGAAAGGGAAAGGGAAGGAGGCTTACCTGTGGTGGCTCACGGTGCTGTTGGCGGTGGTGGAGGTGCCAGAACGCAGCTGCTGGTGGCGGAGGAGGTGGCAGAACTGAAGCGACCGAGGGTTCCCCTGCTTTTTTTTTCTCTATTTTGGTTCGGTTTCTCCTCTGCCTCTGTTGGTGGTGGAGCTGCTATCGACAGCGGCTCAAGACGGTTCTCGTGGCGACGACGAGGAAGGTTGCGGTGGATGATGATGGCGATGACGGTTCTTCCTGTTTCTTCCCTTGTTTTTTTCTTTCTCTCTCTGTTTTCCTTCTCTTCTTTGTCTCGATTTTTTTTCTTTTCTTCCTCTCTTCTTCCTCTTCTTCCTGCTCTCTCTTCCCATGTATTTATAGGCAAATACATGGGGAGAGAGGCCTACTACCCCTGCCCAGTCGTGGCGCAGGGGTAGGGTGGCCGGGGCGACCACTGTGCAGCCACCCCAGGACCACCTAAGGGGCACGTCCCCTCTATTTTTCTGCCCCATGGTAGGATATAGGTCAAAGTTTAGGCAAGTGGGGGTCTTGGTTGGTGTCTTTTTGATGCTTTCGGGAAAAGGGGGAGAAGAGAAAAGCAGGGGAGAAAATTCTTCTTCTTCCCCTGCCTCGCGTGTCCAGGTGAAGAAGAAGACCCATAGTGCCGTTCAAAACGACACCGTTTTGGGGCTTTGCTCTTTTTTGTTTTGAAATAGTGGATGTAACGACGCCGTTTCATTTAAAAGGAAATGGCGCCAAAAACGTGTTAGAGTCCAAATCAGCCTTTAATTTATGATTTGTTCAATCAAGTCCTCAATTGCAATTTTGATTTTAAAAATCAATTCAATTGCATCCCTGCCAAATTCAATCGCCGGCCCTGAAGTTGACCTCCTTTTTCACTTTAGTTCTTGGTCTCTGATTTATGCAATTTGACCCTCAATTGATCAATAAATTTTCAATTGCTTCAATTTAGCCTCTGATTCCGTCAATTACAGCCCTTCTATTTACACGTCTTTTCCAATTTGATCCCTGGTTTTGGATTTCTTCAATTAAGTCCCTAATTGGCCATCAAACTTTAATATTTATGCAATTAAGCCTCTTATTTGACCAAGTCAACTCTCAAAAAGTATAATTTGACCCCAGAATTTTAATTTCTTCCAATTAAAGCCCAAATTGACTTCAGAAGCAATTTTTCTTGCAATCAAACCCTCTATAAATTCAATTAAACCTTCAATAAAAATTAATTGAGTCCAATAAACATATGATTTTGGACATTTCTTCCTCAAATTGAATTTTGTTTGTCAGTTGGGCTCTCATCAGTCAACGATATACCGTCAAATTTCAATCCTTGTATTTTTAAACCTCCTCAACCAATTTTTAGTCATTTTCTGGGCGCTTTGGCATCCTCTTCTCACTGTTATTATTTTTTGGATATTTTTTAGTCCGAATATATATTTTTTATTTTTGGAAGAAAAAATTGAATTTGGGGAATAACCCAAAAATGGGTTATGACAGATGAGTTGAAGTAGTTGTTGTCATTCGGGGCTTTGCATATGATGTATCGAGAAAAATAATTTTCAGATGAAGGCAACTTTAATGTGGACTATCATTAGTTTTCCTGCGTTTGAAATGATTTTTTGTTGGAGCACGTATGAAAAACTTACATGTCCATACTGTATGAAAAATAACAAGGCCTTCATGTTAACAAATGACAATAAAACATCTTTTTTTATTGCCACAAGCGATTCTTACTAGTGAATCACTGGTACAGAAGAACATAAAGGCCTTCTTCGTTGGTAAACTTGAAAGTGATGTTGCACCACTGTTATCGTTGGGTGAAGAATTGTATGACATGGTGTTGGAGTATGATGACACTGTGTTTGGTTTTCAATCCGGTAAGTAAAATTTTCCTAGTTTTGGTTTGACTCATAATTAGGTAAAGCGAAGTATTTTCTAAGAGCTTATTTATTGGAATACTAATCTCATCCACCATAACCTTGATGCCATGTACATTGAAAAGAAAGTGTTTGAAAATATTTCAAATATGGTTATGAACGTGAAATGGAAGAAAAAGGACAACATTAAGGCTAGAATGGATATATCTTTTTTTATCACCGTAAAAATATAGAGTTAGTTTATGATGGGTCACAGGTTGCAAAGTCCAAAGCTAGCTTCGACTTAGACAAGAATGCACAATTAATTGTCTACCAATGACTTAAGAGTCTGTGTTTTCTGATGGACATGCTTCGAAGATATCAAGTTTGGTGATTTTGGATTGTATGGAATGAAGAGTCATGACTACCACATGTTTATGCAAACACTCGTTTCACTAGTTTATCGGGATTTATTGCCAAAGAAGAGATGAGATGCACTCATGAAGATCAATTACTTCTTTAAAGATATATGCTCCAACATGTTGTAGACATAACACATTGAGAAGCTTGAAAAAATATCGTCCAGATAATTTGCAAACTTGAAATGATATTCCCTCTATCATTCTTCGACTCAATGAAGCATCTACTTATACATATATCATTTGAGGTAAAAGTTGGAGGTCTAGTCCAATATAGATGGATGTATCCATTCGAGAGGTTAGGGATTACATATGCATCATAATTACAATTCTATTATCTTCTTTTTTTAATTCAAAACATTCATTTAATTCCATGCATGTACTTGTTCAACCTCAAGAGAAAAGTAAAAAAAAGATGCATATTGAGGTTTCAATATGCGAGACTTATATTGTTGAAGAGATCTCAACATTTATCTTGTACTATTTTATGCCTCACTTGAGAACAAGAATCAATCGTGTTCTAAGACATGATGATGGTGGGGAAGTGCCTTTGAGTGTGAACTTGTCAATATTGTCTCATCTTTAATGACTTGTACCAAAAAATATTGTGAAGAGAAGATATTTGACAAAGATAGAATTCAAACAAGCACATAATTATGTGCTATTCAATTACGATGAACTGAGACCTTTTATTTAGTAAGTATAATAATCCATTTGTTATTACTTTCGAGCAATTTATCTCTTGTACTATCATAAACTAATTTATTGTTGAATTCTTTGTAAGTAACATTGTCAATTTTTACTGTTCAAAAACTCACAGCTGACTGAATCTGAAATCTTTCAATTACAAGATGAACATTTTTCCATATGGTTAATAACATATGTAAGGACTATTTAATTATTCTTATCTCTTGAGATACTTAATTTTATTACACATTTCTCATTAACTGTGATGAAGATGTAATTCATGTACCAGGTTTATCAATAAAGAATACTAGTGTTACTTTGAATTTACTAAGTTTGGGTCTTGAAAGAAAGGTGAAGTGTTATAGTGAGTATTTCATCAATGAACATGTGTTTCATACTGAAGAGTATGGTTAGGGTAGAAAGACATATAATAGTGATATCAGTGTTAAAGGATGGACTTCTAATGAGTTTGAAATTGATTATTATAGGAAGTTAGAAAAGGTCATTGAATTGTAATATCATAAAGAGCATAATAAAGTCTTTTTATTCAAGTATTATTAGTATGATACCACTAATGGAGGAATCATAGTAGATATTCATTATGGTTTAGTCAAAATTAATACAAAGGCTAGACTCTGCAACGTCAATGATGTCTTTATTTTTGCCAAACAATACCAGCTAGTTCATTACACATACACTCCTTCCTTTAGAAAGAATCGTTCAAGTGTTGATTTGTTATCCATAGTGAAAACCAAACCCAAGGTTCATGTCTAGGTTGTTTAGGATGACAACAATGAATTAACTATGGAAGATAATGCCTTTCAACTTGATGAGTTAGTTGATCCATATCGAGTTGCTTCATCCAATGATTTAGAGGACAATTCAAAATTTCATGTTGGCGAGAATACTTTTATTGATATTGAGGTTGAGGAGTTAAATGATATTTTAAGAAATAGCAGACATACAGAAGTCAATGAAGATGATGATAGCGATGAAATCAACATATAAGATTGTGATAGAGATGATGAAATTGAAGAAGAAGACAATTCTGATTAATTTGCACAACAAGAATGTGTAATGCTATAAATCATAATGTAATATTATGAAAATGACATTAATTCATTATTAAATGAAAAGGAAACAATAATTTTATGTGATTTTAATATTCTACAAAGAATTAGTGTTATTGTGTTTGTGTATTGCTGTGATTTTAAGTATTTATTGGATGAATAGATGAGGAATACATTTACAATCTGAAAACATTAACAGTTTTACACCGACTTTAAAATACCAACAGATATACCGACAGATTAAGAAACTTTTCACCTTTTAATTACACTGGTCATTGTGTTCAATAAATATGGGATCACCAACGAAAAATGTCCGTTGCTATTTTCCTGAGATCTAAGGTACAATTCACTTCTCACTTACATTATTTATTACTGTTCAATACATATGGGATCACCAACAATTAATGTATATCAGTATTTTCTTGAGAGCTAAGATAGTGCTCACTTTTCACTTGTACTGTTTATTAATGTTTAGTACATGGGGGATCATTGACGAGTAATGTATGTTAGTATTTTCTCTTAGTACATGGGGGATCATTGACGAGTAATGTGTGTTAGTATTTTCCCGAGAGTTAAGGTATTGTTTACTTCTCACTTGCACTGTTTATTATTGTTCACTATATAAGGGATCACCGACATTTTGAAAATTATTTAGTGAAAGTTGGCAGGTTTCTGAAATTTTTTGATTAAATTGAAAATTTCAATTAGACATTGTAGACATAAATATCGATGAAAAAATTAAAATATTAATTTTTAATTTTTCGATGGTAAAGACGTCGATAATGCTTGGCATATTTCTGATAATAATTGAACGTATTTTTTTTATGTTTTTTTCTCTTCTCACAATGACATTAAGGTAAGATTCTTGTTTTTCTTTCTTTTTTTGTGTTTTTTTTTCATTTTTCTATTCTTTATTGATTATATGAATGTTGATGGATTTTTTTAATTTTTCTGTTGTTTAATGATTATATAAATGTTGTTGGGATTTGTTTTTTATTTTTTTGTTCTTTAACGATTGTATAAATGTTGTTGGAATTTTTTTTTTCTGTTCTTTAATGATTGTATAAATGTTGTTGGATTTTTTTTTTATTTTTTATTTTTTTTATGTTCTTATCTCTCATTGAATATTATTAGATTATTATTTTATGTATAAGGCCCATATAATCACTATGGTTAGCTAATTGATTTGTTGGTGATAACAATTTTTTTTTTATTTCATGAAAAATAATAATTATTTAAAAATAATAATAAAATAGTAGCCACATAAATAAAAATAAATAAAAAATAGCTATGATAAATGAGTAGTTTTAAATGTGAAATATTGATACTATATATCATTTAATGTGTTTATATTTACATCCTATGATCATTTCATAAATTGTCGTAGCAAAGTTAATTGAAAATTTGGTTAAATTAACAAAATTAAAATTATTCGATTGACATAGATTGAAATAAAATCAACTGCTTTATGGCAATCCAATTTAAATTGTTGTGTATTTGCAGATTTAAAAAATTTGGGTAGTCTCCCGTCGAGGGAAGGTGCTGCCGATTTTTTTTTTTAAATATGAATGGTTTACGGTACCTTAATCCTTTAATTTATGTAGATACCTAGGAAAAAGTCAATAGCACGTTGTATGGATATGATCACTGCTAGTTCTTTTAGCAGCGATTCAGATGACCATGAGTCGTTAGGTGCCGACTAAGAACAGGCACCTAAGACACATGCATCTACTCATGATGCGAGCTCGTCAGGTGCAATGCCGCTATGTCGAGGGGGGTCCATCACAACGACTTGTTAATAATTTTTGAAAAATTAATTTCAATTAATGAATACAATTTCAGATTGACAAACATTGAGGCTGCCAGAACCATAATATCGACATTAAAATCTTTAATGGAAATTCCATTTTTTAATGGAGATACGTTTCCAAACATTCTGAATGGAAACCTATGATTAATGTATGGTTCAGAAGATTTAAGGTTAATATTAATTTAAATATATATTTTTATTATGTTAATTCAGTTAGTTTATTAACATATTAATGAACCTTTTATTTTACAAATTTTAATTGCAAGGATAAATTTGAATGGGATAGAGCTTACAACGCTATTGTAAGGAGGGTTTGAGAGAATCACATTGCAACAAGGTACGATTGAAGTGAAGATAAGATTTTTTAATCCTTTTATTCAATATTATTTTTCATTTACTAATATATAATTCATTTGTATCATATAGGTTGCATGATTTTTGGTATGAGGAAAAAAAAAGCCAAAAATATACAAAAGAAAGAGAACTTTCAAGCTAGAAGAAGGTGACAGTTTGGAAGGATAAGAGACCGTCATATGTCTCGAAGGCCGTGTGAGTGAAATATATTCAGCATGTAATGTCCGAACATTTCATGTAACGATCACACTCTGGTGTAGATATTTGAAACTGGCGTGTTCACGGTTCTGTTACCACGCACACAAGTGGCTCTATTATGTTCATTTCGCATGCAAAGTGGATTGTAAGAATTTTTTTTTAATTACATCCATTTTTTTATTTTTTTTTTATAAATATATTTAACTACCAATAATTTTCTCTTACAAACTATGATTTTTGAATGCGAACCAAGCCCGATGGAGCTTTTTGTGAAAACGCACGTGTGGATTGATGACCGCAAAAAAGGAGTGCAATAGCTCGTGGAGAGCCGAGCTTAGCACTTTGTGGCATGTTGTTTTCAACCATTTTTTTCTTAAGTTATTATTTTTTTTGAATTTGCTGACTTTTTTTTTCAGGATACATATAACACCTGATTGAAGGAGAGATATGGTGACGATACTTTGACCCATCCAGATCTCGATCCAGATTTGTGGTTGGAGGCATGATTGTTTGGTGGACCATATAGAAATTGGTTGTACAGTCTCTCTAACACTACGACTGAGGACTTGCGAACGACCCACAATGTTTCAACCATTAGATGTTTGTAATCGGTTCCGAGCCCTCAAACTCCAGAGTTCGAGGTGATTTTAGACGAGTGAGTTCAAGCTTAGACAATCCATCTTGCTGCTAATTATGAACGACTCAATACTAAGATGACTGAACTCCACCGAATGGTAATAGAGATGAAATCATAGATAGGTGGTACATGTGCTCCCTTTGCTTCGCCTCACGGTCCCGGCAAAGATACGCCTTCTCCTCCTCCAACGCCTCTATTCTAGATTAATTTTATCTGAACTTATAAATGTTTAGATTTGTAATAAATATTTGATTTTTATATTAATTTAATTTATTTTAATTATTTTCTATTTATGTTTAATATATATTTTTTGATTTTTTTAAAATTATTACTAATGGGGTTACCGATTGAAAAAAATTACCGCAAATGCCATTGATTTTCTATTTATGTTTAATAGATTTTTTTAAAAACAAATTTCTAAATTATTATGGATGGGGTTACCAACAACCTAAATCCATGGTATATTCTAGATATTTGAAAAATAATTATTATAAATCTAAAAATTCTGATAATGAATGTATTGTATTGTAATTAATGAGGTTTTATCTAATTGACAAGTGGTCATTTTTTCCCAATCTTGTTAAATACTGTGGGATTTGATTTCCACGCTATCAGGCTCTATGAATATAATTTTCTTTATAAATTCGTTAATTAATCTTGATGTAAACAATCTGTTTTAACCTAATTAAAGAAATCAACCTAGTTTAGATATGTAGAAACTACTCGGCTGGGGATATACGTTGAATTGTGATTACAAATTTATTTATAGATTTTAAATCTTAAATAAATAAGAAATTAAACTATATTAAAGAAATTAAACTATATTAAAAAAATCCCGAACAATAAATATATTCTGCAGGCTTAACTGGTCAATCGTTTGAGAACCAGTTAACCGGTTCCTCTACTTTTTATATAACTAAAATCTGAATTACTTAACCATCTAGGTGGTGGTCCAGTGGTAAGAGCTTGGGATCAAGAGGTTTGCTCCCTCTGTGGTTTCAGGTTCGAGCCATATGGTTGCTCATATGATGGCCACTGGAGGCTTACATGGTCGTTAACTTCAGGGCCCGTGGAATTAGTCGAGGTGCACGTAAGCTGGCCCAGACACCCACGTTAAACTAAAAAAAAAATCTGAATTACTTTCAACAATATCATGATGCTATATATGTACATGTTAATCTAACACCAGGATATAATTGTAGCCTGCTTAGATATCATCAGCAAAACAGCAGGGGACAAATTTTTCTAGTGCAAATAATCATTAATTTTCATCAATAAAAGCAACATCTCCTTTTGGAGTTGGAAGATATGATTTTTATTTTACGGACAGACAGTCATGGGTTTGGTTAATTTAAAAATAAAAGAAACAAGCCTCAATTTTTATCACGCACGTGAAAACTTGAGCCCCAAAATTTGACAGCAGATATCATCATAGCTGTAGCTTGGAACAACATGTGCCTGAACTCAACTTCCATATATACTTCTCATTGCAATTCAATAATCGGAGAAGTTCCCAGTCCTCACCGTTTGTTTAAAAAACATCCCGAAGAAGGGAAAATGGCAAGAAAAAGAAGAAGGGAGCCCAAAAGATATCAGATAAAAATGGCAATGGAGTATTGAAATAAATGCAAGAATTGTATTGGACCCAGCATTTGATTTCTAACACGGAGATTTCAGATTGTAGTAAACAGAAAGTAGTTTTTTTTTTTTTTAATTATGGAGCCTCAGACCAGTGGATCTCCAAATAAAATAAACGAACGAGCATAGAGTGTAAAACCATGATGATTGTACTTCAAATTTAGTGCATTGCCTCACAAGAAAAAAAAGAAAAGAAAGAGGAAAAGGGAAGGGAGAAAGCAAGATGCGAGTAAGTTCCACAGACAACATCTTGAGGGAAAATCTATTACATGTTGTTTATTTATTTTTCTTTAGCCAATCAAGAATACCCTTCTCTGATTCAGTAAGGTCCTGCTCATTCTTCCCTTTCAAAGATCCTTCCACAAAGTCAAAATAATCCTTGTAGTTCCGCTTGTAATAGCTATCCATTCTCTTGAAAAACAAAATATGCCACTCATTAACAGGAAGGTATATGCGAATTGCAGAAATTAAAGCATAGAAGGAAGAATGAAATAAAATTGACTCCTAAAAAGAGAGATTCTTGGCGATGGCACGTAGTAGTAGTACTGTGACTCTAAATGTTATACCTCCTTGTCATTTTTGGTCTTGTTATCCTCTGATTTCTTCAAATATTCTGACAATCCAACAATGGTTAAAACGGTCAGCTAAGACTCCAGAGAAGAAGAAAGATATGGCATTCCACGGGCTGCAAGAAATGGCTAAAATGGAAGTGCAAAACAAGAAGTGGTGTTTTTAGTACTTTTAAGAAGTTCAATCCTTGAGTCATTGACTGAATATACACCAACCACGGTGGATAAGAGGACTCCTCTTCTTCCAATGTCAGCTGCCCTGCTTGCTGCTTTAGCTGTTGTTGCTGCAGCTGCTCTTTTACCTTCTTTTTTATGAACTGCATTAACATTTGATGAAGCAAACTTGTTGAATGTAACGGTCAGTGCCATCAACACACTTTGGGATATTGAACTCATCTGTGAAAAACCATTAGACAAACACACAAACTCTCTCTCTCTCTGCAGTTAGTAGCAGCGGCACCACAGCCACCAGTTTTTTTGAGCCTATAGATGATGATGAGGTTTCATGGCTCTTATCTTCGACTTCGTCCTAACACTTTGTTTTCTAGCGTCAAAATATACACTCCGTGGATGTTGAGTAATATATATATATTAGATTCACATATCAAAACAATCTAAATATATATATATATATATATATATATATATATATATATATATATATATATATAAATCTTTAAATTTTAACCAATTTACATTTGAACCTCGATCCGAAACAGGGCTTATTAAGGAACTAAGAAGTTGAAAAGTGCACACAAGTTGGCACGTGCGAATCAGCCCTTTCTTTCACACAAGCGACATGTCCTTTCTTTCACACAAGCGACATGTCGGGGTTTTCATTTAACCTTTTTAATTTTTTAATGCTGGAACCAGCTATTGCAGCTAACAAAACCAGCAAATGGTGCGAAAGAAGAGACAAAATCAAGCTACAGAAAATGTTAATAAAAAGAAACCCAAAAACCAGCAGTACGGTGACGATGAAAGGTTAGCTTACTTAACCAGGAAGGTTGAGGGGTGAAAGACTTCACAACACCTTAAGGAGGAGCAGCTGCTACCTAACGTTCGGAGAGTAAAATTATGGCGAGACAGTCATTGGGCTAGTCCGTAGTGTCATTCAATTTTTGACATTCCATGAAGAGCCAGCCAGGGTGACCTTGGCAAGCAAAAGTGGTTTGACAACTGCCTGGTAACATCAGCACAAGAACGTGTCCAGAGTTTTGTTTCCCTATGTATGGTTTTTATATGAAACACAGCATATTATACAACAGCCGGTCATACTTTTGCCTGTAATACAGTAATACACAACAATTCAATTGTCTAACAATCGCCTGTGCTTGCACCAGGCAATAGCAATCACATATAAGAACATGCTCCCAGTAGTGCCACCAGCAACAGTCCATAGAAACTTCGACATTCCAGCTTGCACTTCTTTGAACATTTTGATTCCGAAATTCATGCCAAAAACACCAACAACTACAACAAAGCAGCTCACCACTAAGGTTGCTGTCGTCAACACAACCCCCATTTGCAGGAGATGATTCTGTTTGTCATCCAGCATTATGTTGATGTAGTCCTCTGTGTCATCAACATACTCCATCAGCTTCAAGACCATCAGATGACATAGGAACAAAAAGGAGTTAAATAGCAGCCATGGAGAAAATTAACTATAACCTTAGAAACGATGCTAATTATATGATTGATAATTGAAAAGGATATAACTGTGTTTTTGCCTGTTTAATCATGTGCACCATTGCTGCATCATGTTAAGATCACAGGCAAAGACATGTATATAGACGCACAACAACACAAATGGAATGCACATACTCTACGCTGTCATTGGCCGTGGCTTTTTTCTAATCAAATTTGGGGCTGTCTAACTTGTCCAGGCAACCCAGCCACTACACCTCAATCGAAGTCATGCACTCATGCCCCATGACAAAATACTCACTGTTCCATTTCACTCTTTGGAGTGGCATCATACGAATTTATATTGAGAGTGGTATTGCAAACCCGAACTGGCAACTCATACTCAGGATCCAGAAGGGCATACATACTTCAGAAAAGTTATCGACTTACTGCATATCTAGAGAAACCAGCTAGTTCTGATCTTGGATAAACCTTCACTGAGAAGGGTGTAAATGGTTGTATACATATGTTACACTCATCAAATTCTGCTGTGGTCATTCTTAGATATGAATTCTCCCTGAGGCAAGGTGATGATGGGAAAAGTCAAAAACGTTCTAGCCATCAGCCTCAAGTTCTCTTGACAATCTTTCTTCTCCAAATATAGTTCTCATTTAATTTGTCCTCTGTTCAAAGTGGGCACTACCAGATCAGTTTCTATAGTATGGGAAATAGTTAAACTTGTAGCATTACATCGAATAGCATGATGGAGACGCTGGATGTTAGACATGATTTAAGCACATATATGATCATTGAAGATAGAGGATAACCCAACCCATTGTTTTTTGGTTGGGTGATTGGGCTCGTTCGAGTCCAAGTTATTATATTATATTTATTTTTATTATTAAACTTTAATTTATGTTATTTTATTAGACTTTTATTAGTTGGTGAGTTCTAAGTTCTGATTAGAGTTTTATTATTTATATGTAATTTTCTTGACATTAAGATCAATTTTTGATGAATTGAATAAAATTGCAAAGTTGCCGACTTTTCCAATCCCCTTTCTTCTCTTCGTCAACCTTTTCTTCTTTTTCTTTGGTTTCTTCTTCTTAGCTTCTTCTTTTCTTTCTTCTTTGACTTCAAATCTCTTTTGTCCCGCATCAACTTTGATATCAAAGTCTAATTTTTAATTGTTCATTCAGTTAATCAATCTCTAAGGGCTTGTGAAAATCCTCCAAATTCAACGCAGTTTCTAAGCCTAGAAATTATATAGTTGATCTAGAAAAAAAAAAGATCCTCTAATATTTATGTTTACAACTGAGATCTGAAAAAATAAATTGTTCTTCTTCTCTTAAGCCAACTGAACAAAATACATCAACCCAAGCCCATTTATCCAAAAAAAAAGAAAAAAAAAGATCAACAGGTTCTCCACCTTGAACCATAGCACGCATCCGAGAGAGAGAGAGAGAAAGAGAGACGTGAAGGATAAAGGAAATGTATAGGAAGAGTTTCTACCAATTTCCAATCTCTCATCTGCACTGTACCTTTATTTTCTTTTATATTGATTTATTAAAAAAAGTCAAAATTCAAGAAAAAAAAGGGAAAAAAAAGAGAGTACGGTGTAAGAAAAAAAGTGGCCAAAAAAAAAGAAAAAAGAAGTGAAAAGTGACCGTATAAAAAGAGAGAGAAAAAGGGAAATGAAAGCAACAAAAGGACATTATTTGAAACATCACGACAAATTCATGACATCACATGATCCAAGTAGTCTATAGTCAACATTAAGCAATTTAGTCGGTAAATTACTTAACTCTTTGATTCATTGAATATTATTTCTTTGGAAATACACTTGTTATTCAACCAGCAAACATCGCCCAACAAAGATCAACAGGTTCTCCACCTCGAACCATAGCACGCGTCCAATAGCAAGAGTGAGAGAGAGACATGAAGGATAAAGGAATTTTATAGGGAGTTTCTGCCAATTTCCAATCTCCCATCTTTACTGCACTTTTATTTTCTTTTATATTGATTTATTAAAAAAAAAGAGAGAGAACAGTGAAAAAAATTTAAAAAAAAGGTGAAAAGTGACCGTAAAAAAAGAAGAAAAAAGAAAAAAATGAAAGCAACAAAAGGACATTATTTGAAACATCACGACGGTAGCTTCATGATATCAACGACAGCTCACATGATCTAAGTAGTTTGTCGTCAACATTAAGTACTTTGATTGGTAAATTACTTAACTCTTTGATTTGTTGAAATTTATTTCTTAGGCAAACACTTATTATTCAACTTATCATTAATAGTATTACTTTTTTTTTTTGTCTGAAAATATTAATCTCACATTGCATACTTATCTGTAAAGTTTTTCTCATCAATCTCCTTCATTATTGATATCTAGCATCTAGTTCTTTTTGATGATTGTGAGTCCTTGCTTGTGACATTATATTTAATTAATAATTTACACTTAAAGGTCTAGCAATACATGCTTAAAATTTTATTGGTGTATTTTGTTCTTGATTAATCTCCAATTTTTAAAAAAATAGAATTACTTTTATTTTTGTGTTGTGATTTCACTTGCATGAATAATATATGATCTTAATTCCATTTCTAAGCTAGTGTTGCATGCATTTGTGAATAGTCATCTAGTATCCAATTTTAAGTTTACAACTACCATAGACTTGATCTTGAGTGATATCTTTATAACCAATCATGAACAAACACCGTAGAGTTTTAGACAACTAGATTGGGTGTAGTTAGATATGCCTTTACACAACCCAAAAGAACTGAAGATTGGAGAAGGATTGATATCTTTCACCCCTATATCAAGTGTGGGGATAAGGATTGCAAGATTATCATTGATAATGAAAGTTGTATCAATGCAGTATCTTCAAATACTGTAGTTCGCTTGGCCTAAAACTTGTTCCCCATCCTAAGCCATATAATATGTCATGAGTTAATGATACCTTCAAAGCAGTCAATGAAAAATGTTTGTTCCATATCAAATTCCAAGACTATCATGATGAGATTTGATGTATCAATGCAGTATCTTCAAATACTATGATGTGTCATGAGTTAATAATACCTTCAAATTAGTCAATGAAAAATGTTTGTTCCCTGTCAAATTCCTAGACTATCATGATGAGATTTGGTTTGATGTGATTCCAATGGAAGTAGGACATGTCATTTTAGGAAGGCCATGGATATATAATTTAGACATCATAATTTATGATTGGTCAAATTCATGTTCTTTCACTTTTAAAGGTAGAAAGATCAAATTTATTGGATTGCCACCAGGACCTAGCAATAAGAACAAGTAAAGGGAGAATGTGAAAGAACAAGGACATAAAACAATGAGTTTGAGAATGACGTTAAGGAATAACCTATTGTATATGGTTTAGTTGTAAAAGAAATTTCAAGAAATGCTTTAGTGGAACTACCTAAGAAGGTAAATATGACTAACATAATGTCCAAAAGAGTTTGAAAATGAGGTTCATGAAGAGTTAGTTGCGTCTCATTTAGGTGTATAAGTTTCTGGAGACTGTCTAGTAGAGTTGCCTGAAGAGGCAAGTGCAATGTCGGGAGAGTTCCAAGATAGTTGTCATTCTGAGTTCCTTAATTCCTCAACCTCTATGCTTGACACCTGACTTGCCATAGATTTTGAGCAGCCTTCTAAGCTTCCTATTTCTTCATACCCCATGCTTGACATCCAGCATACCTTAGATTTTGAACAACCTCCTAAGCTAACTAATGCTTTGTCCCCTATGCTTGACATCTAGCATGTCATAAGTCTTGAACAATATGCTGAGCTTCCTGAATCCTTACCCCTTATCCATGGTAAAAAGGATAAGAATGACCCCGATTCACTAGGTTATGTCCAATCTATATCCATCAAGAATTTAAAAAGTGTTTCATTCCACACTCAGTCATATAAGGTTCATGGTCACAAACCTAGGATGCCGATAGATCTTCCTCCTTTGTTTGCTCACTCTACAATGTCTGATTCAACCGAGTCTTTTGCATGCAAAGTTCATAATTTGTATGTTGAGATCATAAAACATATTCAAGCGAGTAATAAACAACACAAATTTCGAGCTGATTTACAAAAGTATCACGATGCACTTAATGTTAGAGATTATTTAATGATACAGATTAGACCTGAACGGTATCCTTTGAGAATCAGTCATAAATTGCTAGTGCTAGACTATTTAAAGTGTTGTAAATGATTGAATCAAATAGATATGTCATTAAACGTTGACATTAATTCTACTTTTAACATAGAAAACCTCATTATATATAAAACACAATCTATTCCTAATGCTCCTATTGATATCCCTACCTCATTATCCTTATCATTGGCACAAAAGAAACATAGTAATGCTACTTTGGATACACTTGTTTTCTACCAGGGATGGTGAAGTTTAGCGAATCCCAGTATATAAGCTAGGCGACTGGATTCAAATTATACTTGGATTACCAGAGCGACATCATAATTGCTTGATCATGATCTTTAGAAGCGTTATCGAAGTCGCCTTGAACTATACTCAATAGGGTCGAGTTCTTCTAACCCTGAGAGAGTTGATGAGTAGATTGGATCCGAGACACAATTTAGGCATGCGTATGATTATCAATGATGAAGGGTAGCCCAACCCATTGTTATTTGGTTGGGAGATTGGGCTCATTCAAGCCCAAGTTATTAGATTTTATTTATTTTTATTATTGGACTTCAATTTATGTTATTTTATTAGATTTTTATTAGTTAACGAGCTTTAAGCCCAAATTTGATTCTGATTGAAGTTTTATTATTTATATGTAATTTTCTTGACAATACAATCAGTTTTTGATGAATTGAATAAAAATTGCAAAGTTGCAGACTTTTACAGCCTCATTCTTCTCTTCTTCAACTTTTTGTTTTTGTTTTCTTTGGCTTCTTCTTAGCTTTCTCTTTTTTTCTTCTTTAGCTTCATATCTTTTTTGTCCCACATCATAGCATCATTTGGTTTCATGCTTTATTAGTTAGCACATATTGACACAATGAGCACAAACAAGTTAGAACTACAGCGAATGAGTTAAGAGCTTTATGTACCAGGGTAGCATCAGAGCATTTGGGTGGCCTATGCTTGTTTGCAAAGAGAATACCTCTTTCTTGTTAGTAGCAGTTACACCATTAAATTCCGTGACATGAACTTCCACTAGGACTCAACATAATCACTTGCAGTTCATAGGCATATGGCTATCTGAGCACACATCATATGGAGTATGGACAATGTCCACAATGCAAATTAAAAAAACATGCGAAGAAATGATGCTTGTGGACCTATGTAGAAGAATCAGGTGGAAAGTTCCATACCGTACATAGTTTGTTCAATGTGCCATCAATTTGTACAAAGTACGCCTCCAAGAGCATTTCTAGTTCCTCGACATCAAGGTGCTTGCTTATTGAACTTCATGTTGTACTAGTATGGATACAGCTGTATCTTCCAAGTCCATTAGGTGCACTAAAAAGATGATCATGTTCATTCTCAATGTTGTTAGTATCATCCTCATGGCTAGTAGAGGCCTCAAGAACACCCAATGACACCTCAGCAGGAATACTGAAGGAAAATAATGAGAATATTTCAGCGAAAAGATAGCTTAGCAAACAAGAGGAGAAAAATGTAAGACGGTATATGTATGAGGTGATTAAATTATTAGGTACCTGTCGTCCAAGTCTGCTTGAAGGTCATCATCATCCATGCCATCTCCCTCATTTAAAGAGGAAGTTGAAGAATCTTCAAGCTGTTGTTGAACCAGCTTTTCTGTTAGATGCATCTCTGCCATGTCTTCATCATCATCCAGCAAGTGTTCTAATTGATCCCTAACCTGGAGATTACATGCATGGTTAGTTACCATAACATAAGAGGAGAGCTTTAAATAAATCATTTGGAGCACAGAACTTCTAAACCTGCTTAAACTTCCAAACCAGATCAAAATTCATATTCAGCTTATTGCCACACACTAATAAAATAAATATGGAGACAAAAAACTTAACAACCTTTTGCACTCGGCCAGTTATTGCAACCAATCGACTTTTAATCTGGCAGACGCGTTCTAAATTGAGAGTACTGATCTTTGAAGTCAGTTTATCCAATGCTGGATGTGCCTCTTGCTCCAGTGTTTTTGCCTGCATAGGAAATGGAAAAGGGAAAGGAAATACTTAGACTGAAGAATTTTAAGCTACCAGAAAGTTATCAGCCTCGAGATTAAGAATATTTACTTCATTTTGTAAGAAAACCTATCCAACAAGGAATTGCACATGCTTACTTCACTTTCTAAGCAACTGCATGCAGCCTCAAGGCATGCTTCCAATGCAACAAACTCAAATGGAAGAACCTTTGATTCATCTTGATTCTCGAGACCCTGTTTTGCTCCCTCGTTGCAATCCTGATAATGTGAAAAGCCTTCTGGAAATTTTCAGGGCTCAAACCATTTGACTCAGGCTCTTCCACGTGATAAGGATTTGCCTTTGAATGATCACCATTGCCCTCCTATACAAGAACCAAAACAATATAAAAAAGAAAGAAAGAAAGCAAGTGACAATCTGAAACATATGCAAAAGCAATTACACAATAGCAAACATTAGAAACGTATGAGTATGACTTTAGAGTAGCAATAAAGAGACATATTCAAAGTGTGTCTTTAACAGAAACTTCAAAAATAGCACTTTCAATGTATTTCATGTGCGAGTCAAAATAACTCCTGTGTAAGCCACTTACCACTTACTTAATATTAACCCACCTTACAATTTCAATTACAAATTACAAATCTTACTAACAATGTACATTTCAATTAGCTACGCCGACAATCCGAAATCCAACTTTAAGTATCACCATTCTAAATACCCTCATTGGTTTCTAGTTAAGAGGTAAAGAGCCAAAATAGCACAGCATCCATTTTATGCTTTTCTTTGAAATCCAATAAAACTAGCAGCAGCAGCAACATTAACAAGAAATGGATTCTTAAGAAACCAACACAAACTCACATCAAAACTCTTTAAAATCTTAAATTCAACATTAAACAAACGCAAAAGTTCACTTACTCTACACCAAACCAAAAACCCAAAAAATTAATCACAGCTTAAAGAAAAAAAAAAGAATCAGTAAAACCTGAGCTTTAGTAGCGTGGTAATGAAACATCAACCTCCCCTGCAACTCTTCCACAAATGGAGTAACAGGAGGGTCTCTAGAATTCAGCAGCAAAACCTCCTGTGCAGTAATAATCGCCTTAATATGCTCCAAATTAATAACAATTGCTCTCTCTCGACCCAAAACAGTAGACGGGTAAGAAAGTAGCGGGTCAAGGATCCGAAGGTCACGGGCAGGAAGGCCTGTAGGACGCATAATTGCGTGCTTGCCAACTTCCACCACCTGGGCTTGGCCAGTTGAGTCTAGTAAGAGCCAGGGTCGAACCCCAGTTCCTTTTTTGCGAGAGGACGGGAGAGGGACGTTGTGAGAGGTTGTGGTACTGGCTGGCGCGGGCCGGGTCATTGGGTCCGTGTCGTCTTCAGGTTTGGATAGCGGTGGTGTTTGTGGGCGAGATCTCATGGTTGGAGTATCTTTCTGGGCAATTCATATGATTCTCTTAAAGCAGCATTAAAATATATATATATATATTTTTTTTTTTTTT
>Ga0307517_10003290_pt1 | contig 25238 bp, 20 predicted proteins | sample 23_EM_MG_FD_194515 | JGI IMG/M metagenome (GOLD analysis project Ga0307517, IMG submission 194515) | Populus trichocarpa ectomycorrhiza microbial communities from riparian zone in the Pacific Northwest, United States - 23_EM | ecosystem: Host-associated > Plants > Roots > Unclassified | place... | reverse complement strand
TTCTATGTCGCAGGGTCACACCCGAATAGGTGATACAACCTCCTCAACTGACAAACACGAGAAACGCGAAGATCTTTCTCGTCCGTGGGGCTGGGTTTTTCCCATGTTGGTCGCGCGAACAGAGATCGTTTAACGCTCCCCATTCGACACGGAGAACCCTCATATTTCGTCACGAGAAAGATTAGGTGTTCGAAGTCCGTGGTGTCGGCGATATGATGTCGTTTCAGGGCGGCCAAGCGGCCGATTCCATGAGTTTGATAGAACCGGAGTGTCTCATCCCCTACCAACTTCCAACCGTCGTGATCCATCGCATCCATGACACCAACGGTCCAGGCCCACATGATTACGACTTCAGCTGTATTCGAACACTGAAGCTCTTCAAGGCGCCTGATGGCTGTAACAATCTTGACGGGGGTGTGAAGGAATGCTCGCCGAATGTAGATTGCTGTCCAAAGCATGCGGCGGATAGCGGTTATTCTCCCTCCTTCTGTGGACAGGGTCTCTTCACAGGAGGTGAAGTTCGAGCGGCGAAGGTGGTTCCGCCACAGATCCGACGACGCAAACTCGATCAGGACGACCACGGAGTTCATGGGCTCATGATCGAGTCTCCACCCTGGGCCCTCCTCGTCAAGGTGGGGTATCTGTGGCAACTGGAACGGGTCCCCGACTGCTTGAAGAAGTTTATCGAGGTCCCCGTACGAGAGGTTCTCCAACTGTGTAGAAAACCACCCGGACATGAGTCTATGGAAGGCCTTGAGAGCCAAACTTCGTGATTGTAGAGGATGGGTTGGTAGGAGTGTCAATGAGAGAACGGGGAGAATTGTTGGGCTGCAATCAACGTATTCATGAGCGGTTGACAGAATGCGGAGGGCAATAGACCCTGGATGTGGGGAATCTGCGGCATTGATTCCCGTGGCGTAGAACTTCTCGCACAACGACAGGAAGTCCAAGAGGGGAGATACCCCAGCGGGTGGTACGTTGTATGGACCCACCGAGTCCTCCTGCCGAAGACGGTTCCCCAACAGTGGTACCACCTCGCTGGCCATCTGATAGCGCTCGATCTCTGAATACCCGGAGTTAAGAATCTCAGCGATCAATGAAAAGCATGGTGACACATCCATAATTTGCGACAGGTCGAGATGATCCATTGCGTGTAGGACTGAGGCTACGTAGTGCTCGTGGACTTTCCCCTCTCGAATCGTTGTTTGTAACCGTTGATGGAAAAAGTTGAATGACGTCTGTAATGCATCACTGTTCCTTGATGAGCAAACTCCAGAGGACAGGTGGGAGAGAGTACATACTTATTATGGGGGGCATATAAATCGTGAATGTCGATTTGGAGTCCCAGAGAAATGGCCATGATGAGGAAACAGTTTGTTTTAAGAATGACGAGCGTTTGGCCCCCGTCTGCCATCAATCTCTTGCAGAAACGGTCTGCCGGAGGGGGCAGACGGGTAATTGGAAGATCCCCAACAAGCCTCCGCCGCCGAAAAGTCTGAAGTATCACCCTGGTCAGCCAGAGCTTATGCGTGGTGGGAAAATGTTCGGGTATGCTCTCGCCATGCCACCCCGTTTGGGATTCCCAGGGTGGGACACGGGGCACAACTTGTGCAACAAATTTGAGGACCGTGAAAATCAGTGTTAACATCGGGTCGAATTGGGGTACCAACTCCCATAGGGGTACCAATTCACCGTCGTCACTGATACGTTCACAGAGGTCCTTGAGGTCCCTATCTTCAGGTTTGATAGTGAGTTGGATGCTGAGAACCGATGCCAGTGCCATCCCAATTGAAATCACATGCTCCTCCTTGCCAGGAATTACTCTCCCATCCAACAGGCAGTCGAAGAAGAGATCCGCAAGATTATGAGGTGACAGGACTCCTGCGATCTCCGGGTACCAGATTGTGTCCGCAACGAACCGGACAGTGGAAAGTATTACATCGGGATCTGTAATGGAATGGAGCACCCATGAGATGCAACGTGCGTCTGCCTCACAGACCTGCCAGTCGATCGAAATGTCCTCGAATATCCGGGTAGGCGATACCACAACAGCGGTGGCTGGTATGTGTTCTACTTCCTGTATTGCAGCTGGAACGCAACGAAAGCTCTCCAGTGCACCACGAACCCCGGAACGGATATGTTTAAGATGTCGTTTAAGGTTGTTGGAAGGGAAGGATGCGATAGTCGATCGCAGCGAGCGAGCGAATCCAGCGTTACTACGTGTCAGGTATCCGATGGCGGTCCGGGTGAGGGTGGAAAGTGGTGTCTGATATGGGCAGTTGTAATACAATGTTGCCGCGAGAGTGAAAAACAGGTAGGAGGTGACCCCAAAAAGTGTGAAGGTGATGATGACTCCAGCAACAGTGCGGCTGATCGCCCATAGATATCGTGATAGCGCGCACCCGAGTAACAGCAACGCAAACTGAAGCATCACAGGGAGGCCCTCGATGACGAGGTAAAAGTGCCAGTTCTCAAATCCATCCAACTTCCGCTGTCTGTCCCGGCTCTTGTCCGCAGCCGAACCACCGTGGTTTCGGAGATATCGATTGACCCATTGCTTTCCAAGCATCGCCAGGAACGCGGCGAAGAGTGAGGTGGCGAGACTTGCGTAAAGTAGACATTGGACGGTGACAATCTCGGGAGGAGGTCCTGTCCGGGTGATGGCGCCGGGGTCCGCGTCGGGGAAGAGGGAGTTGTTCAAGGTGTGGATAAGGATCCGCATGTAGGCGGCGGTCATATCGTTCGGATCCGGTTGCAGCTTTGATTGGACATCGATGATGAACGCTGAGCTGACTGCAGAGAACAGACCGGCCTGGACACACTCCGGAGTCAGTGTTCTGTACGGATGATATGAACCGGGCGACTGACGAAAATGAGAGACGTGTTCAAGTCCTCGTCATACTTTCTGGCATAGTCCCGGTCAATTTCTCCAGATTCTCTGCGGTACACGGCGAAGAAGTCGGCACGCGAGTCGTTGGTCCTCAGCGGATCGAAGAATTCCTTGAGGGCGGAGTGGAGGCTGGATCGAATATCAGTTACGACTGGCTGCCACAGCAATGGGATGGGCTGGGCGCACCACTTTGGATCTATCTGGACAACCGTTGGCTCTTGCGGTTGAGGGTTTTCACTCTCGTTGGAGAACGAGTCTGTCATTGGTAGTGGTGGGGGGAGGGTGTAAACAAAAGGCGCTTATCCAGCTGGTCTCGCAGTCACCATTTTACTGGACGGTGGGATCACCCACGAATGGAAAAAGCTTCGGTGGCCCAAAAAATGGCTCAGAATGACGCATAACGGGGTGAAGGAAGCAAGCGTCCGTTCGTTAAAACTTGAAGCAACTACGTATTACTCAGTCCGTACGTAGGCGATTTCTCCGCCATCTACCGATGGGAGCGTACAACTTCCCCACCCGGACGGGTGTTGTAACTTTCCAAACAGCACTGCTCGATAGCTTCCAATGGACCTTTGGAATAAAGGCGTGTCATATCCTCCGGTTTCTTCAGTTTTCTACGATTGGGTTTCGCCCCAGTCGGTGTCCATCTGCCATAATGGGTTCACCCCCAGTCTACTCAAGGGACCCACTTCATGAATACCAAGTTCCGACTCACATATACATGCCCTCAGCGCCATCGGCCCATCCCTGACGGTTTACAACGCTTCTCAGTCCTCTGCGGCTTGTTTCAACCGTCAGAAAACAACCACCAGCTCGAGCCTGAGCCTTTTCTGCCCGCCCTGGTTGTGCTCTCTCCTCGTCGGAGCCGCATCAGGAAAATGCCCATCGACTTTATTCTTGACGTGTACTTTCCCCCACTTTCCCCCACTTATCTGACACTTTATTACTATTTTTGGGTCTCAGCTTTTCCGGGATCATGACATAGCTTCTAGAAGTGCGTACTTTTCCCTTCTTACCGCTTTTTCTTACGAAAAGATTGGAAAAAGGCGGGGAACAGTTGTTGCCAACAATTCTGATGCGCGACTCGATCCCAAGAGGAACTTCGCGTCACCGTTCCAGATCCCGGATCCGGCGCACGGTTAGGGCACGCTACGAGGAAGGAAACCCAGCGGTGCAATGCGTATGGTTTCTTTTACGTCGCCCATTATGCATGGCACAGATTTTAGGGGCACGGAAATGCGACTTATGGCAGGGACACCCGAGCGTTCGCATCGACAAGAACCCCAGCCTGGTCATTCCCTCACCATCAACAGTAGGGCCGAACACGAAGGCCTCTCCCAACCAAATATCAACTCAAAAGGCGGTTTGCTGGCCAATTTCAGCGGTCAAGTTTGACATGAGCCGGAGAAGATCTCGGTCTGTGAAACTGTGGTGGGTTCGACGGGCCTCCTCTTAGAATCGCCACCCGGATCCACGCTGATCTGCGCAGAAGTATTTTCTAGGGTCGCTAGAGCTGGTTCTGAATGGGAGGTCGTGTGTCGAGGGTGAGGATTTCGCGGGAGTCCAACAAGGATCCGACCACCGCAAGGTTGACCCAGAGCAAAGTAGTCCAGGACGTGCGTTCCATCGCTCGGGCTTGCTTATGTCGACCGCGAACTAATCACAGTCCTGCAGCGATTCATTCAAGGGAACAGGGGATTGCCCTAACAACCGAACGCCGCGCCGAGCGACCGATGACTTATTTCAGTCAGGCAGAAACTGCACACGCGACTTCGCGCGAGACCCACGCGCAGTCCACTCCCCATGGGTGCGCCTGAAGAGCTACGATGGTGTACACGAACACGCTAGCGCTATGCAAAAAATACCAACGCTTCACCTGTCCGGGAGTATCCAATTCATCTGTATTTGGGGCCTTCAAATCCACCTATTTCACTCACCGTCATCACGAGGGGAAGAGGCTTCACGCGTCAGTTTGGATCGCAAGCCCGTTTCGGTGCCCTCCGAGAGGATCAGTTGGGAATGGCGATGCTCAAGGGTGGCTGCCGCGGAACACGTATTGTCAACTTCTTGGTTGGAGCTAGCTATTCCATGCCCACAAGATCCGAGTCTGGGAATACGGGCATGCGAGGGTGATGGGGCTGCAACGTTGGGGCCTTGAAGGTGGAAACGTGACCAACCATCCTCGGTCCCCCGCAATTCCAAAAACAATGTATATCTAATGGTGAGACGCGCCACCGCAGAGGCAGTAGAATGCGAATAAAAACTCTCGATACATCATCGTGTCAAGCCTGGTCCGAGAGGAAAATGTGGACGTATTTCATTGTAGTTCGGTAGTTGTACCCCTCCCATTCATCGACTGGGTTCGTCATTCCCATGAGAAGACTCTCAGCCCATGCATGGTTCGTGCCCCGTCTCCCTCGGGGGCGCTTGATTCTCGTCGTGAGTTCCACACGTTTGGAGATAGGGATGCGGGACGAAAATTTCGGCCAACCATCACGAATTCATTCGATCGTGGTTACAAGTGTAAATTGAGCGTCGCACTCGCTATAAACCTACGGATAATCGCACGCCCAGTCCACCAATGGGACAGGGTGCCCTGGCGACACGTCCATTTCTTCATCTACCTCTTCAACTACAACCCCCTCAGCTGCGACCGCCTCCTTCCACGTCGCAAGGTCATACCCAAATAGGTGATACAACCTCCTCGATTGACAAAAACGAGAAATGCAAAGATCTGTCCAGTCCGTGGGGCCGAGTTGTCTCCATGGTGGTCGTGCGAACGGAATGGGTCGTTTAACGCTCCCCATTCGACACGGAGAACCCTCATAGTGCATCATGAGAAACACGAGGTGTTCATTTTTCATGGTGGCGTCAACGATATGTCGTTTCAGGGTGGCCAATCGTTCTGTTCCGTGAGTTTGATAGAATCGGAGTGTATCATGCCCGATCAACTTCCAACCATCGTGATCTGCCATGTCCACGATACCAGCAGTCCAGGCCCACATGATGACTACTTCAGCTGTGTTCAAACACTGAAGCTCTTCGAGGCACCTGATGGCTGTGATGATCTTGGTGGGTGTGTGCAGAAATGCTTGCCAAAGGGAGCTTGCTGTCCTGAACATGCAGTGGATAGCAGTCTTTCTCCCTTCTTCTGTGGACAGGACTTCTTCACAGGAGGTGAAGTTTGAGTGGTGAAGGTGCTTCCGCCACAGATCCGATGATGCAAACTCAATCAGGACAACCACAGAGTTCATTGGGTCATCATCAGGTCTCCACTCTGGACCCAGCTTGCCAGGAGTGGGCATCTGTAGAAACTGGAATGGGTCCCCAACTGCTTGAAGAAGCCTATTGAGGTTCTTGTATGAGATGTTCTCCATCTGTGTTGAAAACCACCCAGGCATGAATCTATGGAAGACCTTCAGAGCCAACCTTCGGGATTGTAGAGGGTGGGTTGGTAGGAGTGTTGATAGGAGAATAGGGAGGATTGCTGGGCTGAAATCAGAGTATTTCTGAATGGCTGACAGAAGGTAGAGGGCAATAGACCCTGGATGTGGGGATTCTGTGGCATTGGATTCTGTGGCATAAAACTTCTCACATAGCAACAAGAAGTCCAAGAGAGGTGGCACCTCAGTGGGTTGTATATTGTGGAAATGCCCTTGGGACCTCTGCTGAAAATGGTTCCCCAGCAGTTGTACCACTGTCCTGGCCATCCAATAGTGCTCAAGCTCTGAGTACCTGGAGTTGAGAATCTCAGTCATCCATATAAAAGCTGGTGCCATGTCCACAATCTGAAATGGATTGAGATGACCAAATGCTTTCAGAACTGAGACTATATTAGACGGGCAAACATTTCCCTCTTGAATTGATGTTTGTAACTGTTGATGGAGATGGTTGAATGCTGTATGCAATGCATCACTGTTCCTGGATGAGTAAATTTCAGGGAAAAGGTGGGGGAGAGTTACACACTTATTGTGAGGAGCATACAAATCATGAATGTCAATTTGGAGTCCCAGGGAAATGGCCATGATGAGGAGACAGTTTGTTTTGAGAATGACAATCATCTGACCCCCATCCGCCATGAGTTTCTCACAGGACCTGTCCACTGAGAAGAACCTAGGGATAATGGGGGGATCAAGAAGACACCTCCAATGCCATAAAGTCTGGAGTATCACCCTACTCAGCCAAAGTTTATGTGTGGTGGGTAGATGTTCGGGAATAGGCCAATACTGCCAGAAGCTTGGGAGTGGGCCACGGGGCACAGCCCTCGTGATGATTTTGAGGCCCGTAACAATCAGCATAAGTGTTGGCTTGGCCTGGTGTTCCAAACTGTATGGGAATAATACCAATTTATCATCACTGATGCGCTTGCAGAGGTCCCTGAGGTCCCTATCTTCAGGTTGAATGATGAGTTGAATGCTGAGAATCGATGTCAATGCCATCCCAATTGAAATTGCATGCTCTTCCTTTCCAGGAATTACTCCTCCATCCAATAGGCAATCAAAGAAGAGGTCTGCAAGAATGTGGGGTGACAGGGCTTCTGCGATCTCTGGGTACCAGATTGTGTCCACAGCGAACCATACAGTGGAAAGGATTACATCGGGATCTGTCATGGAATGGAGCACCCATGAAATGCAACGTGCGTCTGCCTTGCAGGCCTCCCAGTCGATCAAGATGTCCTCAAAGATCCGGGTGCGTGGCACAACGACAGCAGCAACCAGTATGCCCTCTGCTTCCTGTGCTACAACTGGGAGGCAATGGGAGTTCTTCAGTGCGCTGCGAACCTTGGAAAAAAAGTGCTTGAGATTTCGTCCCAGGTTTTTTGAAGAAGGGAGGGACGCGATAGCTAATCGCAGCGAACGAGCAAAGGCAGCGTCACTACATGTAAGGTATCTGATGGTGGTCCGGGTGAGGATGGAAAGAGGTGTCTGATACGGGCAATTGTAGTACAGTGTTGCTGCGAGAGTGAAAAACAGGTAGGAGGTGATCCCAAAAAACGTGAAGGCGATGGTGACCCCGGCGACGGTGCGGCTGATTGCCCACAAATATCGCGACAGCGCGCATCCGAGTAACAGTAACGCGATCTGAAGCATCACCGGAAGGCCCTCGATGGCGAGGTAAAAGTGCCACTTCCCGAATCCGTCCAGCTTCCGCTGCCTGTCTCGGCTCTTGTCTCCGACAGAACCTCCGTGGTTCCGGAGATATCGATTGACCCACTGCTTCCCAAGCATCGCCAGGAAAGCAGCGAAGAGTGAGGTCGCGAGACTCGCGTAGAGTAAAGATTGGACGGTGACGATTTCGGGAGGAGGTCCGGCCCAGGTGACTGTGCTGGGGTCGGCGTCGGGGAAGAGGGAGTTGTTCATCGTGTGGATCAGGATCCGCATGTAGGCGGCGGTCGCGTCGTTCGGGTCCGGTTGTAGCTTTGATTGGACGTCGATGATGAACGCTGAGCTGACTGCAGAGAACAGACCAGCCTGGACACACTCTGGGGTAAGTGTTCTGTGTAGATGATAAGAATCGGACGACTGACAAAAATGAGGGATGTGTTCAAGTCCTCGTCATACTTTCTGGCGTAATCCCGGTCGAATTCTTCAGATTCTTTGCGGTACACGGCGAAGAAGTCGGCGCGCGGGTCGTTGGTCCTCAGCGGATCGAAGAATTCCTTGAGGGCGGATTGGAGGCTGAATCGGATGTCAGTTACGACTTGCCACCACACCATTGCAATGGGCTGGGTGCACCACTTTGGATCTATCTGGATAACCGTTGGCTCTTGCGGTTGAGGCTTTTCACCCTCGCTAGAGGACGAGTCCGTCATTGGTGACGGTGGTGGTGGTGGTGGTGGTGGTGGTGGTGGTGGGAGGGTGCAAGACGAAGGCGCTTACCTAACTATCAGTCCCGCAGCACCATCTTTTTGGGCGGCATGGTCACTACTAGCGAACGGAGAATACCTTTGTGGTGCAAAACACGGTTCAGAACAACGCATAATGGCGTAGCGGAAGCAAGCATCCATTTGTAAAAACTTGAAGTGACTGTGTACTGCTCCCCAGCTCGCACGCCGGGTATCCCCCCGCCCCACCGGATGGGAGCGGATCCTCACGCCTGTACGGGTGCTGTGGCCTTCCAAACGGCACTGTTCGACAGCTTCCTACAGATCTTTGGAACGATGGTGTACCGCGTCCTCCTCTTTCTTCAGTTGATCCCTCTCCACGACCGGTTTCCGCCCAAGTCGGGGCTTGTCTGCTACCCTCCAACAGAATCTTCAGCGATGTCTACGGCTTGGATGGCTTCGCCCCCGACCTGGTCTAGGACCACACTTCACGGATAGCAAGTTCCGACTCACACCCCTCCAGCGCAATCGGCCCATCCCTGAGTTTACAACGCCTCTCAGTTCTTCTCTACCGCTTGGTTCGACCGTCAGGAAACAACCTTGAGTGCCTCCCGGATCACGTTACGCATAATCGTGTGCGACTTGGGGAAGAAGCATCTCGAATCGACACCGAGGTTTTCTTTCTCAAACTCCCTCCGAGTTCGGCGCACGAGAAACACAACTTAATGAACGTAATCGCTGCGAGTAGCGCTGACAGTCTCACTAAATCCCCAATCCCCCCGACCCATTTGCCACACGCGAGGATCCGTGTCACTCCCCACTCGGACCTGACCCTTCTCTGCTCGCCCTAGTTGTGCTCTCTCCTCGTCGGAGCCGCGGCTCGATCCCAGGTAGAACTTCACGCCGCTGTTCCAGATCCCGGATCCGGCACACGGTTGGGGTGTGCTACGAAGGAGGAAGTCCCACAATGCGATATGTACGGTTTCTTCTACGCCGCTCGTTACGCCACGAATTTCCGTGGCATGGCAATACGGCTTGTGGGGGTCTAACCGCGGCCCGCCCCTCCGTCGGCTGAACGGTCATAGAGGTGCATCCCGTTTCGTCGGCACATCCCCCCGTTCCCCCTTACCATCTGACCGGTTAATGGATACCAGCATTAGTAGTTCATAATCTGCCCATTGAACCATGTAAGGTTGCGTTCCCTAATATTAGCAATTGAGTCTGTTGAAATGTAGCGTTTTCGCCTTCTTCTGATGCTCACTTGTTATTGTAGTCGTACCCCATTTGGTATTCCCTTTGAGTACCTCATATATAGTCGTCTCCCTGTTTTTTGCCTCCTCAGTTCTTTGTTCATCCTGAGGAGTACGTATATTATTATTCTTTCCCTTTATACCTAGGCTAACCAATGTGTAGTCACATCTCATCTAGTTCGTGCTAGATTTCGACAGAGTCACCTGTCCTCTCGCAAGCGTGATCCCCGTTTGGCATCAGCCCCTCGCACTAACGCTCTGCTCTCCGACTCGTCGAGTGTAACTCCCCGTGGTGACTCGAACCTCGCGACGCAAGAAATAGTCCTCGTTAAACCGCACTTCCGCGTCTGCGTTTGTAATGGTATGGAGGCAACCAACCGACAGGGTGGGGATGGTGCATGGGGGAACTGGGGTATATCAAATTTGATACCGGCGAAAAAACATTATGGGCAGGTGGAACCGACAGTTTAGAGACGCGCTAACATTCTTTGCACCTCTTGGATCACCGCGTCGAAGATAGCATAGTCCAATATATCTGGTGGGAGACAAAGGGCAGACGGTGAGGGGACCCATGAATAGAAGTGGGGACGACACTCCGGCGGTCCTCGATTATGGACACCGGGTTGGCTTTGGCCCACGTTCAGAAGCTCCGACGTATATGGAGGACCGGCGGCCGAAATCTCTGCCTCGCCGAAGCATACCCGATCGTCGCGTCCGACGCCCGAATCCCCATAAACTGAATTTCGCCCCCAGCAGTTCCTCCATCGGCGCCCCTCCGATCCTAGAAGCGCAAGAAGAGGAGAATGACCAGAAGGCGTTCCTGACCGCTGACATTACGGGAAAGTGGGAAGGCGTGCAGCGCAGAAGCAATATATGTGTGTCTGCGGATCCGCTACTCATTTACTCGCAAAGACGAAGGTAGGTCGGACTTAGGATCGTCGAAGCAAGTGCCAAACTCCGCTGCCACACCATTACGCTACCCTTGAGACGCTGCGAGTATTGCATGCTGTGAGTCCCACGGCCTGTATTCCAAAATCTGAGGCCCGGTCGGTCTGGGGTTATCGAGGAACTAGAGGTGGAGAGAAAGCGTCCTTCGACGGAGGAACGGATCGACTATTACTACGTAGTCCCTCTTGCAGCGGTCGCGGGAATTTGTCGTCGCCACGATCGCGGGGACACCCGAGCGTTCGCATCGACGAGAACTCCACCCTGATCATTTCCTCGCCATCGATAGTCGGACCGAACATCTAATACCTATCCCAACCCAAATACTGGTTCAAAAGGGGTTTGCTGGCCAATCTCAGCGGTCAAGTTTGACATGAGCTAGAGAAGATCTTGATCGGTGAACTATGGTGGGTCCGAATGGCCTCCTCTTAGAATAGCCACCTGGGTCCACGCTGATCTGTGCAGAAGGTTTTTCTAGGATCACCAGAGTTGGCTTTGGATGCCAGGTCGTGTGTCGAGGGTGAGAATTTCGCGGGGGTCCAGCAAGGAATCGATCACCGCAAAGTTGACCGAGGGCAAAGTATTCCAAGACGTGCGTTCCTTTGCTCGGGCACGTTCATTTCGAACGTGAGCTAATCGCGATCCTGCGGCGACTCGTTGAAGGGACGGAAGTTCGCCCTAACGGCCGAATGCCCCGATCGGTGGGGAATGGCAATGACTGAGGGCGGTCGCCACGAAATTCAACGGAAACCGTATTGTTAACTCATAGGTTAGGGTTAGCTCTCGCCCTTGCGAGACTCAAGTTTTGGGACACGAACTTGGGAGGGTGATGGAACCGCGGCGCTGAAACCTCGTGAGGGTGGAACTCATATTGGTCGGTTACCACGGTGATCAGAGCAAGAGTGTAACCGACCGTCCCCGGTCCTCTATGATTACGCAAAAATATACTAAGACACGTCGCTCCAAAGACAGTAGAATGCAAATCAAGATTCTTGACGCATCGTCGCGTCAACCTTGGCCTAAGAAGAAACTGTGGACGTGTTCCATTGTAGGTCGGTGGTCGGGTTCGACAGACCAACAACGCGTCATAAGGTCCCACAACCCATCCGGGACGCGTTTCCTCCGATCTTGTCCATCCGGTCGATGCGGATGCTGTCTCTTGGTGATCTTCGTGTGAACGACCACGGCATCGGGAGAGAGGTTGGGAAACGGTTCTTCTTCCGTGATGCATTCAAGCGTCAACATCGCGAACGAGTATGTGTCGGAATGCGCCGTTGGGGAGTCACCACCGTTTTCAAGGAGCTCGGGGGCTGAAAACCTGACATCTCTGGACGACATCGCCCCTGACATTGAGTCTTCTGTGATGCCTTCCACGACCCTCGCGATTCCGAAGTCACAAATCTGGGGTTTACCCTCACCAGCAATGGGTGATCAGCCCGTAGTCTATGGGCTAGATGTGACCGCAGAGCTTACCTCATCAGAGATGAACACGTTTTTCTGCATCCCGTCAGTTAACAGGCTTTCACAGAAGATATGAACAACTTGCGCATTTGACTGTGGAAAGGTCAAACCAGGCATACTGGGCAAATCTCTATCGGACTTACCGCTCCCGTGCACAATGCCCCACATATGGAGGTAACTCAATCCAGCTGCAGAGCCACACAACTAAGTGACAGGTGAGACCTCAGTTTTCCGTCTTAAAGTGTAGCCTACTAGGTAGTTTTTGTTCGCCTGGGAGTTATTCTTGACGTAGTCAAGCAGATTTCCGTTTTCACACCACGGCGATACCTAAGGAACCCGAATTGACATTGTGTTTTCTCGTGTGATAATCCACTCACCATATAGAGGCGTGGTTCGATAATAACTATCCCTAGACCACCGTGAGAACCCTCCGGCGGGAAAGTCCAGGGGATATACGCACCGTAGAATGGTAGGACGTTTTGATGACTCAGCTTTGCCCATTTCGGTAGTTCACGCTCAAACCTCTGATGGCCGGAGAAGGATGGATGAGCGAGCAGCGGAGAGACTGTCTGCAAAGGTCGAACCTTGCGCGCCCTCTCTGGCGTCTTGTGAATTCGAAGTGCTTTCAATGCTACCTACAAATAGCCATCTCAGCAGGATAGGGGTAACGAGACTCAGACTTACCTTCTCAACGTCTACTTCCCTCCTATCGACCCCCTCGCTACCTCTCTTCCTGCCCCCTTCATCCCGCCACCCTACCCAAACTTCACAATAGGTCCCTCTGGCAAAGGCCACCTTCCCTAGCATCCTAACTTCCCCGTCCAGTCGCTTGATAGGTGGTACTTTATCCTCAAGTGGCTGACCCTCATGTATCCCACGTTCAATGGCACGACGTAGCAACGGTTCTCCAAGCTGAAGGTTCTGAATATCGTCCATCTGGGGTCATCATCTGCACTGTGGACACAACGGAAGTACTTACATTACTACCAGACGCTATGAAGATGCTAGCGACCTCTTCGTCTCCCTGCTCCCTCTGAGGGATCCCTCCAGTATCACTACGATCAAGACAGTCCACTTCCTGGTCATCAGGTGAAAAAACCGGGGAGGGTTGGGTAACCGGACACTTGGAAAACCGCCCCAGTTGAAGTTAGTCCATAGTAGACACTCCGAGGGGGTGTTGACGAAACTCACAACAAGCTTGGGTTCCTCGACGCATTCTGTGACGGTCGACTCTGTCTGTGCTTTTTTCACTTGCGGGAAGGTGGGCTGTGGGGGGGTAACCATCTTAACTTACTCGTGACGAAGTTCGCAATACGAGAGCTCCAGAGAAGGCTAATGGTTCAGGAATACTGCGAACAGTGCTATATATACAAGCAGCCGCTTAGGTCCATGTGTAAGACAAGGAAAATCCTAACAATAATAAAGGCCATGGGTACATCACGCCACGGTTGTGATCAACGGCGTAAAGTACACGGTCTAAGTGGTTGCTGCACGGCCTGTTCTTGTTACCAATTGATCGGATGCCACGGGCAAGCTGGAAAGTGGAACACTCAGATATCGCGACCACGCTAATGCGTCTATCATGGACAGACCACAGTACTCAGCGGGAAGTAGCCTATCCAATTGTCAGCTAGCTTGTACACGTCCCCTCCTCCGCAACTCTGGTTTTTTTACCTTATATTTACTGACCTCTCCGGCGATGCGAACCTTCTTCCGAGCGTTTGGACTCATTTCCGCAGGTAGGTCGGGGTTTGGAAGGTCTGACAACTGATGTGATATGGGCCATGTGTGGCCGCTCAAACTGCTATCATACCCTATCATACCCCTTCAATCCGCCCTGGCGGTACGGACAATCAGATCAATACGGAGGATCACGACGTCTTGAAGGCGTTAGGCGTACGGCTGGTCTTGTCGGTTACCGAGTTAAATATTGACAGAGCTTCGCGCGGAGGAAGCAGGGAGGTGGTTGGTACAATACTGTACTTGCACGACGTGGCAAGCAACCATGAGTGGTGGTCGACGATAGATGACTGCAGGGCTTGAACGGCAGCCGGAGGCAGCATACCCACAGCCAACGGCTAGCGAGGTGTACGAGAGCCCCTCTAGTACCTTGGAGAGCTCGAAAATCCATTCTGTCTTGCGCTACTTCAGCGGGCTAGATGCAATTCCGTTTGAGAGAGCCGTTGGCGCGGTCGTAATAGTGCAGTGGTTAATAACTCAAATCAGCTCTAGCCACTACTATGCTCAGATCATCCCCGGCCTTCCTCACTTATATTTGGTATTTTATATCTGTTTATTTGTGCCTTATGAGAAGGGGCGCTCGCGGATTTGCTCCAGGACGAAGAACCAAGCGCCAGCACCACCCCGGGTCGGCTCGGACCGGATCTGGGCGATCGATGACGCCCCTAAGGGGCCCGGCAACTCCAGCGATGACTGATGAGAGGGTGACGGGAGGGCAGCGGCAAACTGGCGATGACCGACGACTGCCGGGCTCGTCATGGCGGTACAGTACAGCCGGGGTCTAACATCGGGGGGGGGGGGGATGCGGGCACGGTTGTGTGAGCCCGCATCTTTTCTGGACCGACAAGGGGTTGACCTATGCATTAGGCTGGGATCCAGCCTCACATTCAGAAATTGCGGCGTCTGAGTAGGATTTACATCTAAGCAGCCCCATGCAATACACTGTACTCGCCTCGAAATCTGACGGGCGATACGTCATGGACTAGACCCTGGGATGCTGACTTCGATTCCCCCTTCTCCGAATGGTCTCTTCAGCCAACTATCTGAGTTCCATAGCTGATAGGAATCTGACGTCCCCTGGAGCGATTATCAGGGCACTGGCCAATGTGTTCGCAGCAAAGGACTCTCATCAAGGATCTGGCCAGTGTTCATATTGACTCCCAGTCGTTCGTGACGTTCATCGATCGTCTATGGCCTAGACAAGGTCAGTTCTCGTATCGTGTGACTATTCTACGGGCAGTGCAAGGAACGCAGACCAACATTCCCTCTGGGCCGAATCCAGATCCTACCCCGGCGGCACCCCATTGTTCAACCCCACTGGCCAGACGAATAACCTCCAACTCTCCCTTGTGACCAGCAAAACACGATTCGATTCCCCCGTTGATTAGCCTGGTTCATCCCCATGAGGATTTCTTTTAGTCCACACACGCCTTCTGCCCCATTTCCTTCGGGCGCACTTGCTTCTCGTCGTGAGTTCTTCGTGTTCGAGGGGTAGGGGTGTGTCTGAGGTGCGGCGATATTCGATTTCGGCCAACCATCACGAATTCTACCGTGATTACAATTGTAAATTAAACGTCGCACGTCGTAATCCTATGGGTAATTGCACCCCTAGTCCGTGAATGAGACAGGCTTTACACGACGTCCTGGCGACACGTCCATTTCCCCGTCTACCACCCCGGAAACGACCGCCTCCTCAACCACAACCATCCTCTCAGCTGCAACCGCCTCTTTCCACGTCGCAGTATCATAACAGAATAGGTGGTACAACCTCCTCAACTGACAAACCTGAGAAATACGAAGATCGGTCCAATCCGTAGGGTTGGGTTCCCTCCATGATGGTCGCGTGAACGGAATAGGCCGTTTAACGCTCCCCGTTCGACACGGAGAACCCTCATAGTGTGCCGCAAGGAATGAGAAGTGTTCGCGGTCCACGGTGGGATCGGTGATACGTCGTTTCAAGGCGGTCAAGCGCCCTATTCCGTGGTTTCGATAGAACCTCAGTGTATAATCTCCAACCAACTTCCAACCGTTGTGATCCACCGCGTTCATGACACCAGCGGTCCAGGCCCACGCGATCACGACTTCAGCTGTGTTCAAACACTGAAGCTCTTCAAGGCGCCCAATGGCTGCGACGATCTTGGCAGGCGTGTGAAGAAGTGCCAACCAATTGCACGTTGCCGTGGAGAGCATGCAGTCGAGAGCAATCCTTCTTCCTTCTTCCGTAGACAGGACCTCTTCACAGGAGGTGAAGTTCGAGCGGCGGAGGTGGTTCCGCCACAAGGCCGACGACGCGAACTCAATCAGGACAACTGCGGCCCTCATGGGTTCGTAATCTGCTGTAATGGCAGCTTTCGCACCCCGGAGAGGAAGGTTTGGGGCGAACTTGAACGGGTCCCCGACTGCTTGAAGGAGTTGATCGAGGTCCTTGTATAAAATGTTCTGCATCTGTGAGGAAAACCACCCAGACATGAGTCTATAGAAGATCTTCAGAGCCAAACTTCGTGATTGTAGAGGGTGGGTTGGTAAAAGCGTCGATGTGAGTATGGGGAGAATGCCTGCCGCGAAATCGGCGGACACCCGATTGCTCGATAGAATATAGAGGGCCATGGATCCTGGGTATGGTGGGGAGTCCATGACATAGAACTTCTCGCTCAGTGATAAGAAGCCTAAGAGGGGGGATATCCAAGCACGTTGCACACAGACTATATCCTCCGGATCCCCAAAGTAGAAATGCTTCCCTAGAGGTTCCACTATTTTGCTAGTCATCCAATAGCGATCGTGCCTTTCGTATTTGGAGTTGAGAATTTCGGTGATCCCCAAAAAGCCCAATTCTACGTTGCCCATGACTTGAAATGGGTCGGAATGATTTGATGCGAGTAGGATCGAGGCTAGATAGAGTGGGTCGGCTTTCCCCTCGCGGACGGATGTTCGTAATTGTTGATAAAAAAAGTTGAATGCTGTCTGTAATGCGTCACTGCTCCTTGATGAGCGAACCCTGCAGGAAAGGTGGGAGGGAGCACACACTCATTGTGGGGGACATATAAATCGCGAATGTCGATCCGGAGTCCCAGAGAGATGGCCATGGTGAGAAGACTGTTTGTTTTGAGAATAACGAGTGTCTGGTCGCCATCTGTCATAGACCTCTCGCAAAAAAGGCATACCGGGAAGGGGTCGAGGACAATGGGGAAATCCTGAACACGCCTCCACCGCCAGAAAGTCTCGAGTATCACCCTGCTCAGCCAGAGTTTATGCTTTGTGGGTAAATGTTCGGGTATACTCTCACTATACCACACGGCTCGCGATTCCCAAGGTGGGGCACAGGGCACGGGTTGGGCAACGAATTTGAGGACCGTAACAACCAGTATAAACATTTGCTTGGATGGGGATTCCAGTTCCCATGGGAATACCAATTCACCGTCGTCACTGACACGTTTGCAGAGGTCCCCGAGGTCCCTACTCTCGGGTTTCAGGATGAGTCGGATGCTGAGAACCGACGCCAGTGCCATCCCTATTGAAATTGCGTACTCCTCCTTGCCAGGAATTACCCTTCCATCTAGCAGGCAGTCAAAAAAGAGGTCCTCGAGAACACGAGGCGACAATACTCCTGCGATCTCCGGGTACCAGATTGTGTCCGCAATGAACCGGACGGTGGAAAATATTACGTCAGGGTCCGTCGTGGAATGGAGGACCCATGAGATGCAGCGTGCGTCTGCCTCACAGGCCTCCCAGTCGATCGAAATGTCCTCGAAGATCCGGGTGGATGGTACCACGACAGCGACGGCTAGTATTTGCTCTGCTTCCCCTGCCACAGTTGGAATGCAATGAAAGCTCTTTAGCGCAGCATGAACCTCGGAACGAAAACGGTTAAGACTCCGCCTCAAGTCTTCGGTGGAAGGGAGGGATGTGATAATCGATTGCAGCGAGCGAGCAAATGCGGTGTCACTACGTGTCAGGCATCCGATGGCGGTTCGGGTGGGGACGGAGAGAGGTGTCTGATATGGACAGTTGTAGTAAAGTGCTGCTGCGAGAGTAAAGAAGACGTAAGAAGTGATCCCGAGGAGCGTGAAGGCCAGTATACCCCCAGCGACGGTGCGGCTGGTCGCCCATAGATATCGCGATAGCGCACACCCGAGCAACAGTAATGCAAGCTGAAGCATCACCGGGAGTCCCTCAATGACGAGGTGAAAGTGCCACTTCTCGAATCCATCCAGCTTCCGCTGTCTATCCCGGCTCTTGTCCGCGGCAGAACCTCCGTGGTTCCGGAGATATCGATTGACCCACTGTTTCCCAAGCATTGCGAGGAATGCAGAGAAGAGCGAGGTGGCGAGGCTTGTGTAAAGTAGAGATTGGACGGTGACCATTTCAGGAGGGGGTCCGGTCCAGGCGATGGCGCTGGGATCTGCGTCAGGGAAGAGGGAGTTGTTCATCGTGTGGATCAGGATCCGCATGTAGGCGGCGGTCATGTCGTTCGGATCCGGCTCGAGCTTTGATTGCACATCGATGATGAACGCTGAGCTGACTGCAGAGAACAGCCCGGCCTGGGGATACTCCGGAGTCAATATTTTGTACTGGGGACAGGAACCGGGTGACTCAACGAAAATGAGGGATGTGTTCAAGTCCTCGTCATACTTTCTGGCGTAACCCCGGTCAAATTCTTCAGATTCTTTGCGGTACACGGCGAAGAAGTCGGTGCGCGGGTCATTGGTCCTTAGTGGGTCGAAAAACTCTCTGAGGGCGGAATGGAGGCTGGATTGGATGTTAGTCACAGCTGGCCGCCACAGCAATGCGATGGGCTGGGCGCACCACTTTGGATCTATTTGGACAACCGTTGGCTCTTGTGGAGGCATTTCACCCTCACGGGAGGGCGGGACCATCGTTGGTGGTTGTGGGGGAGGGTTCAAACCAAAGGCGCTTACCCAGCTGGTCTCACAGTCGCTATTTTGCTGGGCGGCAGGATCACTGGAAAACGGACAGAGCGTTGGTGGCACAAAACACGGCTCGAAATGGCGCGTAGTGGCGCGATGAAAGAAATGATCCGTTCCTTAAATAGGAAGGTTGAACTGGGCATTTTAACGGAAGTAGTACGGAGTACGCATATTCACTTCTAGCTCGCACGCGATCGCCATCCACTAGACGAGAGCGGATAACAACCACGATCTTTCAACCAGCAGTGCTCGACAGTTCCTCGCGGACCTTTGGAACTATGGTGTACCACGTCCTTTGTTTTTTTTTTCTTTTTTGTCGATCTCCTCATGATGATTGGGTTTCACCGGTCACCGGTTATCCCCGGTCGTGGCAAGTTGTCCGTCACCCTCTGACAGATTCATCGGCGAGGTCTACTGCTTAGACCACCCTAGTCCGCTATAGGAACCCACTCTGCGGATACCAAGTTTCAACTTACACACATACCCCCCCAGTGCCATCAGCCCATCTACTGCACGTCTCAATCCTCAGGGAACAACCACAAATGTCTCCTGAATTACACCGTCTGTCACCGTGCGGGACTGGGGAAAGAAGGATCTCGAATCCACCTTGAGGTTCCCTATTCCTAACTCCCTCCGAATTGGGGCGGCACACGAGAAGCACATGAATGGAATCGTCACGGGCGGCGCTGGTAGCCTCACTAAGATCCCCCCGCCCCCCAGCCACTTTGCCACGCGCGAAGATTTGTGCCACCGCCCGCCCCGGTTGTCCCCCCCCACTGGAGCCGTGATTCAATCCCAGGAGGAACCTCACGCCGCCGTTTCAGATACCAGACCCGACATGCATGTAGTTAGGTCGTGGTATGATGGAGGAAACCCGGTAATGCAATACGTACGCCCCCCTACGCCGTCCGTTGTGTCACCGATTCCTGGGATGTGGCAACACGGCTTATGGGAGTCTAGCCCCTCCATCGGTCACACGGTCATAGAAGTGCACTCTATTTTCACTGGCGCATCTCCCCAGTGCTCCTTATCATCTAACTGATAATGGATACCAGCAATAGCTCTCAATCTGCTCACTGAACCGTGAGGTTATGTTCCCTGACATCGGTAACCCATCTATTTGTCCTCTCGCAGACGTGATTCCCACTTAGACCTTGGTGTCAACCTCTTGTACTAACACTATACTCTGTGTTTGTGGACCGCCAGCAACGTTGTACAGTTTTTGCGCCCGAAGTCTGCTCTTGGGCTAACCTCCGACGTGGGAACCTTACTTGATCCGGCTCCGCTTCCGGTCTCAATCGGAACGGCGCACGGTTATTTTACGCCATTGTTCGTCTCTCCGATTGTCCTTGGGAGTTCCGTTCACCCACCTGACCTCGGATGACCATTTTTCGCGTAGGAGATTAGAAGGGCAGAAGCCCACGATCTGGGGTGAGGAAGTTTTGCATTACGACTTCCGTCAGTTGTTGTTGGTCCTGAGCTGGTTCTCTTTTGTCTGGCGATTTGTGGGATGGCGACCATTGTCCCTCTGGAAATATAAACTCGCCAACGCTTTGCTCTTGAAAATTCGTGCAAACTGACTCATCCTATAAAGTGACCCTTACTCCTGCTCTGTGCGCGCGCTGTACTCCTCTACTCCACCCGCCGTACACACCGTTACTGCCATGGATTCATTCCTCGACTTCGACTTTACATCTCTGCTACCAAACAACGAGGGAGCCAAAGTGCCTTCTTCGTACGGTCTCTCTGATGCCGTCCCAAGCGAGTTTGCAGATTTCCCCGTTGATGCTGAAAGACCAGGGGCTGGCCTCTCGAACACCCTCTGTGTCATCTCATAGTTCCCGGTCTTCTTTCCCCTCTCCATACCCCTCCTGCCGTTTCGGTAAGTCTCCAGCGTTCGCATAGCCTGTGTGTGCGCTGCTAACCTGATCTGCAGGCCCAAGCATATCGTCACGTTCTCTTGCCGCTAGATCTCACGTTCATGGACATTATTGGGCTTCGCTGAAAGGACTCTTGTGAATCATTCGTTTCAACCTTTCGCGCATGGGTTTTCTAACGCGTCATTCCGATTTTAGCGTCACACAACTTTGTATTACCAACGTACTCCTCACCCTTCCCCTCCGACCTTGATGGCCGTGTAGCTGTGAATTATGTTGCACATTTTTTTCTTCGCCAGTTCAGTAGCCCGGCTCTCTTTCCGTCCTGTTTTTTTCTCCCCGCGCCCCTGATTTATTCCTTATCTATCGTTTCATTTCGCTCTGTATCACTATCGCCTACGTTTTCGCAATAGAGGCTGGGTGTCGGACACGGTTCCTGCGCTTGGGCAGCAGGGCCCCAGCGCCTCCACCGGGGGTCGCGTGTTGGAACAACTTGAAATCGTGGTCTGAGCTGACTCTTCGTACCGAGATTTGTGGGGTGTATGGCAGGTTACACCCAAGCAGGACGCGTAAATGGTTAAAAATCGCGGATCAGAGATCTCAAAGGCATGATGGGGTTGACTTCTTCGGCAGATGCCGGGATGCAGACGCCCCTTTAGCTGCGTGACCTTTGTGACACGCTCCCAAAAAAACACGTCCATTGTCTTCCAAGAACGGCCGACGATGCCTCTTTGTACCCCGTATCCCTTTATCATGGTCGCTCGCTCTCCAGTCTGCCCCCTGCCTTGTAGACCATGGTCGAGCTTCTTTACCCCCTCTTCCCCATCGCGTCGTTCCTTGGTTTCGTCTTGGTATTGATACCCCTTCCATGGCACCTTCAAGCTTGGAATTCCGGGACCTGCTTCTACGTGTTCTGGACCTCTCTTGCCTGCCTCAACCAGTTCATCAATTCCGTTGTGTGGGCCAGTGACGCGATGAACAAAGCTCCCGTATGGTGCGATATCTGTGAGTCTGGATTTCCCTTCACTTTCGTAGAAGCTCCTGACATGTGTGTCGCGCATAGCTACCCGGATAATGCTGGCCGCTGCAGTTGGGATTCCCGCGTCTTCACTGTGTATCATGCGGAGGCTACATAGCATCACAAAGATCCAAGCAGTCTCACTCACTCACGCAGAGGTATGCCTTGCTTCCCCCCTTTTTTTGTCACGGTATACTCACGGGGTGATAGAAACGACGCGCAATCATCATCGACTCCTGCCTTTGTATACTTTTTCCGATGATCTATCTAGTCTTTGGTTCGTTCCTCCGCATGCGAAATGACGGCCTTCTGATTTTTCCCCCTTCAAAGCATACATCGTTCAAGGCCATCGCTTTGACGTGTACGAGCAGTTCGGATGCTTTCCCGTTATTTATAACACCCTCCCCGCCTATTTCTTGGTTCACATGTGGCCCGTCGTCTTCGGGCTTTGTTCGGCATGGTTTTGTGGTAAGTTCCTACGGAGCTCATTCAAAATGCGGTTTCTGACGCCAGCTTAGTTCTCACTCTCACCTCATTCGTTCGCCGACAAGCTCAGTTTAGTCAGTTTTTGTCAACAAACTCATCCCTCACCGCCAGTCGATATTTCCGTCTGATGGCTCTAGCCTGCACGGAAATTCTGTGCACCGCTCCGTTGGCTATTTTCTCGATGGTAATCAACGCAACCGCCGCTCCTATCGCACCGTGGGTCAGCTGGGAGGACACCCATTACGATTTTGGTCGTGTCGGGCAGGTTCCGGCTGTCATCTGGCAAAGGAATCACCTCATAGTCGCTGGTTTAACCCTCACCAAGTGGTCCGGGGTCGTTTGCGCGTTCATCTTCTTTTTCTTCTTTGGGTTTGCTGCCGAAGCTCGAAGACACTACTCCAGCGCGCTCACCAAGTTCCTCCTTGCATGCCGTCTCAAGAAACCCGCTTCCTCCATCAACGAAAAATCTGGGTACGTGAACGATAGTTCATCGCTCATTGAGTCCCCTCTGATCATCCGATAGGCTTCATAAGCTCCAGCTCCCATTACACTCACCTACGAGCAGTACTTCTTCCGGTCCCGCCACACCATATCCCCCACCACCGGCGTACCTAGCTGATTCAAAACTCTCTCCATCATTTTCTCTTGACCAGAATTCACTTTACACGTCATATTTCAAAGAACTTCCAGATACACCGACAAGTCCAACAACAGTCTCATCTTCGCATTGTTCATCCCCTGTATAATTTCTCACAAGCACAAAACTTTCACGGTTTCTCTCCCTTACTATCCACGTATATCTATATTTTCTTACATCTATTACTCGACGAAAACTAACGCATACTGACTCTCTCATCCTTATCCATGTATCAATAGGGACTTGCGCCTGGCGCAATCGGCTGGTTCGTCCCGCCCCCTTCTTTCTGCTTCACTTGATCGCTTGGTTTGATCTACAAAGACTGCAACTGTGCTCGTAATCTTACATTCCTGGTGGGATACTTATGCTTCTTGGTGTCTTGATCTCGAATCGCTCCTCTGCAGGGCTCGTACCTGGGTGTACGGCGTAAAGGACTTCTCCAGATTCTGGGCTTGGATTTTAGTTGTGGCTATCGCCGCGTGGCTGGATACTCTAGTACCGCATGTATCTCTTAGAAGAAAATATACCGTGACATACTCTCCCACAGTCCTTGAGGCTTGACCGGCTTGACCCATCACCGATCCTCAGACTCCCTGGACCACGACCGAACTCGCCAGTTCGCGGGTGCCCGGAAGAATCCGGGGTACCTGTAAGGTCATGATCCCTCCCCTCGCAATCCTGCGCATCGAATGTTCATCGATCTCGTTTTCGACATTGTGTGACAGCACGTCATCTCAACTGCGATAGAATGGGTGACCGAATCAAAGTTTGTTGGGACAACTAGTGACTACAGGACTCTCAGAACGTGGAAGCTTCCAACAAAAGGTCAGCCCAAAAATAGTATGTAGATCCATCTTGCCGTCGACTAATGCGGTACATCGATGTGACCTGGGTGCGGAGCGCGCCGCGCTTTGGGTGGCTCGCTTTCTGGGTTTGTTGCATGGTCACGAGACCCCACGATACATGGGCGCTCTATGGACCCTCGGCAAATTTGAGTTCTCCAATTATGAGCGGTTCGGCAGAGTCGACAGGACCCCAGCCACCCGCTTTACTCTAGCAGAGAAGCCGGGGGTATTGTGGAACTCTAGCTCCGGAAACAAGGTAAAGCCGCGTAGGGTCTAATTTCCACTTTGTGTCCTTTACGTGTTAGAGGGTGCGTGGTGCACGATTGCATGAAGTCCCGCGGGTATTTCCGAACACGCATAAAACCATGGTGGTCCCCGCCGATCGGACCTTCCCCTCCGAGGAGCCCCCGGTGATACTGTGGTGTTCCTCTTCCCCAAAAAAACCTGTGATGAGGGAGCAGATATGAAAATAATAATCGCTTCCTCATAGAGGTTGGAGATGAGTTTCAACTGCCGCGTAGAGCGCTGGAAGGTATCGTGACGTCTCCATGAAAAATCACTGTATCAATCATCTGTTATAAGGAATTTTCGGTCGGAGGTTGACTCTCGTGGAGAGACCGGGGTGCGTACGTTAGCTTTGTTGGGTTCCACTTTTTCTGATAGGCGACCCCCTGTTAACTAACCGTATAGTCGATTTCTTTCCTCTCTTTCTCCGTCCATCTCTGCGAGATGGGGTACCGTTGGGGTTCGGATTCTCGGCCCATTCGCTTCACCGAGATTGCTCTTAATGAGGCCACTTGTGGAACGATAATGCCCAACCCGCCCACGACGACTATGCCACCAACATCTCCCTCTCGCCATTTGATGGCCACGATGGACAGTAGGCTCTCGATTCCTCCACTAGACGGGAGGAGGTTCAATCTGTCGTTTGCACACTTCTGCTCCTCCAAGCGGATGGTAGTCGACAGAGAGGCGTTACGCGTGAGGGGGATCGAGGTCAACCTCCACTCCGTCCACGAACAAGTAATGAACCATCGAGCGTACGACGCCCTTAAGGTACATGGTTTCTCTCTCCATTCACTCACAGATGGGGTGCTGAACGCCATGTTTCTAGAGAGGGAGAGGGTTTTGGGTGAAAATAGGCACGCGGCTTGGGTTCATCCGCTCGCAAGATATGGAATCCACCTCTTCGGAGGTAGCTGATCGACTTGCCACGATTTACGAACGGTACCTTGAGGAGTTTGACACGATCTACGTGATGTCATACGTGCAGGTGGTCGAGAACAGGAGGTAGATCGCAGGTTGATCGGATGTCATCTGTCCATCGCGGGGGGAGGAAT
>Ga0307517_10003289_pt1 | contig 25239 bp, 18 predicted proteins | sample 23_EM_MG_FD_194515 | JGI IMG/M metagenome (GOLD analysis project Ga0307517, IMG submission 194515) | Populus trichocarpa ectomycorrhiza microbial communities from riparian zone in the Pacific Northwest, United States - 23_EM | ecosystem: Host-associated > Plants > Roots > Unclassified | place... | reverse complement strand
ATTTAATATAGTTTGTATGTTTTGAATCGTTTTGATATGTTGGTATCAAAAATAATTTTTAAAAAATAAAAAAATATTATTAACATTTATTTTAACACGAAAAATTATTTAAAAAATACTTCCAACCACGTTGCTAAACACGCTCGTCAATCTCTGAACACAGCAATGCCCCCATCAAATCAAAGAAAAACAGGTGTAAGAATCCCTCCTGTGGACTGGACAGTGTCGTGCCCACTCCTATTTACTCTGGACCCACATGACTACTGTCCTTTTCTCCCAAATAACCCACCAACCACCTACTAACACATTAACCATTCTAAGCAGCCAGCCTCAAAATTCTCCCCCTCTTTACTCTCTCACGTGGCGCAATATGAGTTGTGTTTATTCAAGTAAATAACAAGCATGTTATTTTATCTTTTCAAATAACATAAAACTATTTTATGGAAAGCCGTCATGTCTCTCTCTCACTCCAATCTGAGTTTGCTTCGCTCTCCACGCCTTCTCTCTCTCTCTCTCTCTCTCTCCGTGGAGTGCGTTGTTTCGAACCGAAATACCCTTGTGGAGAAAGCGACTCTCTAGTTGTTTTTGTGCTTGTAAGTGGTCAAAGCTTGTGGCTTTTTTCGTTAAAGTATTTTTTTTTTAATTTCTAGTGTTTCACAACAACCTAATCCTTGCTTCGGTTATTTGTGTAGATTTGTGTTTCTAGGGTTTTGGAGGCTATGAGAATAGGATGCTTCTTTTTCTGAGGTAAGGAATTTTTGGTTTTGATTTGATTTTAATTACGATCCTATCCACTTCTAGCTTCTTTGCTCTTCTTGGTTGATTTTGATGTGGGCTAGGGTTTTCTTACTTCTTCAACTTCGAGTTCTGTTCTTTCATGATGAAGTGAATATGTGAAGTGGGTTTCGTTTAGATTAAAGTGATCGTGTGTATTTTTTTCCGATTAAAATGGCTTGGAGTTTGATAAAGGGTTGTTGTGGATCTAAGCTTTGGAGGGTGACTGACATCGATAGAGAAATGAAGAGAAAACAGTTGTCTTAGTTTGGTATGGGATGCTTGAGATGATGGAACCTAGACAAGTTTTAATAATGGTCAGGATTAGGTGTTAAGCTATACTGTGGCTAGTTTCCTATTAGTGTTGTTAATGTTTAAAGCCTGTGTACTCGAACTGAAGCATCAGATTTCTCCTTTGTTATGCAACATGTAGCTGGTATTCATATTCAATACTTACATATAGATTAAACTTGAACCTTTTTTTGATAAGCTTCTGTTTTTCAACTAAAGTTTGTTACAATTGTGTATTTTTTGTGGCCATCATGAAGATTGTGATGCTGTGTGCTTTCAAATTTACATTTTTTTCTCTTTTCCCAATTAACTTCTGGATTAATTATTGCCGAAGATAGTAGAGATTATGAAAGAAATGGCATTTAAGCGATGTAGAGGAAGTTATGTTTATGCTTAAATCTGTGCATTAATAAAATGGAGAAATTTGCGAGATCCCTTGATTCTATTTTATATGCGCATTTGGTTGTGATAAAGATGGTATTTATTTCTGTCTTTGTACAGATGTTGATTATCATCTTACAAAAGTAGTTTGCCTAACTGATCTAGAGTTACATGGAATGTTAATTATCACAGATTTTGTGTATCGTTCCCTATTTCCACAGACATGCATAATGATTGCCTGACTTGCATGCAGTTGATAATATTATTCATATGATGGCTTCATATTTGGTCACACATTTAATTGTTTGAGGAGTAAGTCGTTTGGTGGGTAGTTTTATTTGTTAAGATCACAGTTCATGAATTTTCTTGACTTAACATCATTGTTGTGGACACTTATTCATGTTCTTGGCTGAGAATCTATAATTTGAATGGTTAGCTTGTAGCTGTATGACTTCAAAGAGAGCCATATTCACTTCCTTGACTATATAAATGATATTTAACATGTTTGTCTTATTATTATATCATACATATAAAGAAGATCAGAATCCTAGTCTGACTTTTTTTGTCCACTTTTCAAATTTGGTTATCAGATGCCATAACTGTTACTGTTAATTATCATCTTCATTTCCTTTCTTTCTTTCCTTCTTTCTAGGTGGAGACAATGATTTTAACAAAGCAATATCGTTGTATACACTCCTCGAGTTGTCAATGCACAAAAGGGCATCTAAGTGAAGACGTGATTTTTTTAGTATTTCAACAGCTGAACTGGAACCCTAAGTTCATTGCTACTATGTCCTGTGTGTGCAAATGGTTTGATGATCTTGCCAAGCGAGTGTTATGGAAGGAGTTTTGCCGAACAAGGGCTCCAAAGATGATGCTTGATCTGCAATCTAGTGGAAGTCACAGTGTTGATGGGAATTGGAGGGCACTTGGGAAACTGCTTATTTACTGTTCAGGATGTACAAAGGGTGGCCTGTTCAATAACATTAACATCCCTGGTCATTTTGTTTATAGGACTCGGTTTTCTAGGACTTCAGGGAAGAGCTTTCTTTTGCCACAATGCAGGACAGATGTATTATACGTGTCTGATCCCTGTGAACATCTTGACCAGGGGGATGAAGGGGATGTGGGGTTTTTTCGAGGAATTTTCAAGTCATTTTCCATGTCAAAGGTTCGGAAAATGCTAATTAAAAGGAAGGCCCAGCTTCACCCAACAGAGGTGTGTCCTTACTGTAAGGCGAAGTTGTGGAGTATGCAGCAAGCTGAAATGATACCACAGAGTGCCAGCTGCAGACTGGGTGCCTATGATGACTGCATTGAGTATTATGTGTGCCTCAATGGACACATGCTTGGAATATGCACTCTCCTACCTTTGTCTGATTCAGAAGAGGCCTCTGAGTTGGAATAAATGCAGGTATCCCCCTCAACTGAGGAATATAGTTTTTGTTAGATAAAATTTCGGGGAGATTTTGACTGTGGTCAAAGAGACATCTATTTGTCACAAACAATATGGTAATAATTTGTTAGACAGGATACAGTCTCTTTGTGGTCATGGAGGCTAGGAAGATGTATGTGTTTCCCTTTATGAAATTAGATCTACGTGCAGATCATTTTGTTCAATAACTAACAGTAAGGAATTAAACCACAGCTTTGCTAACAAAGCATGCCTTCATGAATTTTGGTATTCCTACTCACTTGGACCTTATGATAATAGTCATTTTCTTGTACATCATCTGTGTTGGAGAAATTCATTTGCGTTATGGTATGTTGTTAGTAGACTGATCTGTGTTTGGTCTTGGACATGCCGTAGAGCTACCTGTTCATTCTACACTCTGCCTGTTACTGACATGTAAGGTATTTCATGTGCTTTTTCCTTACCAGCAAAAATCTATAGCTTACAGAATCTTCTTTTTTTCTCAACAGTTGTCTAGGCCTGGGTTTGTTTCTTGTTGTGGACAGAGCAAATTTGGATGGAAAGTGATAGGCTTCCTGATAGCTTTATTACCCTGGAGCTGAAACCAATCATCACAATTTAAACTTCGATTCTGCTTCCTGGTCCTGCTTAGGCCAATTGTTTCATAGAGAAGGGTTGGAGTCTATTGCTGACCGTGGTTTAATCATCTGTTACTTATTGTGAGCGTGTGATACTGTAGTGTACATTTTATGTATTGCCCATATTTGTATTTGGATGGCAGATTGGTAACTGCAATAATTCACAGCCCCATGTTGTCAATGATCAGTTGTCTTGCCTGTTAGATTTTCTATGAAAATCTTAATATGATTTAGAAGGTTAATCACCTGTACATGTTTTGCAAGAGCGATGTGGTCTTTATCAGCTAGGGAGAGATGACAGTCTATTTTTATTCTTGTTTCTCACTGTGGCGCCAGAAATGCATGATAGGAAGTTAGTTTATCTTCTCAATTTAGGGCTGCCTTGCCCACCTCTGGTTGATTTTATGGGATCTTCTCACTTTAGGGCTGCCTTGCCCCTCTGGTTGATTTTATGGGTCGCCATATGAAAAGTTATTTGCTGTGTCATTTCAATTTTTAATAAACAGACGAAGAAGCAGTGTGTTGTTCATATTGAAAACAGAAGACCCCAGCTTGGCATATGAAGAAATTTGTCTTTTTCCCCGTGTCCTAGTCTTGAGATTTATTTACCTTGTTCTGGACAAAACTGGAATGCAAGGCCCTTTAATTGATTAGATATGATTGATGCACCCGATTTCTTTAATTAAGATGATGGTTGTGCAATAAAGTTGCGCTTAGAAAGTTGGTCCTGAGTTTTCTTGTTGAGCATAAGATTAGCATAATTTGGATAAAGCAGGGAGGAATGAAAATGGTCTGTAGGAAGAGGCCAGCTGTTTGACTGTGATATCATGGCTGTAAGCCTGTGACAGGAAAATTCGCCTACAAGAGCTCTCTTTCAGCCTCGGAATCGGAGGAAGAAAGAATACAATGGTATGCAACGGAGCCCTCAAGTTGAAGATATGCTCTCCTGTGAATAATAGGACAAGCTAGCCTTAAAAATCACTTGTTCAGGAAATGCAGCAACAGAGGCCCTTGTTTACGAAGTGCATTTTTCGATCCTAGAGGAGCAACCATATCAAGAAAGCATTAAATTGATTGATTTTAACACAACGCAAAACAAGTATTAAAATAAGCTAATAAGCTGCACGTTAGTCCAATAATCATCAACAAATCCAAAACAATTCGAGTTGAGTGGTGCAGGAATCTGTTACAAAATTCTATGCGAACCAAGCTTATATTATTATAATTCAACAATTTCTGAGGTTTACAAGCTATACAACTTTACTTGTAGGAAACTGTCATGACTGAAAAAAAAGAGTCTTGTCAGAATAAAGCTTATATAAATCAGTAACTACTGGACTTGTTGACATAATCTGATTACTGAAAGCAGTTGCAAGCACTACGGGTTGCTCGCTATCAGTTAGCAATTTCTTATTTTATTTTTTCGTTGTGGCCAGAATGAGCTAGCTCGCTCTTGACGCTTATGGTTAAGAATGGTATGAAACCAATAGAGGATGCAATGCATGCGGTAATTGGTGCATGTTCAGAGGAGGGGAATTGGAACTTGGCTTTGAATGTCTTCCAAAATATGCTGAAGCAGCCAAATCTTATTGCCTGTAATGCGTTGATTAACTTACTCGGGAAAGCAGGGGAGATCAAACTAGCATTTAAGGTCTTAAAAATTCTTGAGTCTTGGGGCCATACACCTGACGAATACATTGCTTGGTGGCCTGTACAGAGCAAATCAACATGTTGATGCTCTTCAGCTCTTTGAGAGAATATAAGGAAAACAAAGATCTCAATTGAATGAACATTTATACAACACTGCTCCGGTGTCATGCCAGAAACTAGGATTATGGGATAGAGCTCTTCAGCTTTGATGGCAGGTGGAAGCTTCTGGACTTCAAGTTGGTGCTTGTGAAGTTGCTCAAAAGCCAAAAAGTTGCATTGGAAGTATATGAGCACATGGTTCACCAGAAATGCACTCTAGACACATTTACTAATCTGTCATTTATTGCAATTGGGCATCTCTTTGGGATGAAGTGGAGGGAGTTCTAGATGTAGGTTTATTTCTGAACTTTCTATCCTTTCGTGCTCGAGAATAATCTCATACAAAGATTGATCTAGTCTATCTTCAAGCCTTCACTCTTCATGAACTCTTCCTTGCTTCTACCAGAGTAGCTGTGATAATTGACTGACCAGAAGGGTAAAGAATTAATGTGAATTCAGGTCCTTGTCTGTAACTCGGTAGTCCTATAAAGTTCAGAATCAAATGCCAAAGTGCAAAGTTTGGTCCTTCAAAACCTTACAGGTGGACCCTTCTCTTTGGAAGAGCATTGCAGATGGTTCAGAATAACTGATAAATTTCAGTTCATCTCATCTGCAGCAAGTTCCACCAGATGTCTCCCTCTACAACGCTGTAGTTCATGGAATGTGTTTAAGATGCAAGATTGAATCAGCGAAGAAGCTGTACAGGAAATTGGTCTCAAACATGAGATGGCAAGACACGGGCCTTGATCCTACAGGAGTTGCGAAAGAATTCGCCTATAAAAGGAGCAGGTTCTGTACCCACCGTAGATATTCATATCCTCAGTACTGTAACTAGAAATCGAGGAAGAGAACACAAATGAAAGAGTTTACTGACAAATGCTGTTCTGACCTGTTCAGAACCCACGTTACGTAGTTGTAGCATGATATGGCAAAGTAAATGAGCTGAGCCGTGTGTGGTCTTCTGGCATCTCTCTCCTCTTGCTCGATTCTATAAATGGAGGGCATTGTGAGTCAGAGGGCTGGCAAATTAACTCCATATTCCCCTGGTTGCTCATGTCCAAAAGGAATTTGTCTTGGCTGTTGTTTTTTACCGGTTCATGTCCTTCTTGATTGAAGATTTGTATCATAGACAGAGGGTTAATCATCTGGGTAATCATTGTAATTTCCACCCATCTCTTAATCATCTGCTGCTAATGAACACGATATCGTTATGTTTTCTAAAACCATGAATTTCTGATACAACGTGACGAATTCGAATGCAGAGACATACCGGCAGCAACACAGCCAAATACATTAGGAATGGCTTTGTAAGAGCGACTTTTCCTTTGTTTTGTCCACTCCAAAATACCTCGCAAAGAATTCATTTAAATAAAAATACTGTCAATTCGTTTCACTTTTAAGAGCATGTATAACAACAGTTCTGGTCTGTCAAATTAGTATCATGTCGCTCTCGTGCACTAATGACTACAAGAACACAAGATCACCCCAACTTCACCAACCACAAAGGAATATAAAATATGTTGTTAGGAAGTCAAGGCACCTTACAAAAACTCCTCGAGACCTGTAATTTTACACAAGATGGGAAATACTCATTTAGCATGAGTTATGAACCCTCTACCCAAAATGTATAGCACCTGTATAGTGTAGTGCGGGTAAAAACATTTAGACAGTCTGTGAAAAAGCTCGACTTTCTGCAGCAGCCTTATCTTCACTAGTTTCCAGACGCTTGAAAACTAGCTTTTGCTGGGGGAGGTGGCCATTAGCAAATGCTGTAACCTGCGTATCTATTGCGACAGAATCCTCATCCTTCAATTCCCCTCTCAAGATACCCTTGGCAAGTTCGTTTTCAACATGCTGCTGAATCACCCTTTTGACTGGCCTAGCACCATAGTTGGGATCGTACCCAAGAGTCCCTAGAAACTCTACAGCTGCATCGGTGACCAATAATTTAATCTTTCGGTCTGCAAGCCTTTGCTGGACACGTCCGAGCTGAAATGCACAAGCAAACATGGCATAAGCAGTCAGGAAAACGCATGAAAACAGGACCAAAATGCAATATGCTACGTGCAGTGTAAAAAGCATAGTGAAGTTAGCATTGGAATTCAAATCAAATCACTCCATGATTATCCAATAAGAGGTCATTTCCCATGAGTCTCCATGAAGAGTTGTAAAAGATCCAGCACATCTTCGCACACATACATGTAAGCACACATACATCTACCAGGCTGCAAGATGATTGCAGTTAACAGCTAGGATTCAAAACACAATTATTAATTTGGGCAGTAGGATCTAGAATGAACCAAACAAGCTCTAACCATGTTTCTGTAATTATAGTTTATAACAAGTTGCAAAGACATTCACTGAAGAAAAATCATTATCAACCCAAACAAACAATACCAACATACCTGTAACCTGACAATACTGTTTATCTGATCACGATCCAGAGGCTGGAAAACTATGTACTCATCAACCCTATTCATGAACTCAGGCCGAAAGACTGATCTAGCAGCATCCATTACCCTCCTCTTAATTGTTTCATTAGCTACCTCCTTTGGCAAGTTATCATCTGTGTCGAGTATATATTGTGAACCCACGTTTGAAGTCATAATGATGACAGTGTTCGTGAAACTGACAGTGCGACCTTGTGAATCAGTCACCCTACCATCATCCAAAACCTGAAGGAAGATATTAAACACGTCAGAGTGAGCCTTTTCTATCTCATCAAAGAGAATAACTGCATACGGCCTCCTGCGAACTGTCTCTGTTAATTGCCCCCCTTCTTCATACCCTACATAACCAGGTGGGGCTCCTACTAATCGTGAGACTGAATGCTTTTCCATGTATTCACTCATATCAATTCGTACAAGGGCTTCTTCAGTGTTGAACATATAGGAAGCTAGGGCTTTAGCTAGTTCTGTTTTTCCAACACCAGTGGGGCCCATGAACATGAAACTAGCAATTGGACGGTGAGGATCTGAGAGACCAGCACGAGATCGCTGAATGGCCTCAGCTACTGCTTTCACCGCAGGGTCCTGACCCACCACACGTTTATGCAGTTCATCTTCCAAATGTAATAGCTTCTCCCTCTCAGATTGTTTAAGCTTGGAAATAGGAATACCAGTCCACTTGCTAACAATTTCAGCAATGTCATCACCTGTTACTTCTTCTCTCAGCATGGACTTTCCTGACTTTATATACTCATCCAACTCCTTTTCAGCACTTTCAAGTTGGCGTTGCAGAGAGCTCAGGCTCCTATACTTCAATTCAGCAGCACGATTTAGATCATACTCTCGCTCAGCCTGCTGAATCTCAAGATTTACCCTGTCAATCTGTATAAAGCAAAGGAATAAATTTTAGCTTTGAGATTGTTACATCAATATGCATTTTATTATTTATTTTTAAATGATTTTTGGCAAATTTGTTTTGATAATAGTTAAATTACATTGGAGGTCACACTTATAATTAAGTTTGTCTTTTTTAAACTAGTAAGTGTGGCAGTGTGCAACAGAACTGTCCTCAGAGTTATCTAATATATGCTGAAGGGAAAGTTTAACTTCTGACAAATATTCATGGTGAAAATATACCTCTTCTTTAATTGATTGAATGCATGTCATGACAGACTTCTCGTGCTCCCATTGCTCTGTCAGCTCAGCTTGTTTCTTTTTTAGCAGAGATAACTCAGTATCAAGGCGCCTCAACCTATCTTTTGAAGCTTTATCTGTGTCATTCATAAGAGATAACCTCTCCATCTCCAGCTTTAATACTGAACGGTTGATTTCATCTAGGGCAGTAGGCTTTGAAGTAATTTCCATTTTCAGTTTTGCAGCTGCTTCATCAACTAGATCAATAGCTGCAATTTGAAAAACATGAGCATTTTGTGGAACTTGTAGTTCTTTAAAAAAAAATTGTACAGACACTTAGACATTGTAGGAGCATGTGCATCTAGAAAAGAGTGTGTGTGTGTGTGTGTATTCATGCAAACCTTGCAAGTTTATGCTTTCCCAAAAGAGAACCAAATATAGGACTTAATACAAATTTTATGCACAATTGATATCTCTTCTAAATAAATTTAGGATATGATCATGAGGTTTAATATTAGCCATTGGCTGCAAGCACAATTTTGAAAGAATGACAAAAAGGTACAGAATTGTCACATTCAATCATCCAATACAAAATAAAAAATCTTCCAGCCTTTTAGGCTGTTATATATCTATGTGCATCAGTTTTACCTTTGTCAGGTAAAAATCTTCCACTGATGTAACGGTCAGACAGAACTGCAGCCTCCACAAGTGCACTATCAGAAATACGGACTCCATGATGCAGCTCATATCTTTCACGCAGTCCCCGGAGTATAGATATTGTATCCTCTACTGTAGGTTGATCAACAAAAACTTGCTGGAAACGACGCTCCAAAGCAGGATCTTTCTCAATATACTTACGATGCTCGTCCAGTGTTGTTGCACCAATACAACGCAACTCTCCCCTGCCAAGCATGGGTTTCAAGAGATTCCCCGCATCCATCGCCCCATTTGTGGCTCCTGAGACAAGTATTACCATGTCATTATTGCTATCCAATGTACTATCAACAGTTCATTAACAAACCTCATTTCACATATTAGAACAGCCCCTAGGTCTAGGCCACATTCAAATTCTTTATTATATTAAGAATCACCTCCTTCCAATCTAACTTCATCCAAATTACAGGTATGTTTCACTAAGTAATGGCATTCTCAAATAATTACATTATTCTAATTAAAGAAAATTCAATTCATAAAAACATAAGAGCTCAAAGGAAAAGGATATAAAGTAAAAATATCTGATATGCAGCTTACCAGCACCAACCACTGTGTGAATCTCATCAATGAAAAGGATTATCTGACCATCTGAATCCGTGACTTCCTTAAGTACAGCCTTCAATCTATCCTCAAATTCTCCTCGATATTTCGCCCCAGCAATGAGGGAACCCATGTCAAGGGATATTAGCTGTAAAGCAACAGCTAACAAAATCATTACCAGGTTATGGACAAGGCAGCCCTTCCTCTGATAACATGGGAGAGGAGAAAGGAATAGTTCCAGTGAGTAGAACTTAAGATGCACATAAAGAATGCACCTTCCGGTTCATCAAAGCTTGAGGTACATCCCCTTCCACAATTCTCTGGGCAAGCCTGTCCAAAAGTACAGTCAGAGTCATCTACACAGTACAGAAGTAGACCACCAAGACGTCATGGAAACCTAATGTAGGCAGTCAAACTAGACAAAAATTATTTAACCAACCCCCTTGCAAACTCCCCACGGCATCCAGAAGCTCAAACCAGGTCCATAAAACAAACAATCCAGTAGGAGAGTGCTGATCCCTGCACTTGGGACTTGGCACATACTTGAGTACTGTTTTCATTATCTTAATATGTTCTATGATACAAGTAAAATATTGACATAACAATGAGTAAGTTTGTTTAAGCTGCAAGTCAAAAAAAAGTTCAGGAATAACAACTTATAAAGCCAATTGCTGGTTTGAAGTAAGCCAGAAAGTGGTCAGATCAAGAACCCAATGTATCAGAAATACCCAGCATCATGGTTGATCCTACCCAATGATATTGTTTCTATGAAGAAGCAAACACTTAACTGCTTACCCTTCGGAAATTGCAGTTTTCCCCACACCTGGTTCACCAATAAGCACAGGATTGTTTTTCGTTCTCCTGGATAGAATCTGGATGCATCTACGGATTTCCTCATCCCTTCCAATAACTGGGTCAAGCTTTCCTGCTTTTGCCATGGCTGTCAAATCTTTTCCATACTTCTCCAGTGCTTCATACTTCCCTTCGGGATCTGTAACAAACTAACAGCATTTCTGATATGCTTCATGCAGAATTTTAAACATTGAGAGAAACAAAAAGGTGAAACTATAAATCATTCATCAACTAATATGCAGTTAAATACATATATGCATGAAAAACTACATTTTATAAGTAACCATCTATCATATTAAAAATTGGAGATGTTTCCTTGTCCCAGGAACACTAGTTCAACCCAGATGACTAACAACCCCCCCCCCCCCACCCCTCAGCCCCAGCATATTGTTGCATTAAAAGAACCTGGACCATTTCACAGTTCAATCCCCCTTCCCCCAACACTTATACACACATGCACACGCGCACGCACACAAAAAGCTCACAGGGAAAGTATTCAACCTTGGTCTATAACTGATTGGCGCCCCCTAATGGATTCTATTGCAGATTTCAGAGTTTGTAAAGATATTTGGAAATCCTTAAATAATTGCTTCCCAAACCGTTGATCCTGAGCAAATCCAAGAACCAAATGCTCAACAGAAACAAATGAATCTCCATACTCTTTCTTGTATTCCCTGGCTCGCTGGATCAGGGTCTCCAAGTCACGCCCCAACATTGAACTAGTAGATTCGCTATGAACCTAGCATAAATAGACATAGAGACTCATAAAATGATAATGTGGCCATTGTAAGAGCTTCTGACACAAAATCCCAAACTTGTCAAATTATAAGTTCACCGAATTGACTGACCTAGTATATGATGGAATATCCAAATGATATGTAAGTCTGTATATACCAAAAATTGACTGTTATTCTGCTAGCTAGATTTTGTTTTTTCATTATCGTGCTATCTATATAGCAGAAGCTGCTTCACAATTTCATGCTTTAGATTCAAATGAGGGTCCATTAACATATTGTGAGGTGTTTCAGCCCATTGTTTCCAGTACCCAAAACTGTGTTCATGACTTGAACACTAAGCTACTAAACAAGTGCTGGTCAGGTTTCCAAAGACATCCAATCAACGCCTTACATTGTATTGAAAGATTGGCCGCCTAAAAAAACACATTGCTTAGGAAGTTTTTGATAGTCAGGTGTCAAATTATTAAGCAACAAAATGGCATTCCGGCTTCCATCTTGGAGAATGATGCCAAAATCCTAGCTTAAACTTGAACATATAGGAATTACCTTGGGTTGGCGTTGTATAGACTTGTCGGTGGCTTCAAGAAGACGAGTATTATCAACCCCAACTTTGGAAAAGATGCGGCGAGCAAGGCCATTCTTTTGCTCCAAGAGGGCTTTCATCAAATGCTCCGTCTCCACTATCTGATGCTTGTTCTCTTTCGCCACATCTAGAGAAGATACAATTCCTTGCCATGCCATGTCTGTAAATTCTTGCTGCGTAACCTGTCAAATCTCCCAAACTCGTCACTCAAGAAGCTCTAGTTCAACATAATTTCAATATATAAATAATTGGCCATCATTGCTACTTTAGGTATTAACTTATCACATACCCTTCCATTAGAAGAAGCAGCACATCTAACGACAAAGGAAGAGGGTTTAGCCCTTGTCGAAAAGGCACCATTTCTCTTGTTCAACTCCAGCGACTTCACAGAATTCCGCTTTACGGGGAAGCTTATAAGAGACTTTCGGGGTAACAAACCATTACTGATAGAATCTGAATAGAAAGGACACAAACTAAACGAAGCCGCCGTAGCGGTCGTGGTTGCCATACGGCGGAGCAGAGTTACGAAAGAAAATAAAACAAAGTGAGGAGATAGAAGCAGTTAAAGTGAAAGGAAAGAACTTTCTTATATATATATTTTTGTAAAAAAAAAAAAAAACAAGAAGAAGAAGAAGAAGAAACTGTTGGGTGGTACAGTAAGTAGTACTGTACTATCATCAACTATGTGTTGGTTTCTTTTAAAGACAGAAGAAGAAGAAGACGAGAAGATAGGGAAGGGGTGTTTTAGGCCCTCTTGATTTGTCGAAAAATAATTTTGTTCTGGAGAGTGGTATCTTAAAAAAAAAACAAATTGAATTTTTAAAAAGTAGATTATTGTTAGAAAAATATTTATCATATTTAGCTATATTATAAAAAATAAATTAAAAAAATATTTATTAATATTTTATTTTATTTTATTTAATATATATATATAATATTAAATATAAATATTTGATCATTTATTTAAAATAACTATACATATAGTATAAATATTTTAAATATAATATCATAAACATATAATAATTTCTTAGTGTTTGAAGAACATTAAAAATAAATTTTTTATGGTATCTTAATTTTATAATATAATTCATATAATTATTGTATAACATAACATGTTTTTATTTCAAAAGTATTTTTTTTAGTAATATTATCTAAATTAAAATAATGTATGCATTGATATATCAAATTATTATATTTTTATATTGTATATTAATATTTTCTAAATAAATATATTAGTAATTTATTATTTTATATATATAAAATAATGAAAAAACTTTAGTTTCTAAAAGTGATTTTTAGTTTTTTAAATTGTAAAACACTTTCCTTCATCTAAAATTTATTTATTTTTTATTAAAAAATAAATTTTATTGACCAATTTTTTATAATATAGATAAACATGAAAAAGTAAAGAAAATATCTTTTTAAAATGTTTTTTTTTCTCCGGCGGCTTTAACGTAGTTTTTGCCTCTCACGATTGTTTTTGAGTTTTTTATTTTATTTTGTTCGAAATTGGACCACGTGGCACTTTTTTGGTGCAAGGACCGACCGACTTATGGATGGATGGATACGATGGAGATGGTCTAGATAGGGCTTTGGGCTCATTTTCAATTTTTATTATGATTTGGGCCTTTTTTATAATTAAAAAAGAGAGAGAGAGGGTGGAATAGTTCTCCTCCATTCATGTAAATTATGATGGTTCTCGTTTGAGTGAGAAAAGTATTGCTTGCACTCGATAATATAATATCTATATAATAATATTTTCTATATATATATAATTACAAAGAATAAATGCATTAAAATATTTGATTCAATATTATACTATTAACGCAATACAGCCATAGTAATATATATACACCCATACTAGTATGTAAATCTTAACAGCCTTTAATTAAAAAAAAATAATATTGGTGAATTTGTTTTTAAATAAATTTATAAAAGATACATTAATCTCATTTTTATATTATTTTCCCATTTATTTATCATGTAAAATTATAAACAATATAAAATAAGTCTTTTAAATCACTCTTAACCTGTATATTATTTTATCGGCTCTTTGTTTTTTTACCATCAAAACTTTTATAATACTTAAAAATAAGCCAAAACTAATAATATTGAAATCCAAAAATAATATAATTTATTTAAACAATTACACCTTTTTTGTTTTTTTGTGTAAAATTTATTGTAAACAATTACAGATTTTACCATATAAAATCACGCTTACTTAATTAATGTCTTTAATAAATATCAATGATTTTTACTTAAATATTTTATTTTTATTTATTTTTAACACAAACCAATAATAAATAAAGTTTAATAAATGCACCTAGATAATATTTAATGGATGCTCTAAGAACACTTCAAAATGCAACTCAACAAAATCTTTTTAACCTCTCTCCACAAGCATCTTGTGCTACTTGGAAAAACACCACATTATACCACTTGTTGTATTACTAATCTAAATTAAATAAGAAAACTCATTATATATAGAAAAACTTAAAAAGTTTCCATCAATTGAAATTTGATACACAATACTCAACATTCTCTATTTGAACCGGATTTCACCATGCAACATAACATCCTCAAATTTGGATTTCTTGAATATTCAAAGTCTTTTGATTTAATTTGTTAGCTATGATATCCATCTAGGTTTAGGAAGATTAATTGATATACAATTACTTGATTTATAAAGATTAATTGATGAACAATTAATTATGCGTAATTATTGTTTTAGAAAGATTGTAATTATGGTCCAAGAGTGATTGTAGGTCCAAGAGTGATTATAGAATATAAATATGTTAATGCTTTGACTATTTAAAGAGAAAAGGACAAGAGCTTTCATTGAGAGACATGGAGACCATTTTGACATGATATCGAAGTTAAAATTCTAAATGTTATGCTTAACTTTTTGGGTTAGTATTTGTTTCTAGGTCAAGTTGTGGGATATTTTTCTTGGGGTTCTCTCTTGAGATTTTTTTTTTCTTGGTTTGGGGTTATAGGCGATTTCTAGATGTAAAAAGATTATTTTGACACCAAGTTCTATTTTTTCACTAGTTCAATTCTTTTTTTTAATTTATCATGAAAGAAAAAAAATATTTTTTGTTTTAATGAAAAGAATTACCCAGTTTGAAGTTTCAATTCAAGATGTTTATAAAGAGAAAAGAATTATAGGTCACTTAGATGAGTCATCTAAAGCTCTCACTAATCCTTAGGTTATTGATTCTTTGAAGAATAAGGATATTCATATTTTCTCCTGGTTATTGGGTTCTATTGAACCACATATAGTGAATCATCTTTGATCATTCATTATTGTTATGGAAATGTGGACTTATCTTTAAAGAATTTATTCTCAAAATAATTTTGTCTGCAAGTATCAATTAGAGTTAGAAATTGAAAACTATCACCAAGGTAATCTTTTTATTAAACAACTTTATCAATTGGAGTTAAAAATTGAAAACTATCACCAAGGTAATCTTTCTATTAAACAACTTTATTCTAGTTTTCTTAATTGTGGAGTAAATATATTAGAATAGTTCATTCTATTGTTCCTAATAAGGCCTTAATGGCACTACAAGTTGTTCATCTTGAGAGCCAAAGAGATTAGTTTCTAATAAAGCTTAGACTAAAATTTAAAACTCCACGTGTTAGTTTAATCAATCAACATCATGTTCCATCTTTGGAGGTTTATTTATGGGAATTATTTTATGACGAACAACACCTAGTCACTTAACATGGACTTAGCCTAGAAGTCATGATGTTTAAGATAGTTAATGTGACATGTGTTACTCAAGAAAAAAGGAAGATTCATCTTAATAGCACTACAAGTTGTTCATCTTGAGAGCCAAAAAGATTAGTTTCTAATAAAGCGAAGACTAAAATTTAAGACTGCACGTGCTAGTTTGATCAATCAACATCATGTTCCATCTTTAAAGGTTTGTTTATGGGAATTATTACATGAAGAACAACGCCTATTAACTTAACATAGATTTAGTTTAGAAGTCATGATGTTTAAGATAGTTAATGTGACATGTGTTGCTCAAGGAAAATGAAGATTCAAGTCATAAACTTAGTAAATCAAATGTAGGGAGTTTGGATATATTGCAAAACACTATAGCAAGAAGTTTTGCAATTATTACAAAAAAAAAAGGCATATCATTAAATATTGTCAAGTGTGACTTCAAAATTGACAAACTCTAACCCTTTATAATATTGTCCAGTCCAATTTCACAATTGCCTATTTGATTCTATTTTTAGATTGGTAATTTGTTAGTTATTCTTTTACTCTTACACCTGGAATGGTTAACAAATTATTGTTTTTGCCTTCTTTTCCTTTGGCATGCAAGGTAAGGGGAATTTTCTTACTTTTTCTTGGATGGTTGACTCTACAATATTCAATCATATGATTAGTAGTACAAATGCTTTACATAATATTTATATTCAGATAACCAATGACAACTCTTTTTATATTATTGAGATTGGAGATTTAGGATATTTCTTCAATTATATTTTTTATGCCTCCATATCTATCTATTGAATTAAAATTTATTGGCTAATTGTTATATAATAATTGTAAAATTCAATTTGAACATGATGGTTATCGTGTGCATGATTAAATGTCGTGGAAAATGATAGTAAATGATCTAAAGTGGGATGTTTATTTCCTCTTCATTTTTTGATTCTTGGGTCTATTCCTTCTAGTTGTAGTATGATTGTTAATAATAATAATGTATGACATAAGAAATTAGAACATCTCAATTCTATTATTTTAACTTATCTTATGAAACATGGTTATTTAGGCAATAAAAATTTTCTTTCATATTCTACTATGTCTTTTGATTATGGTTCATGTAAACTTGGTAAAAACAACTCCTAACCCTTTCCTTCACATAATAATTGGGCTTCTATTTGTTTTGAGATCATTCATACTAATGTATGGGGTGTTAGCCCCATTTTCTCACATGTTTAATACAAGTATTTTATGAAATTTATTTATGATTATATTTGTTTAGTTTAGACATATTTATTTCTTTCTAAAGCTTATGTGTTTTCTATCTTTCAAAATTTTATTGTCTTTGTTGAAAATTAATTTTCTACTTGTATTGAAACTTTAAGATATAATTCAATGAGGAATATATGTTTAATTTCTTTCAACCGGTTTTCTCTTCCAACATTCCTGGCTATACGCTCTTTAACAAAATAAAGTTGTCAAATGTAAGAATTATCACTTTTATATGTTATTTGTATCTTGTTAATTGAGTCTTCTGTACCACCAAGATTTTAGGTAGAAACATTATCCATAAATGTTTATTTGATTAACCATCTACCCTTATAAGTTCTCAATTTTAATTCTCTATGTTCTCTTTTATTTAGTTTTTCTCCTAAATATAACTCTTTTTATATATTTGGTTGCATTTGTTTTGTTTACTTACCATCCACTGAACAACACAAAATTGCTACTCAATTTGTTTTGTGTGCTTTTATAGGATATATTAATGTCTATAAAGGGTTTGTGTGTTATGATTTGGCTGCTAATAAACTTTGTATTTCTTGAAATACAATCTTATTTGAAAATCAACATTCATTTTAGTCTTTTACTTCTTATAATTCCTTTTCATTTTTACTTTTAAATTTTGATGATGTGTTAAGTTATGAACATTTTAATTTAGGAATTATGTATTAATGACGTCATCCACCAGTCTTATAGCATGAACTAGCCCCAACATCAAATCCTATCAAAGTTTAACCTTGTTGGTCATCTTGGATTTCACATTTTTCAAATAGGTATGAGTTCTTTCATACAACTCTTCAAGCTACTCTTAATACTGCTATTGTACCTAAGTCTTACTGTAGACTTCTACTCAAGCATGTTGAAAACAAGCTATACAAGAAAAACTTAAGGCTCTTTAGGATAATCACACGTAGGATATTGTTCCTTATCATGATTGCATAAATTTTTTTAGCTATAAATGGGTTTATACCATAAAGTTATAGCTCGATGGTTCTATTGCAAGGTATAAAGCCCCGTCTGATGGCTCATGAGAATCGACAAGAGTATGGACTTGATTATGAGAATCTGTTTGTATCTATTGCTAAAATAGTCATTGTTAGCATTTTTTATGGTTATTATTGCCTCGAAAGGATGATCAATCTGATATATAATGTGAAGAATGCATTTCTATATGAAAACCACAAAGGAAAAATATATATGACTCCTTCACCTAGTAAGTTAACTCACTCCTCTACTGAGGTTTATCATTTAAAACAACATTTATATGGATTGAAAAAGGCATCATTTGCCTGGTTTGAGAAGTTTTGTTCTACAACTCTTGATTTTAATTTTATTCAGAATCAATTTAACTCATCTCTCTTTCTCTAAACGATTACTACTAGAATAAACATATTTAATCCTTTAAAAATATCTAACATGTTATTTTCGATCAACTAATTTTGTTAGTTCATTTTTCAATCTCAACATGTTTATGTTCATTTATGGCTCTTCTGTATATATATATTTTTTTCAATCTCAACATGTTTATTCCCATTTATAGCCCATTAATATTATTTTTCAATCTCAACATTCTATGCCCATTTATGGCCTATCAATATTATTTTTGCATCTCAATATTTTTATGTCCATTTATATACTTTTTATTTCAATTTCAACATGTTTATGCCCATTTATGACCCATCAATATTATTTTTTAAGTCAATATTTTTATTCTCATTTACTCCATTCATTTATTTAATACAAGCACATTTTTTGCTCCTTGATACTATTAACCATCACATCAAAATAAGTGTTCGTTTAATTCTGCCAAGATCCACAACCGCGTTTATGTGGTCGACTAATTACTTTTCTAATTCATAGCCTCATCTCATGCTTTTAGCTCATTTCATTTTAAATTAATGTCCAAACAACTGGCTTCATTTAATTTTTATAGTTCATGTCTAAACGACTTACTTATTTAGATTTTATATCCCTTTTTCCAAACAATTGGCTTTCTTTCATATTATATATTATAAGATCCACTGTTATGGTCACTTTAACTTCACATGCTAATTTTCTTTGTTGCGATCGATAACAATTTACATTCATTTTTTTCATCATTGCGGTCAATTATAGTTCACATATGGATTTTTCTCCGTTGCAACCAATTACGATTTGTATATGGATTTTTTGTTATTATGTTCAATTAAAATTCATATACTAATTTTTTTGTTGATGCGATTGATTACAATTCATATACTAATTTTTTTTCATTGCAATTGATTACAATTCACATACTAATTTACTGTCATTGCAATTGATTACAATTAACATACAAATTTTATGCCTTATGGGCATAATTTTTATGAGGAAAAATATATACACAATACATAATACTTTCATTGAATTCTAACATTATAAGAGCAATTTAAATAATTAAAAGACAAGAGAGTTGACCCTTACTTTGAACTCCTACTATACAAGTTTTTGAGAAGTCGGGTCCTATTCTAGACACTTCTCCTACAACTCCCAAACTATAAAAATTGGCGTCTAGACTACTAATTAACATTTAACCATAGAAATCTTTATACATCCCAATATTCCAATTAATATTCATAAATGTTTCAAACATCAGTTAATCTTACAATCCATAAGTTAATATCCATACCATTACATTAAATCCTCACTTAGAACTTTTACATTTTCAAATTCCATGAGGATAATATATTATTGCGTTGTGGTGAATGTTAAACCGATTATGAGATGGTGATTGAGTTGTTGACGAATATTAAACCGATTACAAAATATTGATTGAGTTATTGATTAGCTTCGGCTATTGGCATCCGAGATGGATGACTGAGTTGTGATTGGTGATTAGCTTCGGCTAATGGCATCCAAGATGGATGACCGGGTTGATATTTATAATTAGCTTCGGCTAATGGTATCCAAGATGGATGACCGGGTTATGATTGATGATTAGCTTCGGCTAATGGCATCCGAGATGGATGGCCGAGCTGATTTTGATGATTGACTTCGGCTAATGGTATCCGTAGAAATGACGGGTTTGGTTTTGTGATTAATTTTGGTTAATGGCATCTGAGATGGATGGTCGAATTTAAATGTTGCGATTAACTACGGTTAAAAGTATCCAAGGTGGATGATCGGGTTAAGTGAAGTAATTAACCCTGACCGATATTAAACTTCGGCCCCACAACTCCTATGAAGAGGTTGGGATGTGTGAGTGAGAAAAGTACACTTAACAATGCATATAAGAAGTAAAAGAAAGAATATACCCATTCTAAGTTAATAACAAAAAGTAGCGATAACGTACTTCTAGTTGTTTATTATTATGTTAGATTATTTACAATTCTTGTATCCATGTTGTTTTTGTAACAGGGACATCACATAATCAAGGTACGTAGGAAAGCCCATTCCACGGGTTCACATATTTTGAAAGGTGTTATGCAATAATATATCTTAGGTGTTATGTTGAATATTTGTCATTCGACACTTTTATAAGGGCTTGTAATGAAAATTGTAATGGAACATGGATGTGGATATGCGAACATGTAGATACGATGTTATGAATATATTTATGTGATACTCTCTTTTATGAGGATGTTGTGTTGTGAAATCACTTGAGGATCGTATGAAAGAAAGTACTAGCTGTGTAAAATTGTCATTTGGCACTCGTGTTGATAACGAGACTAAAACAGGAATGCAAACTCATGAGAATGTCAATATGATGTAATGTAAATGTATGAATATGAAGATATAATATTATGAGCATATGTATTGAGTATCTGTCTTATGGGAATGTTGATTTACAAAAACTATATTCGTATGATGGCGTGATAAGGAAGAAAACCTAATTACTAATTCACAGAATGTCATTGTGAAAAGTATCAAGAACAAAAAAAAATGCCGTCGATTTTGGGTTTGAAAAAACCGGGTCGTTACACCTACATTCTCCTAAAACATACATGTAACATACATTTTATATATTAAACCAAAACCTATCCCAAACATAATTTTCCATACTTCTAGATTTAATACACATACAAATTCACCTAATTTACCAATTTATGCCATTTTCCAAAATCACCCTCCCATGGTCAGCCTTAAGTTTGTCAACATTTCATCGATTTAGCTTACTTGTTTCCATTATTTCTCCCTAATAAACACCCATTCCATGATTATTTAGATAATTTGTAACAAACTATATTTTTCCCCGTGCATAAATCAAGAACCGTATAATTGAGATATTGAGAATTTCTCATCTCTAACACCAAAACCACTAAAACAAGGAAATAAGGTATGAAAAACATCTTACCAACTGAATTTGCACCCAGTTATTGATTTATTTGCTAGCTTTTCCTCTTAATATTCTTTTTTTTTCTCAAACGTTCGTTTCTCTTTCTACCAGTTAACTTTCTCTCTTGTTCTTCCCAACCTAATTCTGTTTTTTTATATAAGTTTCCCCTTAAAAATCCTTATTTCCTACCTTTATAAACCACTTCTCTATTATTATTCTCATTTCATTTGTAACTATTTATACTCTTTGTAGACTAAATTTTCCATTAATCATTATCAAACTTCTCCCAAAATAATTTTCATCATTTTGGTTAAAGATTATACGACTACATGTAAGGTTTATACTAATGGTCGACATTAATCGCGCATAGATTTATGCATTTATTTATTTAGAGTTCCATTATGTTTTTTCTAAGGATTCTCTCTCAATTCATGATTTTTCTTTTAATAATATTATATTTGGTTGGAATTTATTCAACCTATGATGGCATCCACTATACTGTTTTACTGTTTCAGATCAAGGTATATGTTTCTTCTTATAATTTTACGTGGCCACCGTACTTTTGCATACTTATATATTATTTAATTTCATTAATATTTTTAAACTAACTCATTGGGACCCTCCTCTAATCATAACATATTTATTATTATTTCTCTATAAAAAATTCAATTATTACTAATATTTAATATAAATTTTTACTAATTTTAGATCGAGGGTTTACATGTTTCTGTTAAGCTTCATCGATGAGGGAGAAGGGGTGACTGGATGATTGGCTTAACAATGGGCCTCCTAGTGGTGGCTATCGGAATGTAGTGGTGGCTATCGAAATGTGGTGTGGTTTGGTGAAGGGAGTCTATCATTTATTTCCCTTTGATTTAGGTAGAAAATATTTTTACAACAGAAACTCTATTTAATTTTGTTTTCTTTTCCTTGCTCATGATTTCACTCCCAATTTTTTCCTTCTTCCATTTTTATTATAAGAATCTACATGCAATAAACAAAAGTGCCTAAAAATCATAAAGAACATAAATTGTTTAAAGTGCATTGAAAAAGTGTTTTTGAAAATTATTCTAATTTTGAAAATACATTGAAAAATAAGAGTGAAAAATAGGTTATGACAGAGTTTTTATTCATTATTTATATAATACATACAAAATAAAATCTAACTATAGAGGCAACATTGTGCTATGTTTTTTAGGGTCGTTTATCTCCAAAGTTATAAATCTTTTCTTTATTTTTAAATATTCCATAATGGTATTGTGTTTGTTTCAAAAATAACATATTGTTTCTTCAACTTTTCTTTTATTTGAGATACTATATATAGTTTCATATTTTTTAAGAAATACACATGTTTAAAAATTTCTATTTTAGATTCTAAATCATAGTTGTTAAACATGCCTAACAAGTTAGTCTGGTAACCCATCGATCTGGAGTGTGGCTCAAGTCGGGTTTCATTTCAAATTGGTTTGAAAATTGACTCAATTAAATCTGACGAACTTAATTGACTTGATCAAACCTGAGTGAGACCTAATCAATATATTCAAGTCAACTCTAAGATTGTTTTTAAAATATTTGTCCAAAATAATATCATTTTAGTTTTTTACTAGTTAGATGGCCCCCGCTACGTCGTGGGCTCACTTTTTATTTCAAAAAAAATATATCATAAAAATCTAAGACCCAAAAGTGTTGGATCTGGTTGCAAAGTCGGACCCAAGAGCGTTGAGTCTAGCTGCAACGTCAAACCTAACAATAATATTTATAATATTAATCATAATATTTAACATATCTGCCAAATTTTTTATATTTTTTAATCTTTAAAAAAATATTATGGTTTTTCTTCGATAGTAATAATAGTTTTTTAAAATTTATTAATGATGATAATTATAATAATAATTTTACACTCCAAATCAAATTTATGATTGTTTTTCAATATTGATAATAATTTTTAAAATTTTTAAATTATTTTATTTATAATATTAATTCTAATAAAAATAATACATACTATTTTTTATAACATAAATAATAATATTTACAATTTTAATAATAATATTAAACTCGTCTGACTTAAATTCTTGTAATAATTATAAGACAAATAATACTATTTTTAATATTAATACTCTTAATTATAATAAAATAATAATATTTATAACATAAATAATACTATTTTTAATATTAATACTAATAAAATTTAAAATATTTATAATACAAATAATAATATCCTTGGATATGCCTGCACATCCAGACCCAAGGATATTGGGTCCAGCTGCCCAACCAGACCCAAGATCGACGGGTCTGGTTAGGGAGCCAGACCCAGCCCGTTTGAAGTGTTTTGGGTCTGGCTCAACAGTATTGGGTCTTGCTGAGCAACATGATCTATCACTGCTAGCTCATTTTGGAAGTGTTTTGGGCCTGACTTGGCAGCCAGACCTAATAGCTTTTGGTAGAGGAGACAATGCTCCCAACCGCAATTCTTGACAAAAAACACAGCAGAGGAACGCTCCCCAGGGCTTTACAGTATTTATAACACAAAAAATACTACTTTTAATATTAATACTATTAATTATAGTAATAATAATAATATTTATAACATGAATAGTACTATTTTTTATATTAATACTTTTAATTATAGTAAAAATAATATTATTTATAACACAAATAATAAAATTTTCATTATTAATAATAATAAAATTTAAAATATTTATAATACAAATAATAATATCTTTAGGCATGACTGCACAACCAGACCTAAGATCGATAGGTCTGGCTGGGAAGCTAGACCCAACCTCTTTTTGAAGTGTTTTGGGTCTACTCAGCTGAGCCAGACCCAACACTATTGGGTTCTGCTGGGTAGCAGAACCCAACGCTGTTAGCTCCTTTTGGAAGTGTTTTGGGTCTGACTTGGCAGCCAGACTTAATAGCGTTGGGTCCAGCTGCCAAGTTAGACCCAATAGCTTTTGGTAGATAAGGCAACGCCCCCAGTCGCAATTCTTGATAAAACAAACATAGCAGAGAAACGCCCCCCATGGTTCTATAATGTTGTCCACAGTGAAAACAATCTATGACTATAGTGTTGTCCATAGTGCAAAGTATTTGTGTCCACTCTCACGCGTTTTGAAAGAGCCCAGCAGAGGGTAAACCTAAATAGTGCAATCCACGGTAAAAGTACTTACGATGCACAGCGAGTCGAAACATTGCAATACATAGTGAAAGCACTTACAATCCACAGTAACTCACTCTACCGTAAAACATTAATCCTTTTTTTGTTATAGTTAATACTTTTGTTTAAAATAATGATGTTTTAGGCCATGTTTGTTTCCCGAAATTCACTTTTCGGGAAACCACTTTCCAAACTTTCCTGTGTTTGTTTGCCATTAGGAAAGTTGGTCAACGGAAAACATTTTCCGGTCAACGGAAACACTTTTCGGTCAACGGAAAACACTTTCCAGTCAAAGAAAAATTTGGTTTAGTTTCCAGGAAAGTGTTTTCCTTTTTGGCTGTGTTTGTTTTCCGGAAAGTGGTTTCCGGGAAACCACTTTCCAAACTTTCCTGTGTTTGTTTATCATTAGAAAAGTTGGTCAACGGAAAACACTTTCCAGTCAAAGGAAAATTTGGCTTGGTTTTCAGGAAAGTGTTTTCCTGGAAAATTTGGGCGGAAAACACTTTCCGGAAGTTGTGAAAAATTTAGA
>Ga0307517_10003288_pt1 | contig 25244 bp, 37 predicted proteins | sample 23_EM_MG_FD_194515 | JGI IMG/M metagenome (GOLD analysis project Ga0307517, IMG submission 194515) | Populus trichocarpa ectomycorrhiza microbial communities from riparian zone in the Pacific Northwest, United States - 23_EM | ecosystem: Host-associated > Plants > Roots > Unclassified | place... | reverse complement strand
TTTTTTAAAAAAAAAAAAAAAAAAAGGGTGCACTCACATTCTTTGCGAACGAGAAATCAGTGGGTAGCTCGGCGGCAGGTGCTTTTTTAGCCCCCTCTTTAAGCATCTCGCGTCTCTTTTGACGATGATAGTTAGCCTTTTCCGACGCATCATCAGGTTCCTCGTCAAACTTTGCGGAAAAGTTGGCCTTGTAGGGACGTGGATGACTCCGAAATGTTTGCGAACGGCCAACACGAAGGTTCAAAGACCTTTCTCCTGGTGCCGATGCAACAGTTGAGGAGCGGTCAGAACCTGGAACGGAATCAATAGAAACGGAAGTGCTGCTGGTATCCTTGCTACGGTCATTCTCTTCACCTTCCTCCAATTCGAGTTTGCGACGAGCAAGGAGTTTCTTCATCCCACCTTCCCCTGCGTAAGGCTTTGTCTCGTTCACAACAGGACTTTTTCCCGATCCACTGACTTTTCTCCCAAGACGATCCCTGTCATCTTGCATGAGAACAAGGTGAGAGGAACGGCGAGACTTGAACATGTCCGGTGTAGTCGAGGCTACGATGGAGGCCGGCAAATTCGAGGAACGCATTCTGGTGGGCAAAAGGGGCGTTTTGTAAACATCGAGCTGGTGCAGAGCGCGTTCTGCGGGAGCTGGAACCAATGCTGAGTGGCTATGTAAATTTTACAATTTGAAGACATACCATCGCCATTGACATGGTTAGTAGTATTAGGATTCGAACCAAAATTAAGAGAACTATGGTTCTGTCGGACGGGAGAATGAGTCTACAGAATTTGGTCAGAATACATCTAAATCTAAAGCTCGTAAACGCTGAATTTTTTACTCACAGTCCGGACAGAGTCGGCGAGGGAGCCAAGCGTAGGAACAGGCGAGGGTTCATGAGCCTGAGCAGGTGGATGCAAGAAAATAGGTTTCGAAATGAGAGAATTAAGTGGGGGTGGTTCGGAGATGTATCGCTGAGGCGGTTGCTGGGGCTGGGGCGTCATTGAAGAACGCATCCGGAAGGACGGACGCGGAGAAGGGGGCCTAGAGCCATCCCCAAAGCTATCCACAACCATGTCAAAATCAGCCTCCGCTGAACTTGGGGGCGCAAAGTTGAAGGAAGAATCACTACGGATAGGAAGGAGGTGGGGTGGGTCGATCGACATAGTCCGTGCGATGGGCAAGCGACGACGGGGGGACAGGGTAGCCCGAGAGCCAGACGAGGAAGGGAGAACAGCGGACGATGCGCGAGGTACAGCCGATGCTCTCCTTGTGGAATCAGCGCGACGCAAGGCAACTGCGGGGGGGTCAAGGTACGGCTGAGACGTTCGAGGCGGGCTTTGAAGCCTCATACGCTTGGAGCGGCGTATAGTATCGTCGAGGCCGTTATCGTCGTTATCGCTGCCGGCGGCGATATTGAGGACGGGTTCGGTTGAGGTTTGCTCGACGGCCCTCCTACGTTTGCCAGGTGTAGCGTCATCATCTTGATTGCCAAACCAGCCAAGAGGGGCGGAGACGATGCTCTTGATAGCGCCGAGAAAAGACGAGTTGTGACGAACTAGCTTTGCTGGGCGCTGTTGACCATGGTGTTGAGAGCTTGAAGACGACGCCATCGACGACAAGAACAAAAGCCTGGCAGACCAACAACACCGTGACAGACCTTCATCACGCCGTGACATCTGTCACTCACCCTGCTCATGTTCCGCGTCCCAGTCCGGCGGACATATTCGACAGCTGTAGATAGTACACGAGAGGGCTGGCTGTATATTGATTCTGTGTTTCCAATACAACTCGCTCGCTGGGAGTGCGTCCGAGTCTTTCCATTACTCTCATTGCAGACGCTCACACCTACGCAGTTTCCGCCATTACATCGGTATTCTGCGTCAAGAAACTTTGCTCGATATTCTCCAGACCCGCCTTGAACAGCTTTCGCATGTTTATGACTTTAAACCGCTTGAACTCCAACCCCAGCGCAAGGACGGTGGCGTCTTCGTGCGGTTCTCTTACTCTCCGCCCCACTCCCCGGCCAGCGACAATTGGTCAGCTCTGCAGACAGCCCTGGGCGAAGAGATAAGAAAGCATGGCCCTCTGCCTACTTGGAGCGGTGTGGGATCTGGAGAACTTTGGGTTGTGAGAGGATCGCCGTGGAAAGAGGTGAGTTTCCTCCCGTTCGCAGCGCTCTCTGTGACGCAATTTTCGAGCAGGACATGAACCACTTCGCCTCACCCGTTTTAAAAGTTGTCTTCGATGGCCCAGAAGTACAGGAACAGTCTCTCTATGAATTATGTCGTGTGCGTTCTGTCAGACCATTCCTTCCCAAATTCACTCAAGTTAGAATCAGCCTTATGGACGCATACGAGACATGACACCGTCTGGCCCTGTCGCAGCAGGCATTCCCCGCTCAACCAGTGTAATATTCCAACGAACCCATTCAGCAACAATTGCGCGCAATGTTATCCACGGGCTTGAATTTCCCTTAGAATCAAGCTCCACCCCTGCAAAGACACGCCTTCGCACACAGTACCAGCAACCACTCCAAGCACACGCCATTCGAAACTGGATGTCGAGTCACCCGAAGATCATGCTGCCTATTATCGTTTTTCTCCTCGGGACACTGACTTACACAGTAAGGAGTTATTCGGTGCAAGGACTACATCTTCATTTTCTCATTGTGGAAGTGTAGATATTTGACCCGATTCGCTCATTCATGGTCGAAGCCAAAATGCTTGACTGGTTCGACTATAGAAGTTGGTTTCAACGTCTTTCCGGCAGTACTGCTCCGTGTTGACGTTGTTTCTTAGAATTCAGACTCTACCAATGGTTGCGGGAAACCGCGCTAGATCGCCTTGTCCTGGCCACCGAGCGTACCAGCCAAAAATTGGATCAGCCAGAAGTTTGGAAAGAGCGTAAGGAGGCAGAGAACGCGCTTCGTGACTATCTCGCTGATATACCAAGTGCGTCACGCGTAATGACGTAGCCACGCCGCACTAATTCCCAACCTGCAGCAACGATCGCATTTCTACATGGACCGCAGGGTAGTGGCAAGACGCCCATGGTGGAAGCCGTCCTCGAGCAAACGGGTAGAAGCGTTCTCACTATCGACTGCCGCAAACTGCACGCCGCACCTTCCGAGTCGGCGCTCGTCGCCGAATTGGCTGCTCAAACCGGGTATTGGCCCGTATTCACGTTTTTCAACTCTATGAACAGTCTCCTCGACCTGGCCAGTGTAGGCTTGATCGGACAAAAAGGCAAGCTTTCTTAACTCCTGTATATCTGCCCTTCTCATTCAGAGGCGCGTATCCAGCCGGTTTAAGCAATTCGGTTCCCGAGCAACTCAAGCAAATTTTGGAGGTAGTTACAAGTGCGCTTCGAGGTGTCTCTTCTTCACATCGCGCATCGATCCAACGTCAAATCAGTCATAAAGTGCACCTCGAAACCATTCGGGTACAAGAAGCCCACAAACGCCAGGCCATCCTCAATGGAACTTGGCACGATGGCCGACTTGATTGCATCGCAGGAAATGGCATAATGAGCGAACTCGGCGTCGGTGACGAGCTATTCGATTCTGACAACGGTATTCGCGCGCCTTCTGAGACAAACCAGATGGACCTGGAGGAGCAGGAGAAGGCTACGAGGAGGCAGAAAACACCGGAGGATCTGGAAGCGATCACCGCTTTACCGATTGTGGTCATTCGAAATTTTGCGTCGAATGTGGGGAGAGCCACAAGAGAAGAAGTCCTACAGGTGCTGGCGCAATGGGCCGCGACCTTGGCAGAAAACCATGTCCGTTGTGTCACTTTGGAGCGGTCACAAAGATGCTGACATCTGATAGATTGCACATGTTGTTGTTCTCAGCGATAATCGGGAGAATTCTAAACGACTGACGCAAGGTCAGGAGGTTTCTCATAATGGACAAGACTTCCGCTAAAGTCTGCCGTAGCTTTACCCACGAAACCTCTCTACTCTATTGCCCTTTCCGATGCGGACTCATCAAGTTCCCTGCTATTCGTGAAACAGAAGCTGCAGGACGCCGGGATTGATATTGGGATTTCGGCTCAAGATGGACAATATGTAGAGCGTCTAGGCGGACGGGCAAGTGATTTGGAAAGTGTGCGTAGCTGACTGGTCAAGAGAACTTGGATGGGGTCGCTAACGATGGACTATCCAGTTGATCCACAAGGTACGGAGTGGAATGAAGGTGGGCGAAGCAGTGGAGGACATCATCAGCCGCGGGGTGGCAGAATTACGGAAGAATGCATTTGGAGAAGACTCTGAGGACAGCAAGGATCTGCCGTGGTCGCGGTATCAGGCATGGAAAGTGTTGAAGATGCTATCAAAGACACCTGAGGTGGGGTATTATGATATCCTGGTAGATTTTCCATTCAAGGGGGACGAGAATGCACTGAGGAGCATGGAACATGCGGAACTGATCACAATTTCAACTAAAGAGGGTGAGTTCCGGAGATATTTCTGGTGAAACAGTAGCTGAGGTGAATTCAAGGCCGACCTGCTACAATACGGCCAGGGAAGCCAATATTCCGGTGGGTGTTTGCACGAGTGGTAAACGGTGAGGGGTTTATATTACGTACAAAATGCACAAGGATGGCTGATATGCAAGGTAGACAAAGTGTTTGCGGCTAGGCAAGACCTGGTATACAACGAGAAGCAGATCGTAGACGCGGAGGCCAAGATTGCGACGTACGAACAGGAGCTGGCGGTGCTGGTAGAAACGATGGGGAAGGAGCAACGACGGTGGTGGACTCTGCGACGGAGCCCATGTGTGGAACGTGCAAGGGCGGTGGGCGAGCGCTTGGTGATTGCGCAGCGCAAGGTTGAGAGGCTAGAGCGCCAGAACGCGGAGCTGAAAAAGGTCATAACGTTTACGTAATAAGAAGACTAGCTTATTGGATCTGCCATGTCCGAACGAAAGGAAATTGAGGCTTTCTTCAACTTCTTTGCTACTTTCAACCTTGCACGCCCCGTATCTACCATACAGGACCTGGCAGATGGTGCCGCCCTCTTTGAGGTCCTCTCCCTCGTGTACGTTGTCAGGCCAAACTCTACCAAGTTTGTCCTCCTAACCCCACACTAGCGATGCGAGCTACTTTCGACAGCCCACCCGACCTTCGGCCCAACCGTCAGAGAACTGGGTTCTCCGATTCAGTGCCCTTAAACGTCTCTATCGTCTCATGACCCAGTACTTTGCCGATGTCCTCCAGAAACCGACCAGTAGTCTCGATGTCCCAGACTTACAGGCCATCGCAAAGGACCATAGTCTTCCTGCCACCCTCACTCTCTGCCGCCTTACCCTAGTCATCGGTGTCCAGTGCGAAAAGAACAAGGAGTTCATCGATAAGATTCAAGGCCTCAGCGAAACAGATCAGCATCACTTGATGAAGGCCATCGAGCAGGTACGCCCACTGAGCCTTTGCAAGTTGAACCACTTCATAATGGTATATAGGTAATGGCCAAGATTGCCGTCGCACCTGCAGCCCAGGACGCCCTTGAAGCCAGCATGACAGAGTGCGACATTTACTGTCCTAATAAACGACGGGCTGTATGCTCACACCATATCGCAGGGATGACCACTATTACAGGATTCAGTCCGAACGCAGTCAAATATTCTCTGAGAAGGAAACCCTAGAAAAGGTGTATCAAGCCTTACTCGAGGAGCATCGCGCATTGCAAACAACTCATGACGACGTTCTCTCGGAGAAAGAAGACGCGCAGGCTCAACTCCGGCGGCTGCGGCGTGAAGTTGACTCCCGAAGGAACGAAAAGGCAGATGTGATGATGCGCGCAGAGATGGATAGGCTTCGAGCAGAACTGTAAGCTCTTTCTTCTTCGATGAGGTTGGGTTCACTTACGAGGGACGTACATCAGACAGAAGAGTGAGGATAATCTCGCAATGGCCGAATCTGAGCTCGACAAGCACACGACGCTGATCACAGACCTTACGCGCAAGGTGGATGAGCTTCAGGTCAAGGCTGACGAGGCCGCCAAGCTTAAGGACCAAGTCGACGAGTGGGTACATTTTCAATTTGCTAGTCATCTCATTCAAATTATCAGTTGTACAGATATCGTCATGCAGCTGATAAATTGCAAAAAGCTGAAAATGTCATGGATAAATACAAGAAGAAACTCCAAGAAGGCGCTGAGCTACGCCAAAAAGTAAAAGTAGGTCTTTTTCATCCTTTATCAAGAAAATCATACTCAGGTTGCGAAATACAGGCTCTTGAAACTCAGAACGCAGACCTCGTCGACAAAAACGCCTCACTGGAGGATGAGTACCGAAAGGTGGCCGCCTTCAAGCCCCTTATGGAGTCTTACAAGACCCAGATCCTCGATCTCGAGTCCAAAAATTCGACAAGAAACCAAGAAATTGATAGCATCAATTTTGAGCTCGAACAGAGTAGGACACAGCTCAGAATCGCCCTCGCAGAGCGTGCAAAAGATGCTGAAGCACTCGAATTGTACCAAGAACGGGTTCGCGAGCTTGAGCTCACATCTACCTCCCGAAATGGGAGGTTACGGGCAAATAGCAGCGCTGGTGGCCTTAAATCACCCACTGAAACGGGCACCCTTTCCTCGGAACTGAATTCCGGGGGGGATGGTGACGACCATCAAGGCCAAGGCCTAGGTGGTGAGCTAGACGACGCTATAGCGGGGACAACCATGACGGACCTCAAGCTCCAAATCCGGAAACTCAAGCGTGAACTGGAGGCCGTCCGGAAGAATGAAGTAGACGCTAGCAGGGTACTAGTGCTCGAAAATTTGCTCGAGGATGCGAACAGGATGAAAGCCCGATACGAGAGCGATTACCTTGCTGCTCATCGGGAGAAACTGGTGTTGCAACGCGATTTGGAGGAGATCAGGAGTGGGAAATCCTTTGGCGATGGGTAGATTGTCGCTATTCTTACTTGTTTGATAAGAAGCTAACAACCTTTCATCTAGTGCTGAAGCTGCAATCGCACTTCGACAGCGACTGAACGAGACTGTTGACCAATTTGAAGCTTTGCGAAACGAGCATGCAGAACTCGAAGTCAAATTGGATACCATCACTCGTGAATTAACAATAGCCAAATCCGACTGTATGTCATTTCACTCCATTCCTATTCCGTCCTTGTGGATTTGACATCTGGCCTCAGTAACCCTCGTAAATAAAGACCAGCTCGATATCCTTGCCAGTCTTCGGGAATCCGTCAACGAAGACAAAGTCGGCCTTGAGGCTGATCTTGACCGCCTGAAGAAGCAGAATAAGGACTTGAGTGAGAAAAACCGTATGCAGCTTGAGCAGGTAAATGCCCTTCTGCTTGAAAAGGTCAACCTCCAAAGTGAGGGCATTGGCCACAGAGAGAAGATGCTGCAGCGCGAACGCGACTTTGGGTGCGTCCTCTTTTATTTCTTTCTTCGTTTCGGACATGGACTTAATTTTCGTATGGCTTACAGTGACCTCCGTGCAGCCATGGCCGGCAAGGATCTTCCAGAGGATATCAAACAGAAATTCCTTGCCCTACACGAGGAGAACGTCACTCTCAAAGAATCATATAAGACTGCTCAAGACAAACTCAACAAGGCCAAACAGGTGATTTATTTGAACATGTCTGGAGATGCACAGGCCGATTATTTAACTTTGGTCAGTTCATCAAAAGCCAGGACAAACTATTCAAGGAACAACATGCGGCCAACGTCGCGACTGCTTCTGTGCGTGCCAGGTTTTGACTGTTGCGCTGAATTATCTTGTTGAATGTTATTATCAGCAAGGGACCTTTGAAGAGGCCGAAGCTAGCTTCCGCTCGCAAATTAAGCTTTTGGAAGAGGATATCTTGCGACAGAAGGTCCAAATTTAATCCTTTTTCCAACGATCGACCTAACGTTTATAATTGCAGCGATTGTTGAGAGAGTCGGAGAAGAGGTACCGGCGCGAACAAGAGCTCATGCTTAGCGCAGTGCATGTGATGGGTATGAAGACTGCTCGTCAACATTTGCGAAACCCGCCACGAATAGAAAAGACAAGTTTTCTTGGTCTAGAACGAAATAGAGTGCGTCGGTTCCATCCATCTCTGATGGGAACCTGCTCATCACGAACACATTTTGTTCAGAATCCTTATGCAGTACAGAGCAGCATTGGCGGACGCGGCTACTAGAACAGGAAACGGTACCTTCCATTCACCACTCAGATATGTACCCACTTTAATGGCCTCTCGGAAAACCACACGACAAACTACTCATTCCTCAACATTCCTTTTATACCCCAGCATACTCCGCTCTTCTGCTCATTATCCTAATTATTTACAACTGTATTTTATAACCTTTTCAATTGATCGACGTGAAGAGCAAGAATGGAAGGACGCCCGGCTTTATATAATAGCCTTTATTTCTGAATCATTCAGGAAAAGAGCTTGTGGAAGCGTAAATGCATGAAGGGAATTATCATCTCTGCTGGTATGTAAATAATATAATGATAAGATTATAAGAGCATTCGTCCTGCCCACCGAGGCATTGCGGTACACTCCCGTATGTTCTCAATGCCAGATACCCAACTCACCAACCGCTCGAAGCCCATCCCGAACCCGACATGAGGGGCACCTCCGTACTTTCGGAGATTTAAATACCATTCCACTCCTTCTATCCCTCCCATTCTCTCCTTTAGAATGTCTGTTCGCTGCTCGCGCACGCTACCTCCTACCAATTCTCCAACATGTGGGACGAGAAGATCAAAACAGGCAACTGTTTTTTCATCATCGTTGATCCGCATGTAGAACGGTTTTAGTGCAGCTGGGTAGTCGGTTACAAATACAGGACCCCTAACCAAGGTCTCGGCGAGCCATTTTTCATGCTCACTTTGCAGTGCATGGCCCCATTTAGGTTGATACTCGAATGGCACAGAAGTAGCTTTCTCCAGCTCACGGATTGCTTCGGTATAGGTTATCCGCTCCCATGTCCGTGAGCCTTGGAACGCGTTCAGAAATGTGGCGCGCCTGCTATCTTCGCCCTTCTTCCAAAGGACATCAACATCCTCGCTCTCGAGAACATCGGAAACTGTATCCCTTAGCAGACCTTCAACGAGATCGCAAACACCGTAGACACCATTGCTGCTGGGGAATGCCCATTCTGCTTCCAACATCCAAAATTCGGCCAAGTGTTTACCTGTCTGCGAAGGTTCTGCCCTAAAGCATGGCGAAAGAGTGTACACGCGTGAGAGCGCTGTCGCCAGCGCTTCCAGATGTAATTGGTGCGACACTGTCAAAAAGGCTGGTCGACCAAAGAATTCGGAAGGCGGTGTCGGCTCTATTTTTGAGTTCGCTGCGGGGTGATGATTTTCCACAAGGGCCAGACGAAATGCTTCACCGGCCCCTTCAGCATCGTTCCCTGTTATAATAGGTGTATTCACTACACAGAAACCCTGAGACTAGAAGAGCACGCTTCAGACGGATTGCAAAGCCAGGTGAAGTGTAGTACCTCGAACCACGTATCAATACGACGTCGTAGAAGATCCCTCAGCCTCAGCATTGAGGAGATGTGTGATGTACGCGCCCTAAAATGTACTTGGTCGCGTAAAAATTCTGCAGAGTGGTCCTTTTTCTGGATGGGGTAGGTCTGTTCGAAAATATAAGTGGGTAATATTCCTGAGAAAGAAAAATGAGGACCTCTGTATCACAGTCACCCAGAACAACCACATCGCCTTTGCTTTTTTGATCCACGACAATTTCATGAGACTGGCCAGCACTCGGCGAGGAAACCAGACGACCAGTGACGCGAACAGCAGCACCCATAGTTAACCTGAGCATTGCAAACAGCCGTTAGCTTCATGTGCAACACGCATCGAGACACAGAATCGGGACCGTCGTAGTATTTCGTCGTCAGTGCCCTTCAACAGCACGGCCTGGATACCTTTCGCGTCGCTTCCATCGGTGATGGCAGCAAATGCAACGTTCTTTTGCCTGCGTACGGATTTGATCCAGCCGCAGACCGTGACGGTACGTTCAGCTTCTAGTCGCGAATCGAGGAGCTGTCTGATTGTGGGTGAAAGGGAGAACCCGGGGCGAACGGTGGAGAGTAGTCGCCGGACGATCATGGAGGAGAACAAAATGCGGTGTTGTACATAGTCCGGCCCGATCACAACTCTCAATTATGACTCCCTCGACTACTCATGTCTTTAGCATCCATGGCCAGTATCCTCATCGACGGCAGTGTCCTTGAAGGTGGAGGCCAGATTCTGCGGAATTCAGTCTCTCTTTCCGCGCTCCTCTCAAAACCTGTCTCGATACACCAGATACGAAACAATAGAACACCCCCAGGACTCAAGAACCAGCACCGCACAGGTAAAAAGGAACGCGACTACGAGGGAAAAAAAAACGCTAATACCTTTCTTCTAGGTATAGAACTCGCAGCTCGAATCTCATCGGCGCAGTTGACAGGCGCAAAGAATGGCTCCTGCGAGATAGAATTCGTGCCAGGGACTATAAACCTACCCAACCATTACACCGCTGACTCGGTAACCGCTGGTTCCATCACTCTCCTCCTCCAAATTGCTCTGCCATTGCTCCTATTTGCACCAAAACCTGTTCAAGCATCAACGCTGACGCTCTTGGGAGGAACAAATGCAACAATGGCTCCACAAGTGGACTATACCAAGCACGTCTTCTTCCCATTCATCCGGCGTCACTTCGGGGTTGAGAATGTCAATCTGAACATTCACAAACGGGGTTACTTCCCCAAAGGTGGTGGTGAAGTTTCGTTGAGTGTCGTGCCATTTGCTGGCCAAGACCAGAAGCTCCGTCCCTGCCGTTTGATGGAGCACGGAAAGGTGAAATGGATTGCAGGCGTCGCCCACTATGCAGGACTACCAGCGATAGTAGGCAAAGGCATGGTGGCGGGAGCAACACAGCGCTTGGCAGCGGCTGGCTTTGGACTAGGAAATCAAATCAACTCGCACGTGCCCGAAACCCATAACGAATCGCAGCAAGAAAGTAACGACATTCCAGTATCAATTTCTTGCACGCGAGAACCCAACAACTTATCCAAAGGTGCAGGAAGTGGCATCGTACTTTGGGCCGAATTGGAAGGTGGTGGTTTCATTGGGGGCAGCGCCGTGGGGACAAAAAATGTTGCACCAGAAAAAGTGGGGGAAGAGGCGGCGGCGGAGTTGATCAAAGGTTTGGAAGAGGATGGCTGCGTGGACGAGGTGCGTCAGATCTCTAATTTTCTTCACCCCCAAGCTGAAAAACCTTGGTCAGTGGCTACAAGACCAGATCATTATCTTTATGGCACTTGCGGACGGGCAGTCTGAGGTGAGATGTGGAACAGCTGGTCTGAGTTTACACACTCGGTGCGTTGTGTTTGAATAAATGGTGGCGCTTGTTGTTCACCTGCTTTTAGCACGGCCATATGGGTAGCTGAACGTCTCACGGATGCCAAATTTGAGATTGAAGAGGAAGAATCAGGCCATACCATCATTAGATGTCAAGGAATAGGGTATACCATGCCTGTCGCAGAGAAAGGCGCATATCAATCGTCATGATATAATTAAATTGTCTAAGTTATTATTCTTGCTATTGAGATTACGTTCGGGAAACCTAAAGTGTTCCAAAGGTCATATTACAGAAAAGCATTAAACATGCACCGCAACGGGATGTTAGTTGTACTACTAATAAATACAGGGTGACTATCGGTTCCACGACAAAAGGCTCATATCTCCGAGGCGTCTAAAGGGCAGGTGAGGAAGGTGTGGATAGTACATGGATATCGAGGGAACATACCTTGGCTTGATGAGGTGGCGAGCTGTTCCTAAAACAGCTAGGAGTACGAACACACCTGCCGCCGCGACGTATGCCCAACCAAGGAAAGGATTTTTTCCGCCAATCCAGGACACTGTCGATATCACAAAGGACTTTGTACCCTTGTATGGGAGTACCGGGAAATCTTGAACAAGCCCAATATTGTTTAGTATAAAGAATATCAATGAATCCAGGAAGAAACGCACTCAATCCAATGGTAATCTCGTAAATTCCCCTCTGCATCTTGTCGTTGTCATTTCTACCATACAATTTTGTGAATGTGGGTAGGCCTGCTGTTCGCATCCAGTTCTGGAAATGCTCATCAGAGCGTAAGTCAGGTGGAGGGTTATCAGTTGTGTAATTGTTGGGGAACCGTATGCCCCAATTTGGAGGAGGGACGATGGAGGAAAGGTCAGGATAACCTCCAGGTCCAATGGGAGTGGTGGCATATTTTTTGGCCTCACCTGGCCAAGCAATACCGGACGGGGAGAAGTTGTAAGATTGGGAAGGTTCTGAAGAACCAGGAGGATTCAGCAGTGTTAGAGTCGAAAATGTATCTAAGAAATATATCGTCAGTGGTTGGATATATTAAATTGTCATGCGGGGCGAACCGTTAAACAGGGAATTTGCAATGAGACCACAGGGATAGATAGCCTTTCCGTCGATTGTCGAGAGCGGCTTGCAATCACTGTTATCAAGATCGTGTGGACTGACATATCTGCCCTTCAACTGGTTGGAATGGAGGCTCTTGACATAGCGCCGGTGATTTTGGAAAAAATTGGTTAGTTTGTAGTACAAGAGTACAGTTGGCTCAAGGTCGGCTGGAAGATCAAACTGGACGATGCATTGTTTCTTTTGCAAGACGTCGGTTACACTGGCGTTGTTGGTGTTGTCGATAAAGGCGTAGCGAGGAACTGTGGGATTCGAATCCTTTTCATCTGCTGCCCGAAGACGATAAGAGTACTTGTTCGAGGGAAGCTCGGAGAAGTTTGGAGCGCCATCAGGGGACGGGGTAAGCTTTTCGCAGTCAGTGTAGTCGAAGGTAATCTCTGTTACGAGGGATGAGCCCCAGATGAGAAGGCCACCAATGGGAGCGAAGATGATGCCAATGATAAAGAGAGTCGGTAGAACGGTCTTGGGGGTCAATATGGGCTGCCAGGCCTTGAGGCGCTGCTGCTTGAAGGCGGTATCTAGTAGAAGACGTTAAGTTGGCAGAGCAGATACAAAAGGAGAGAGAACCTTACTTGCTGGGCGTTTCCAGCCGCCTTTCTCCTTCTTATTCTCAGAGGAGTCGCCCGAGTCTGAGTCCTTTGCCTTGTTTTTGCGCTTGAAGAGACCCATGGCCGTTCAAATTGAAGCTGCGTCCGCACTCGGGGCTAGCTTAATACACCTATGTATCACGTAAGCATCCATGTCCGCCTTCAACGCCCTCCGCGATCTTTACCACCAGAACAGAGACCAGGGCCTCGACAGTTTCCCGGGCATTGTCTCCCAACATTTCAGAAATGAACTTGGGTCCCAGCAGGTCTGTATATATCTTTTTAATAGTCCCCCCCGTTTTCTAATATTTCATTCACCAGCTTCCCGAGCTCAACCTCCACCATCCACCGGAATCGTTTCCAGATGGTTCCCTCGTGCTTTTCCGCGCCATGATACAGGACACCTCCCTCCCTTCTACCCTGTACCTTGCGACAAGTGCGGACGGCCATTGTGGTGGCTGGGGTATACCCCAAGGCATTGCTCCTGACGGGGACATCGATTACTCACACCTGAGGGAGGCATCTACGTTCTGGGCGGTTTCAATACCCGGTTTGAGTGCATGGTGTGGTAGCGAATCCCAAAATCCCGTCTTGGAGCTTCGTCAACCCACGCAACCGCACAAATTCCCTCTCTCTGGTGTCAACCATATTGGTGTTCAAGTCAAGGTGAGCAAGCCAAAAAACCTTTCTGATTTCTATTATCTCTTAAAGTCTTTCTCCAGATATACGATCAAAATTTGTCCAAAGGCCTTCGACCGACTGATCTCGTGTCTTTTGTCGGAATACTGGATTCTGAGCCGTATGAATGACGCTACCATCTCGTTCATATGCCACCCTAACTCGTCCTCAGCCTCCAAAGCAGCATTGATGCACCTGAACTCATTCAAGTCCCGACTTTGCATGTCCTCTATTCAACGCCCGTACCAACGACAATTGTCCCAAGAATGTTCCCCGAGCCTTCACTACTGCCGAGGGCCAAAACCCTCCGAGAAGAAGTTATAACGTGGATCGCGGATGAAGGGTTGGCAGGAGATCGTACTGCAGCTGAATGGGTCCTCCTGTGCGCTATTGCAAGAGTGTGCGTGTTAGATTCCTCCCAAGGGTACCTATTCCTGACACTCTCATTTTACCAGTCGTTCGAGGCACCCTCCGATTCTCCCGCTGTCATTGACAATCTCTGGCTTTCCATCCAATCCAGAAAATCTTCAGGCCACTCCAGCCTTGTATTATGTACTTTCTCATCTATTCCCGATTGTTGCGCTCCACCCTCTTTCCCTCGATGCCCTTAACAATACACCTTTTCGTCCCAAGTCGAAAGATGAAGACCTACATAGCGGTCTGCTGCAGCAACCGAAATGCGCGATCCTTCTACTTACAGAAGGAGCCGTCACGGAAGGCGGTATCCTCAACGAAGGTAAATTTGTTCTCCGTGATCTTGAACCTAAAACTGACGAAATGTTTCTGAATGTAGGGGTGATGAGCATTCGTTCCGTGCAGCAAATGATGAATCATCAAACGCTGGAATACGTTTTTCCTTTCAGCGGGTTTGAATTTGAAACCGACGTCAATGTTATCATAACCACTGAGGGTAGGCAGAGCACGTTTTTTGAGGTAAATGAGTTGACGGCAACTTCCTTGACTGTTACAATTCACGACTATTTTAGACGGACATCAACATTCCTTTTAAACCTGCGATTTCGGAGGGTGTGACCAACGAACTATATAAATCCGTCGCTGTTCCTTCCGAAGAAAAGCTTCTTTTATTCAGACAACTCGTTGGTGGCTCAAAAGTTGGTAACGTCACCGTCACGGAGGCTTTTGGAAAGGTCAGAAATCTTAATCCACCTTCGTACCTCGTTCACTGAACAATATAAATTTGCAGTATATTGAAGACGACTTTGTTCGAGAACGAGCCCTCAGCTCAGAGAAGACTGACGGGCCCAGTGGCGGGTTCACAGCAAATCATCTTGTTCAAAGGATGATTATTGCTCGGTCAGGATTGCCTCTTTTTCGATCTGAATTGTTTACGATTTTTCCCCCTGTTTTTAGTTTGCTTGCCCTTTCTCTGCACCAAGGAGAGCTTACGGCAGAAAATTGGCAGAGAGCCAGAGAACTTGACAGACAGACAAGAAAATCTTCATGAAATATGATGATTACAAGAGCATGTTAGCTACTTGGTGTTGATTGGTATCGATGATTTGTATCGGCTTATAAGTAGTGCATAAACTATATACATGGGAAATGAGATTGCTAGTGCATGAAGGTAAGGTGCGCGTTAACAAAACGAATGTCATACGAAATATATATCACAAGAGAAAATCAAGATGGCATTGCTGGCTTGAATTTGGACCGATGAGCAGTGGCGGTCGTAGAGGATGGCTTGGAGCTTGGGACACCAGCTGGTTGAAAGTCGTATCGTGAATGAAGCAAAGCAGCGGGGTCGGCTATTTGCGGAACAGTTTTACGAGCACTATTCAAACTAGCGAGTTCGTCAATTTGTTTTGCAGAGATATAAGAAGTGCAAACCTCATAGCATCCCTTTTGTGCTGGATACATAGCTGCAAGAAAGGTTGGCCATATTTTCCCCACAGGGCATTTGCGATAGCTTCTTCCATTTCAAAGCCTAATACAGTCTTGAACGAATGATAGTCTGGTAAAAGAAATGGAAGAGTTAAACATGCTGTAGTTACAGGATAAAAGGAACGCACCGGTTGGACACATTGCGCTCAGCGTTTGCAAGGTTGTGTCATTCAAAACATCATTTTCATCCGTTAAATTCCCCTTGGCCCTTAACTGGAATAGATATTCAGAATTTGTGGGCATGGGGGTAGAACGAGCGAACCTCAGCTCGAAGTACCAGCATTTTCTTATATAGTACAGCTGGATCCATCTCTGGTGTAGCCGACGATGAAATACTGCTTGGTGGCAGCAAGAACGATCTCGTGGTATTGTTCGTAGAAGAAGAATAAGACGTGGCGTCATTGACGGTGGAGAGCGAAGTACTGCCAGTGGGATTCACGCCATCGTCGTTGTCATACATATCGTCAAAAAATTCGATTGGATCGTCCTCCATTGCCGCCTTTTGTTTTCCTTTTCTTGAGCGAGGAGGGGCACTGATTGATTCTCCAACAACCTTTTTCTTGCGCAGTTTTCGTTCGCTTTCAAGTTTGGGACGCCAGTTCAGGATCAAGTTCTGGTGCTGGTCAATGAAGGATGCGGCATTATCTCCAAGCTAAATCAGAATACAGTCAGTATTGATTGGTCTTGGATTGTGACATATATCTTACATTAAGGTAAGTGTTATGAAACCCACTTCTATTCCTGACCATAATCGTGGTTATAACGTCGTTGAGCATGAGCTTATCGAGCATGAGCTCAAGCAATTCCTTGGGCATCGTGGAACATGAGCTGTATTGGGGTAGTTTGTCATGTTGCTTCATTCTGACGTCGGAGGTGTTTGCACCACGAAGAACAGCCCCAAGGTGTGAGAGGCTGACCTTTTCACCACAGTCCTGGACGAGATATTGCAGGAGTTTTATGGCGTCCTGAGCATGGGTTGTGACGTCCTTTCGAACAGTTTCTCGGCCGTCTTCACAAGTGTCGCATCCCATTGCACAGTGTGACTTGTCAAACTTTTCATCAAAATGGTGAAGAATTTGTACACGGCGACATTCCGAGGTGTTTTCACAGAAACGATAAACTTCTCGGGCAGCATTTTCTTGCCTCTTGATACTGTCAGCGGATGCGTCCTCTGACTTCTTAATCTGACTGATGAGCTTTTGGAGGTCAGATGCCGAAAAGACTGGGTACATGTCAGGTGCGAAAGATAAGGAACGGGAAAAGAACATACACATAAGACAGTCTGCTGGTTTTCCATCACGCCCTGCCCGGCCAGTTTCCTGATAATAGCTATAGAAAGTAAGAATATTGACATGGAAGATCGGCAAAGCCTAGTATGCGCACCCTGATAGAGATTTGGGCATATCATAATGGATAACAAATCGAACTAGGGAACGAAGGCAGGGGAAGGTTAGACGGAGAAATAATAACGCATGGAAGCTAACCATCAGCCTTGTCAATTCCCATTCCAAAGGCAATCTTAGGTAGTCGTGAATTAGATTGGTGCGGGAACGGTAAAAATGGTTGACGTACTGTTGCAACAATCAGTGGGACGGTACCATTCCGCCAATTATGAACTGTTTTTTCCTTTTCATCTGGTGGCATACCCGCATGAAAGTGAGCAGCGTTAAGCCCCTTTTCACGTAGTGATTCAGCAACTGATTCACAAGTCTTTCGTGCATTGCAATAGATGACCCCAGCTTCACCCCTGTGCTTTCCACCGATGAATGCCACAATATCGATGAGTGGATTTGTTTTTTTTTTCTGGACGAGGTACTTGAGATTAGTACGGTTGAATGATTGCGTCAAGAACTTGTGGTCATGCTTCAATTTTAGCTGGGCCTTAATATCTTCGACAGTACGCTCATTGGCAGTAGCGGTGAGGGCCATAATGGGGACGGATTCATATGTATCGCGCAGGGAACCAAGAGCAGTATACTAAGAACATATTAGCAGGTGTGGAAGGTCGAGAGTGAATATTCTTACGGCTTCTCGAAAGTCTTGCCCCCAGGTAGAGATACAGTGAGCCTCGTCAATGACGAAACGTGCCAAATCGTTGTTTTTATACAATATCGATAAGATGTTTTGGGTTGTTGGACTGTGTTGCAGCTTTTCGGGCGTGACGTACCACAAGCTTGGTTTGTCATTGCTGGCGACCAGAGAGCTCCAGTCGTCGCTACCAGAAGCGGGATCAGAGAGCAGAGCCTTGACTTTCTTGCTTGTCAAACTTTGGACTTGGTCCTTCATCAGAGCTACAAGAGGAGAAACAACGACAGTGACCCCTTTTGTTTTCCCTGATGTGCAGACGGCTGGCAATTGATAGCACAGACTTTTCCCGCCACCTGTGGGCATAAGAACAAAGACATCCTTCCCATCCAACGCAGCCGTGATGGCCTCCAGTTGGTTTGGGCGAAATGCAGTGAGTTTAAATACCTCAAGCAGCTGTCGCTTGATCTCGGAGTAGTAAATCGTTGAGGTCAAGGAAGGATTAGGTTGAACGGTGTTTATTGATGTGGGAAGTGCCAGGGTTGTTGATGTGGCTGCGTCCGGAGGATTAACCAATTGGGGGTCATGCATAGATATATCTTCCATTCCCTCCCAGTAGTCGTCGTCGCTAGCTGGATCGTCACCGGAAAAACCCACATCGTTTGAGACTGTGATTACAGGGGTTAGGGTGCGGTCGGAAAGTTCCCTCGTATTCGATGGAATTGCTTGTTCCACGACCTGTACGGGATATGATACTGGTTGTTGGGGATGGCGGTGTGCTTGAGGGTCTGTAGAGGATCGGCTTTCAAGATTCTTCCTGGCTTTCGCGACTGCATCAAGACGCAGACGGATCACTTCCCTATTTATATTATAGCATGAGCTTTCCGTCGACACGGAGGTTGAAAGATTAACCTAATTTCCTCGAGAAGGGCGATATCTTTGTTTGTGTCCTGTCCGTTATGGAATATCAGACACTCTTCTGTGATCCAGTTGCGGAGGTCAAGACCATATATTTGATATTGCTTTAATGTTTCAAGAGATTTCTGACCACAGCGGTCAGCAATACATAGCAGCATTAGAAATATTCGTGATACCTACAGGAGCAAGATCGGCGTGCCCCTCATCCTCACGTGGCAGATGTGACGCAGTAGAAGAACTATTGATCTTCGCCGAGGTCCCCAAAACATTTTCCTTTTCATCTTTTTTTTGTCGCTTCGATGAATACGGTTCATCAACAATGGATAATCCTGACGAGTCCCGCTTGACACCGTTGAGACCAGGAGTGGGGGGGCCTGAGTCACTTGAAACATGCACTACCTCCCGCCTTGATTTTACTGGGGCAGGCTTCAATTCCTGAAATCCAGCGGTGGAGAAGGGTGCCAATCCAGGTCGACGTACTAATAGTGAGAATAAGGAGATAATCGAATGTAGTCCCAAGGAAAACGTACAAGGCTCATGTTTTACTGTTGTTGCTATAAATGGCTTGAATTTGGTGGTCTGATGATACAGTGGAAATTAGGGCGAAGCACAACTGGTCAAACAACTTGACTTACTTTGACACTTGTACGGTGTTTAGCAGAAGTAGAACCTACATGAGAATAATAAGTCCATGGAATTAACTTCAGCAAAGGAGCAGAAGTACCCGACATAATCTCCAGATCCAGAGGCTGTGGAGTGTCAGAGGACAGAGGCACCACAGAGGACAGTCCGACAGAGGCACCTGTGACTGGGTCATGCGCACGCGACCATGACAGACGCGTCGATCATGTGATCGACGCGTCAACTAGAACTCGACCACATTTATAACATGACATTTCAACCTTCACCCACAACTGCATCTCTTCATTAGTCGATATGGGCAAAGGAATCTTCCCTCAGATGTCAACTCCCGAAATTATCAATGCCCTTGCTGGATGGAGCATCTCTGTCAGCCCAGAACAACTCAAATCTCCAACTCCAGACTTCGTTGAGGGCGTGTATTGTGCATGCCTGCAGCAAGTGACAGGTTTAAGCCATGATGCACTGAGAGACCCCGTACAAAATGCTTTGAATGCTTCACAAACTGAGGATAAAGTGTGCAGTGTGTCTACACATTCATCTCGAAAATACTAACGGCACTTAGGACCTCTACACATCCGCTCTAGCCAGCAATATAATTCTTTACCACTTGTGAGGAGTCTAACTGCGCACCATTATACAATTTTTACAATTTATTCCAGAACCCGCTTCGCTAAGGCGGCACGAGTCGAAGATTTTAATGCGAGGGACCTTTTCAGTCCTGACCGGGAGCGAACTAACCTGCTGCTGTCAGCATTCATCAACTTTGTCAAATTTACGGAACAGTATTGCGACACGTTTCTGAAGGACCTTCGGGAACGGTCAGACGCTCTCATCGTACAGAGGGACACTATTACAGATCAGCTGAACGAAACTGAAGCGAAGTTCAATGAGCTGAAGTAGGTCTGATAAGCCAAATTACTTCATGAATGATTGATTAGAATTCTTATAGTGCGAGGATACAAAAAGACCAACCTATTTGCGGAAAGTTAACCGCAGAAAACGCCAATTTGGCGAATGCTCTCTTCGTAACCAGGGACGCTCAAGTGAGGGCCGTCGCGGATGTCGAACAATATAAAACAAGTAGAAGTGAGCTTATTCACCGCAAGGTGAGTCTCGTGATACCTACTGCCTCTGCTTTTCATGGTTTTATTTTGTTTCTTCAAAAAGGAGGCCCTTCACGGTGAGATTAGAAGTATCGAAGATGCTATTGCTCGCACTCGTGCTCGCATCGTCCAGTCTCCCGAAAGAATAAAGAAAACGATTTCAATTATGTCCACTACTGCAATGGAAGACAAGAAAACCGTAACGGTGCACGAATCAAAAGCCCGGGATCTACAGGCCAAAATAAATGCCCTTTTAAACATTGAAAAGGTTCGTTTGCGGCAAGCGTACTTCCTATTTTCTTAACGGGTGCGTAATCAGGATGTTCGAGGATGCATTGAACAAATCCAAACAATCGAAAGAGAAGTCCAATCTCTTGAACTATCTCAGAAGGCGCTCGGACAATTGCGAGATTTGCGAGACGAGAAGGTCATCGAACGAAACGAACTGCAGTTGCGACAGGAGGTAAGAGATTTCTCAATCGTGAACCATCTATTTATGTTATACTAGCGCGTTAATGACCAACTGGCAAACGCCAGAGGCAAGCTTGAGAGGGCACAGAAACATGCTGAAGACAAGAAAATTTCCAGTCAAAAAACCATTGAACGATTGCAGCAAGAGTATGATGAGATGGCCGTCGAGCGAAGAGAGAATGATAAACAAATCGAGGAAGTACGCGACCAGGCGAACCAAGTGGAGGCGAAGGTCCGTACGAACGCCAAATGAATCACCAATTCAGAGTTGACCCTTTTCTCGACAGATGAATGAACACCTCAAGAAGAGTGAAACAGAGCTGAATGAATTACTAGCCGAGTACTGGAAATTGCGACGTGAGACAGGTACATTTCCTTCCCTTCCGTTGGTTCAGTGTATTGGCAACCTCAAACCTAACGATAGACATATACATGGAAACTCTGGCCAACAAGTTGAACATGCAAGTTATATCAGAGTGATTGAGGTGTATATTATTTATATGACGCACTTACAATGTGGTAGATTCATCGGAGTCATTTGTATTTGGTTTTGCACCTTCCATCGCGTTAGAATTCGTCAGTTCGACAATCCTCACAAACCCATTCCCCTTCAGGCGGTTTTGTTAACCCAACACAACCGAGGTGAAACTGATACCAAGACAAAATTAGCGGGTTCAAAAAAGAACGAAAAGGAGAAATACCAACCCATTCACGCTCGCAGGTTTCGCTATCGCACCCGATCATCTGGTAGGACATAAAATTCAGTAGCCGAGGAACTAATAAAGGTTGCTCACTTCTCCAAACGAAATTCGATTGCAATAACAATATAACTCTTCAACCGGGTGAGGTGGGATCGTAATTACCAGTGAAGCGGAATCATTTCCGCCGTCGTCCTTTCCCTCTGCAAATCCGTTCATTGTCTTTTTTTGTACAGACGTGGATTGGTCCCCATCCAATCCATCGTCTATCTCGATGGGAACTGCATTGTGGCTTTTACGTGGCCACTCTGGTACCGCCAACTCTGGGAGGATGACACCTGTTCCAAAAGACGAGCGACTTGTTTCGTGAGACAATGAGGCTTCTTGCTCCTTGATGGCCTGATCAAGGAGGCGGATATGCCTTTCCACCTGTAAAATTAATACCAATGAATTTCGGGCTCATTTGGATGAAGGGTTTCGTTACAGAATCATAGTTTGCCTGAGAAAGATTAACTTTCTCTTGCGAAGCACGCAACAGCTCTTCAGTCATCCATGCGACATGAGACAACATTTCCCGAGTGGTCGCTGGCGGCTGAGACAGTTCTGGGGGAACGGATCCAGGTATTCGCGCCGCTGGTGGGGAAGGTGATGTTCTATTGTGATGCGGAGAAAACTTGTCGCTCTTTTTCGGACATAAATCACCAGCGGTACTTGGTACTATGACTGTCGAGAGATCCAGTTCCTTCAATGTATTGAGTTCATGGGTGGATATACCAGCCAGAGTCTGGCGCTGCTTGATATACTTTTGCAAAGTTGGCAGAAGGCGAACGCTCCACACTGATGAAAAGATTTAGCAACATTGCAGAACATGCGAGCTTGCTCTCTTCACCTAGTGTCTGCTCGTCAAGTTGACGCATAAGTGAGAGTTGCCTCTGCAGCGTCAGAGGGAGTTGTTCAATGGCTATCGATGCGTTCCATACCCGACATATTAGCAGTCTCCAACTTGTACCCAAACGGACAGCCCCTGACCTTCGAAATGTGCTTCACGGATGGCGTCCCATACCTCCTGTTCCTTCTCAGCTCTCTGTTTCTCGCTAGAAATAGTCTCTACTTCCGTTGCAACCGCCCCCACTTCAATGTCTTCGTCAGCAAATGCTTGCTCGCGTCTGCGTTTACGAGACGACATGCCAGTGCCCACGAGTTGTGAAGGTAAGGATGATGATTTTCCGAATTGGTTCTCTTGAACACGTGCAGCACCGAACATGAATCATGGCTCCAAGGCTCGTGTAGAGATTCACCTATCACTGCGTTGCAAACCCGCCTTACATATGTTGAGGGTTCTCGAGACCTCCAGCACTGCACTCACTCTTGCAGGATCGTTATGTGGTGTTCCGTTTGTCGGTGCAGCCGCCGTTATTGTTGGGGAAATTGTCAAGGCTTGTAACGACGTAAGTTCACAAAGTAAAGCTATTATCGCGATATTTATCCAGATCTATGTTCTGTAGCAAAAGTCGAGGAAACTTGCGAATAGGTGTATTCAGATTCTGAGCACACTCAACGATCAAGCACCCAAGATGGAAGGGACGGAGATGCAAGAAATCTCTGATCAACTTATGCCGTGCGTCCTTGTGCATGCAGCATATATTTCATTCGATTAACTGAACAAATCACAGTGTCCTTGAAAATATCCAGAAACGGACCAGAAAGTGGTCGGGATATAATTCAGTTCTGACATTCTGTAATTATTTCACTCGATTACTTTCCATTTGGTTCTAATCCCAGTGAGGAATAATGACATCAAGGATGGTCTCGACCGTTGTGAATCCGAGTTAGATGCCGCCATGAGTATGTTTCATGTAAGTACTGATTTCCTCTTGTTCTCTGACAAGTTGCCTGAACACATTTACAGATTAAGTAAGTGTGGTAACCGCCTTCTGAGATGTATATTGGACTCAGCTTTACATATAGCTCGAACATTGTTTTGCATTCAGCCCATCGTGACATGCTAGAGACAATGAGGAGCAACACTGCTGAGTTACGAGACCTTTTGCACAATGCCTTGACTGTCAGGTCAGAAACACAGCAAATCATTGATCTCCAGAATGCTGGCCAACCTGTGGCACAGCAATTTATGGCTGCAGGACAAAGAGTAAAAAAAATCTCTTTCAATTTTGCCTTTCTAAATATCCTTTGGTGGCTTAGGAACTGCAGCTTCTCCGTGAAAATCCATTTCTTAGAGATAATGCATCAATACCCAAAGCACCATCCCTTGTAAGCCTGCTTGGCGGGGGCAGGAAATCACTGACGAGCGATCACACGAAGTAACAGGACCGAGCTCTGAGTTCTGAGGACGAACATGTACGTAGTACAAGGGGGGTAAAGTCAACTACAGAAAGAGGACGGGGACGTGTCATATATACTACTAGCGCGTCCCTTCGCTCCGCTCAGGTACTTGCGGAATTAGTATCGTGATTCAATTTGAGTGTTACACATGTACAGGATCATTACAATACTTAGAAATTTATAATAAAGGGGAAATTTTTATTCATTTTTTTTTTGAAGCAGTGCGAATGTGTGCAGATAGTGGCAGGAACCTTAGGCTTCGTGTGATCGAGTCCATCACCCGTCCTACCTACTAAAGAAACGTGATGCCAAGATAAACAGGTGGGCCCCAACAGAAAACGGGATGCGTCCTTGGGCATCGACTGTGCGCACTGAACTCCGGATTCTCTCAGACCTTTGTAGATTGGGCTCAGATGTTGAAAAAGAATAAAAAAGGAACCCATGATGACATAACAATTAGATCATGCCGACGTGAGTAAACAGGTGGAGTACCCCCAACAAAGCAGATAGCTATTGTGGCATCTCCCCCCCTCTCACGATAGCGAAAAGAAGAGCAATATAGACAATGGCCCACCTTAGTGGAGCCCGTCAGCATTCGAAATGCGAACCGGCAGCGCCATCGCGGCCGAATTTACTATCTGTGGTAATCTCCATGTCGTTCGTGGATGATAGCCTGCACTCCGGATTCTCTCTGATCTCCGTAGATTGGACTCAGACGGACCAGAGTTCAAAGACATAGCGAAAGTGAAAGAGCTGGGGAAAGGAAAGAACGTTCACGAGAAAAGGAACATATGATGACATAAGAATGAGATCATGCCGCCGCGAGTAAACAGGTGGGGTACCCCCAACAAACCAGATAGCTGTTGTGGCATCGCTCCCCCTTCTGTGATAGCGAAAAGAAGAACCATGTAGACGATGGGCCACCTTAGCAGAGCCCGTCAGCGCTCGAAACGCGAACCGGTGGCGGCATCGCGGCCGAATTTCACTCCGCACGGCCTGGGAATTTTGGCGGCATCACGTCTCTTTAGTAGGTAGGATGTGACAATGTAACTGTAAGTCTGTAACAGCCTTACACCCTCCCAAGCTCTGAAAAGACAACAGGGGGTGTAGGAAAAGAAGAGGGTGTCTGTTGAGGTGGACGCGAGGACGAATAGAATGACGGTAAGAAGGAGAATAGTTCGTATGTGACTACGTGACAAACGAGTGAATATGTAAGTACACGTGACCAGATATATACGAGGTTGAACATCTCAACACTCCCACACAACCAAGTGGTACTGTACGAAAAATGAATGTGAAATAGAGATAAAATAATAAAACGAAATAAGATCACTCCCACAGATTTTCTGAGGTTCCAGCCTCTAAACCTCCTGTCAATAATATCATTTTCCATCCTTCCCATCCTTTGGTACTCTGCCCAGTCACTGGTTCAT
>Ga0307517_10003287_pt1 | contig 25250 bp, 20 predicted proteins | sample 23_EM_MG_FD_194515 | JGI IMG/M metagenome (GOLD analysis project Ga0307517, IMG submission 194515) | Populus trichocarpa ectomycorrhiza microbial communities from riparian zone in the Pacific Northwest, United States - 23_EM | ecosystem: Host-associated > Plants > Roots > Unclassified | place... | reverse complement strand
ATTCAACTGCGACTCTTTTTTTGTGCAGATCAACACCCTTAGTAAAGTGAATAACGGGCCGGATACCTGTATGCGTTCGGGTCATTGGTCTGAGTACATCAAAGGGACTTATCTGCAAAATAATGATACCCTGCACTTAAAGGGACAGTTTTGCAATGCCAATTATACTTTAAAAGACGAGGGTGGCTGCTTTCGCTCCGGCATATACCAAGAGTTATTCAAGGTCAGCAAAAAAGCTGATTCGGTAATTCAATTTTCAAGTACATCAAGTGTTCTGCCCATCAAAGCACATTTAATTAAACATACCACCTGTAACCCAAAACCATTGTAAAATGAAACTGAACTTTCTTAAAAAACTGGTTCTCGGCATCGCCATCATTTACGCGCCACTGCAGTCTATGGCCTGGGGACCTGAGGGGCACCGCATAGCCGGACAAATTGCCGATAGCTATTTAACCGCCAAAGCCCGCGCAGCTATAAAAGCTATTTTGGGTGATGAAAGCATCGCCATTACAAGCAACTGGGCCGATTTTATTAAATCTGATCCTAGCTTCAGCTACCTGTCCGCATGGCATTATGTCGACCTCGATAAAGAGTATACCCTACCTGAATTGAAGGAGTTTTTAAGCCAGGATACCAAAGTGGATGCCTATACCAAGTTAAATTTTCTGATCAGTGAACTGAAAAAGAAAAATCTGAGCAAGGAAAATAAATTGCTCTACCTGCGCCTGCTGATCCATATTGTGGAAGACGTTCATCAGCCCTTACATGTTGGTCATACCGATGATAAGGGCGGTAACGACATCAAGCTAACCTGGTTCAATAATCCCACCAACCTGCACTCCATATGGGATTCTCAATTGATCGATTTTCAGCAATTAAGCTATACAGAATATACCGCCAATATCAATCATACCACAGTTGCGCAACGCGTTGAATGGCAAAAAGCACCGATAAGTCAATGGATTTTTGAGTCAGGCCAGATCGCGAATAAACTGTACGCTGAAACAAAAAACGGCGACGCCCTCAACGGTTACAAATATAATTTTGATCATATTGCTATCGTCAACCATCAATTGTTAAAAGCAGGTGTCCGTTTAGCGGGGATTTTGAATCAGATTTTTGGTTAATATTGGGTGTATTAGTTGGAGTTGTTGTAATGGTTGAATTAGTTTTATAAATTAATTTCCTAACCATTCTATCCAAATAGAACCAATCCAACTAGTACAACCAATACAACTTTTATAACCAATCCAACTAATATGAAAATCCTAATGGTTTGCCTGGGTAATATCTGTCGTTCGCCATTGGCGGAGGGTATCATGCAGCACCTGGCAGATGAACAGGGGTTAGACTGGCAGGTCGACTCAGCCGGAACAGGCGGCTGGCACGTTGGCGAAGGGCCCGATCGTCGTTCTGTACGCACAGCAAGAAACCATGGTATTGACATTAGCAGGCAGGTATGCCGGCAATTCAGAAGACATGATTTTGGCGCATTCGACCTTATCCTGGTAATGGATAAATATAATCTGTCGGATGTATTGAACATGGCGCCCGACGAAGAAGCGGCCGCCAAAGTAAGATTATTATTGGGCAACGCAGAAGTTCCTGATCCTTATTATGATGATAGCTTGTTTGAACCAGTTTTTGAATTGATAGAGCAAGGCTGTAAAGATTTTATTAAACAATATTGATCGTAGAGACGCGATGCCTTGCGTCTCTACGTTGGGTTGATCTCGATTTCCTGCGCCGTTAATCCTTCCAGCTCCTGCGGGTTGTGGCTCACAATGATCACAGTGGTACCCAACTCATCCCATAATGCTTTCAGCCCGGTTATAATTTCTGATTTCATTTTTGGATCTAACGCCGAAAAGGGCTCATCCATCAGCAATAGTTTTGGTTTGATAGCCATGGCTCGTAAGATCGAAAGCCGTTGCTGTTGTCCGCCAGATAAATACTCCGGCTTATGTTCTGCAAAAGTTTCCAGCTTTCCTATTGCCAGCAGCAGGTTTATCCATTGCGTATTGTCTGTCGCATATTCCAGGTGTTGCTGCACTGTCATGTTCGGGAATAGCGCATAGCCTTGAAACACAAAGCCCGCTGTTCTTTTTTGGGGCGAAAGTGAAACTTTTAAATTGGTATCCAACCAAACCATGTCATCTACCGTTATTTTGCCTTTTTCGGGTTCAGTAAGTCCGGCGATGATCTTCAAAAAAGTAGTCTTTCCGGCACCTGATGGACCATATATTTTGGTAATACTGCCATCGGCAAACTGTGCAGCAATTTTAAGCACCTGCTGCCCGCGGTAAGCCTTTAGCTTTTTCTCTATATCAACCGTGATCATTCTAAAGGGCTTTTAGCTTTATATTTATTAAACACGAATACCGATATCACCATCGCAAACGTAATGCAAAACAAGATCAGCGAATAAATATTAGCCGCATGATAATCCATGATCTCCACTGAATTATAAACGGCAATGGACGCTACTCTTGTTACGCCTGGTATGTTACCGCCAATCATGAGTACCACCCCGAACTCCCCCAGGGTATGCGCAAAGGTGAGTATAGCCGCAGTAAGTACCGATGCCCTGATATTTGGCAATAGTACCCTTATAAATGTTTCCCTTTCGGATTTACCCAGTGTGTAAGACGCCTGGGAAAGCGATAAAGGTAGTTGCTGTAATGCCGATTTAATTGGCCCGATCATAAACGGCATGCTGTATATAATTGAAGCCAATATCAATCCCTTGAAAGAAAACACCAACTGGATATCGAACGTATTATGGAGCCATTGCCCGATACCATGCCGGGGGCTAAAAGCCATCAGCAAGTAAAATCCCAATACCGAGGGGGGCAATACCAATGGCATGGTAATAATGGCCTCGATGATGATCTTTACTACTGAGCGCCCTTTTGAAAGCCAGTAGGCTAATGGCAACCCAATCAGGAGCAGCAACACTGTTGTGATACCTGCCAATTTTAGAGTAAGCCATATGGGAGTGAGGTCCATTAGAAATGTCTATTACTATAGTTCAAAAATATAGCGATGGGTTTAATACCCATCGCTATAAATGTAAAGAAATCAATACTATTTTAGTTACACACCATAGCCATACTCTTTTAATATCGCTTTTGCGGCTGGGCTGAGCATGTAATCATAAAATTTCTGCGCCTTTTCACTTTCTTTGGTTTGTTTAAGGATGATCATTCCTTGTTTTATCGGTGCATAGCTTTTAGGGTCGATCTCTTTCCAATACAGAACTGTTTTCCCTTCAGCATCTTTTATTAATGCGCGAGTGGTGAAGCCTACGTCTACTACCCCACTGGTGATATAAGTATTCACCTGTGATATACTTTCACCCGTCACCAATTTAGATTTTATATTATCCAATATGCCTTTTAGCTTAAGCGACTCTTCGGCGGCTTTTCCGTAAGGGGCGATAGCAGGGTTAGCAATTGCTACTTTTTTTATACGACTGCTTAATAATACCCTTTCCCAGTTCTCAAACCCTATATTCTGAGTGCTGCAAATAATCAGGCTTCCATAGGCATATACTTCTGGTTGTTTCAGGCTAAACCCTTCTTTAAAAAGGCTTTCGGGAAACCCCATATCAGCTGACAGAAACAGGTCGTAGGGCGCACCGTTTTTGATCTGGGTCGACAAATTACCCGATGAACCGACAATAGGTTCTATCCCTATACCGGTTTTTTGCTTAAAGTCCTTCCCCAATACTTTGATCACTCCCTGCATATTGGCAGCTACAGCTACCCTCAGGTCCTGGGCAAATGATACTGTCGATGCGACCAGCAAAAGAACTGTTATTAAAATGGATGATTTTATTTTCATAAGGTTTATTAATAGATATTGATCTTCTTTTCTTGTTAAAAATACGAGCCTCTGTTAACATTTCAGGTAAAAAAGAAATATTTTTAGTATGTATTTTATACACTAAGTTAAAATAATACTATATTGCATCTGCAACAACTAATCAACCAATTGCAAACCTGAGATATGCCTGCCTAAAAGCGGGCATATTGATTTTACCAATCGATCATGAACAAAACGGTCATACGTGTTATACTATGGGCGATGCTTTGTTTTCCGCTATTACTGCGCGCACAAACAAATGGTTTTATCAGTGTAAAAGGAAAAGATATCATCACCCCGGATGGTAAAAACTTCCTGATGCGCGGTACCAACCTGGGTAATTGGCTTATCCCGGAAGGGTATATGTTCAAGTTCAAAAATGTCAATTCCCCGCGATTGATCAACGAAGTCATAACCGAACTCGTTGGCCCTGATGAGGCTCGTGCTTTTTGGGAAAAATACCTGCATACTTACATTTCTGAAGGCGATATCCATTATCTGAAAACTCTTGGGGTAAACTCCATACGCATACCATTCAGCTATCGCTTATTCACTAAAGAAGATTACCTGGGCCAAAATGATCCTGACCGTGGCTTTGAACTGCTCGACAGGGTAATAGGCTGGTGTAAAAAAGAGGACATTTATGTGATACTGGATATGCATAGCGCTCCGGGCGGACAAACCGGCGATAATATTGATGATGGCTATGGATACCCTTTCCTGTTTAAAAGCGAGGCCAGCCAGCAATTAGTAGCCGATATCTGGAAACGCATAGCCGATCATTATAAAGACGAAACGATCATTTTAGGCTACGATCTTTTGAATGAACCTATTGCAACTTATTTCAATGCTGCTGAGCTGAACCCGTACCTGGAGCCTGTTTACAAAAAAATAACTGCCGCAGTTCGTACGGTAGATAAAAACCACCTGGTAATATTGGGTGGCGCCCAGTGGGATAGTAATTTTAAAGCATTTGGCCCCCCGTTTGATTCAAAGGCAGTTTACACTTTTCACAAATACTGGACTGACCCGACCAAACAGGTGATACAGGATTATATAGACTTCAGGGACAAATACAACGTGCCTATATATTGTGGTGAAACAGGTGAGAATAAGGACGAATGGATTGGTACATTCAAAACCATGCTGGAACAAAACAACATAGGCTGGCACTACTGGCCCTATAAAAAGATGGACAATGTGGCCGGATTCGTGACCTTTGATATCCCTGCCGGATATGATAAGATCATCGAATATACTGAAAAACCCCGTGCAAGTTTTGAAGAGATACGCAAAGCAACGCCTACAGACCGTGAAGCAGTCAAAAAAGCACTTTATGATTTTATAAATAACAGCCGCTTTGAAAATTGCAGACCAAATAAAGGCTATATTGATGCATTGGGATTAGGCAAAAAATAAATTAACCTGTTAGAAAACAACTGTACATTAAATATTGAATAATATGTTATTACCCAAAAAGCGACTATCTATTGTCAAGTTATTTATTGTACTGATCGCAGGTTTGTCTTTTGCATCCTGCAAAAAAAATGCTTTTCCAGCAAACGATGTAACCCCGACACCGGTTGACACTACCAAACCTGTAAAGCCAGTATATGCCCTGCTTTGGTCAGATGAGTTTGATGGGGCCACAGTGGACACTTCTAAATGGGTATTCGAAACCGGAGGAGGCGGATGGGGCAACAATGAATTGGAATATTACCAACCCGATAATGCGACGGTTGCTAACGGCAACCTGATGATCACATTGAAAAAGGAAACCGTAGGTGGCGAACCCTACACTTCATCCCGCATGACTACGCAGAACAAGTTTATTGCAACTTATGGCCGGATAGAGGCACGGATCAAAGTACCAATGGGTTCAGGTTTCTGGCCGGCATTCTGGATGCTTGGCGCCAACATCCAAACAGTATCATGGCCAGCCTGTGGCGAATTGGATATTATGGAACACATCAATGATTCCAATACCATCTACGGCACTATGCATTGGAATGTTAACGGGCATGCATCCTATGGCAGCACTACACAAACTACACCAGCCGATTATCACCTTTATGCTATAGAATGGGATAAGAACGAGATCAGGTGGTATGTTGACAGTACCCTTTATCAAAAAGGAAACATTAAAGCCAATATCAATAGTACCGGCGCATTTCACCTGCCCTTTTTTATGATCTTAAACTTTGCTGCAGGTGGAAACTTTCCTAATCAGCCGGTAAGCGAGACTTTACTACCCGCCAGTATGTATGTGGACTATGTCAGGGTGTACAAGCAGACAAATTGATTTAGTCCGGAAGTCAGAAAGACCGAAAGTCAGTGCTTTATTGTCTTAAAACCAAACTTTCGGACTTATGCGGACTTCCCGACTTGAAAATAAAATTGTCATTTATACGGTTTTTATTTAGTTTCGACTAAGTATAAACCGTTTCTCATTTTAAACCGCTATCCTGATGAAATTTTTCAATCTTTTGATGCTATTCATTGCGCTGTCTTGTACGGCTACGTTCGCACAAACCGAGAAAATGTACCATGTGAAATCCCCCGATGGCAAGATCGATATGGCCATAACAGCGGGTAAAACAATTAGTTGGTCGGTAAATCATGAGGATACGGAAGTAATACTGCCTTCGAGCATATCCATGACATTGGACAACGGCGGAACACTGGGCAAAAATGCGATAGTAAGATCGGCTAAAACATCATCAGTTAACCAGGAGATCAATACACCCATCTACAAAAAAGATAAGGTGCGGGATCATTACAATCAGCTGGTATTAACCTTAAAAGGAGACTATGGTCTCGCGTTCAGGGCTTATAATGATGGCGTGGCTTACCGGTTTGTTTCTACTAAAAAGGGAGAAATCACTGTTAAAAATGAAGAGGCCAATTTTAATTTTAAGGACGACGACAAAGCTTTCCTCCCTTTTGTGAATGATTATCGCAATAATGATAAGTTCACTACCTCCTTCGAATCACATTACGATTATATCAATCTGTCTGAAATAAAAAAAGACACCCTGGCATTCCTGCCTGTTTTGGTTGACCTGGGCAATGGCAAAAAAGCAGCTATCCTTGAAGCTGACCTTCAAAACTATCCCGGCATGTATGTTACGGGACGTGGTAAAAACGGACTTCGTGGCGTTTTTGCACCCTATCCTACAAAAGAGGCCATAAAACGTATTAACTACGTGGTAAATGATCGTGCCAACTATATTGCTAAATCAACCGGCGTCCGCAGCTTCCCATGGCGGGTGGTGGTGATTAGTACCGAGGATAAACAACTCGCCAATAACGACATGATGCAAAGATTGGCTGAACCCTCAAGGGTGGACGATCTATCGTGGATAAAACCCGGCAAAGTAGCCTGGGACTGGTGGAACGACTGGAACGTATCTCATGTCGATTTTAAAGCGGGCATCAATGTGCCTACCTACAAGTATTACATCGATTTCGCGGCGGCAAACAAACTGGAGTATATTATTATTGACGAAGGCTGGTCTGATGATTACGATCTGAATAAAACCAAACTGGATGTGCAGCAGATAGTAGATTACGGAAAACAGAAAAATGTAGGCGTGATCTTATGGTCAACCTGGTATGCCATTACGCGCGACGAAGATGGCTTATTATCCAAATTTGCTAAAATGGGCGTTAAAGGTTTCAAGATCGATTTTATTGACCGTGACGATCAGAAAGTAGTGAGCTCTTTATATGAAATAGCAAAAAAAGCAGCCGGCAATCATTTACTCATCGATTATCACGGGATGTATAAACCCAGTGGCATTCAGCGTACATTTCCCAATGTGATCAATTGCGAAGGGGTAAAGGGCATGGAGAATATGAAATGGGGTACAGATAACCAACCGGGTTACGATGTAAGCATTCCCTTTATTCGCATGATGGCTGGTCCGATGGATTATACACCGGGTGCGACGAGAAACGCTTCAAAAGCAGCGTATCGGCCGGTAAATAGCAATCCGATGAGTCAAGGCACGAGGAGCCATCAATTGGCTATGTATACTATTTTTGAATCGCCGCTACAGATGCTTTCAGATAATCCTACTGCTTACATGAAGGAAAAGGAAAGCACTGATTTTATCGTCGCTGTTCCTACAGTATTTGACGAGACGGCCGCACTTGATGGCAAGGTTGGTGAATTTGTAAGTATCGCCCGGCGCAAAGGCACAACCTGGTTTGCCGGCGCTATGACCAACTGGGATGCCCGCGACATAAAGATCGATCTGTCCTTTTTAGGTGAAGGAAAATATAAAGCTATCGTGTTTGAAGATGGTGTGAATGCTGACCGTGATGCAACAGATTACACCCGAAAAGTAATAACCGTAACCTCAAAGGATCACCTGGATATAAAAATGGCATCCGGCGGTGGTTGGGCGGCGAGATTTGAAAAGATGTAATCAGTAATCTGATATTAGAATTTCAAATTGGCTTTAAGCCATTGCTGAACATCTTCCTGGGTAGCTATTTCTACCGGCATTTTATCGTGGATCAGTTTCTCCATTTTATTGCCGGTATTGGCAAAACGGTAATCCCAAAGCGCCATTAGCCTGTTGATGAGGTAAACCACTTCATTCCCTTCCTCTTTAGAAAAAGGCGTTTCATCCGGTTTACCGTTTGTACGCGGGTCATTCGGTACATAGGTGCTCCATTTGTAATCGCTGTAAAATAAATTTCTTCTTGAAAAAAGGATCATCGCGGCTAATTTCTATAAAGGTAGTATAAATAATCGGTTAGCGGTTATTACTTGGCGGTTTACTGGTAAAAGCGTCTGAACGAATAATATCAAAAAGAGAAGAGGAAACCTATAAAAACAGTAAAGCCCCTGATGGGCAGGGGTCTTTACTAACCAATTATAAACCTAAATTATGAGAAGGGCTGTAGGAGAAGGGGTCGAACCTTCACGAAGTGGTTATTCTCATTGCTGAGAGTTTCCCAATTTCTTCGCCACCGGGACAAGGAGGTGTGTCTGCCAAAAATTTCACCATCCTACAGTATGTTTAAGTCTTGAGTCTGTAGGTTAAGTTGCAAGTAGGAGTAACACTTTTAACTTAAACTTCAGACTGTCGACTTAAAGCTGTTGGGGAAGGGGTCGAACCTTCAAGGAGTGGTTAGTCAGCAAGCTGATTTCCCATGATCTCCGCCACCGGGACAAGGAGGTGTGTCTGCCAAAAATTTCACCACCCAACATTATTTTTTTGATCAAAGAACAACCGCACTAATTAAAATGCTTATTACAAATGTAATAGGACTATCAATTTCTTGCAAATATTTCAATAATATATTTTTATTTTTAATTTTATTTTAATTAAACTTGTATTTAAATAGAGAATTTAAAATTTATGTCCCACAGAAAAGCTCAAAATTTAGAAATTGATAATCTCGACATCCAGATTTTATCGATATTAATGAAAAATGCGACGACTCCTTACACTGAAATAGCCAAAGAGTTGATCGTTTCCGGCGGAACTATCCACGTCCGCATGAAAAAGTTAGAGGAAATGGGCGTAATAAAAGGCGCCAGTCTTGAGGTTGATCCGCAGAAACTCGGTTACGATATCACCGCCTTCCTGGGCATTTACCTGGAAAAAGGATCCCAGTACCATGATGCCGTTAAGCAGTTAAAAGGTATTAAGGAAATTGTGGAACTGCATTACACCACGGGCGGTTATAGCATTTTTGCCAAGATCGTATGCCATGATACCAATCACTTGCGCGAGGTGTTGAATGAGCATATCCAGGGAGTGAAGGGGATACAACGCACTGAAACATTCATCTCGCTGGAAGAAAGCATCAGGAGGCAGATCACCCTGGAATAATTCTACAAAGCTTTAGTGTCAGCGGCACAATAGTTATTTAAATTTTCCTTTTAAAGCAGCCAGCTTAATGGCCATATCGGTTTCGGGTTGATTTTGAGCTTTTTTCTCCGTAACCGGTTTGTATTGATATTTGGGTGGTTCACGCGGTTTCTGCTGTTCCCTTGGCTCATGCGCTTTCATGGATAGAGATATCCTTTTGCGGTTAACATCGACCTCCGTTACAGTCACTTCCACCTTTTGATGTACTTTCAATACTTCATTTGGATCTTTGATATAGCGATGGGTAATCTGGCTCAGGTGAACCAAGCCATCCTGGTGTACACCAATATCCACAAAAGCTCCGAAATTGGTAATATTGGTCACAATACCCGGCAGCTTCATACCTATCTTCAGATCATTTATCGCATTCACCCCGTCCGTAAAGCTGAAAGCCTCGAACTGCTCACGCGGATCACGCCCCGGTTTGGCCAACTCGGCCATAATATCATTAAGAGTAGGTAAACCAACTGTTTCAGTAACATACTTTTGTAACGGGATACTTTTGCGCAGTTGTTGATTGCTCATCAAATCTTTTACCGAGCATTGATGATCTTTGGCAATTTGCTCTACCAAACTATATCTTTCCGGGTGCACCGCGCTGGTATCCAATGGGTTTTCAGCATCACGGATACGCAGGAACCCAGCCGCCTGTTCAAATGCTTTATCACCCAAACGGGGCACTTTTTTCAGTTGATCACGACGTTTGAACGCACCATGCTCATTACGGTAATCCAGGATATTTTGAGCCAATTGAGGACCCAAACCAGATACGTATGCCAGTATTTGTTTGGATGCCGTATTCAACTCAACGCCAACGGCATTTACACAACTGATCACGGTATCATCCAGTGATGTCTGCAATTTATTCTGATCCACATCATGCTGGTACTGACCCACCCCAATCGATTTTGGGTCGATTTTAACCAATTCAGCCAGCGGGTCCATCAAACGGCGACCGATTGATACAGCACCCCTCACCGTCACATCCTTATCGGGGAATTCATCACGCGCGGCTTCAGATGCTGAATAGATCGAAGCACCACTTTCATTTACCATCACGATATTGATGCCCGGTACATTCAGGTTTCGAACGAACAACTCTGTTTCGCGCCCAGCCGTACCATTGCCAATAGCTATAGATTCAATATTATATTTTTCAATCAAATGCCGGGTGGTTTTCTCCGCTTCCTTTACATTACCTGCCCCGGTATGCGGGAATATGGCAGTGTATTCCAGCAATTTGCCCTGCTCATCAAGGCAAACTACTTTACAACCTGTCCGAAAACCGGGATCGATAGCCATTGTCCGTTTTTGTCCAAGCGGCGCAGCCATTAATAGCTGACGGGCATTTTCGGCAAATACACGAATGGCCTCTTCGTCTGCCCGCTTTTTGGTGAATAGGCGTATCTCTGTTTCCATTGATGGCTTTAGCAGACGCTTATAACCATCAGTAATAGCCAGCTTTATTTGTTGCGAGGAATCGTTGTTACCATTTATAAAAAGCGTCTCCAATAATTGGATCGCTTCATCCTCTACCGGCTGAATATCCAGCCAGAGTATCTCTTCCTTTTCGCCTCGGCGCATAGCCAACACACGGTGAGACGGGGCAGATTTCACCGGCTCGGTCCAGTCGAAGTAATCCTTGTATTTGATCCCCGCTTCTTCTTTGCCGGTGATAATTTTTGACTGAAAAGTGCCTTTCTCCAAAAATAATGACCGCATTTTAGTGCGCACTTCGGCATTTTCACTGATGTGCTCAGCAATAATATCCCGTGCCCCAGCCAGTGCTTCTTCAATTGAAGCAATACCTTTTTCTTCATCCACATATTTAGCCGCCTCCAGTTCCAGGTCAGCTCTGCCTTGTTCTAAAATCAGGTCGGCTAAAGGCTGCAGACCTTTTTCACGCGCTGCAGTTGCCCTTGTTTTCCGCTTAGGGCGATAAGGCAGGTAAATATCCTCCAGCAGCACCATAGTTTCCGCTTCATTGATCTGCTTCTCCAACTCCGGTGTCAGCTTGCCCATTTCGGTCAACGATTTCAGAATGGCTTCGCGGCGTTTATCCAGTTCGCGCAGTTGTTGTATGCGGTCGCGGATAGCGGCTACCTGCACCTCGTCCAGGCTGCCGGTCATTTCTTTGCGGTAACGGGAAATGAAGGGGACCGTTGCGCCTTCTTCCAGCAAGCCGGCGGTAGTATTTACCTGCTTTTCAGCAATATTCAGTTCTAAAGCTATTTTTTTATAATGCGTGCTCATATCTCACCATATCAGGATTGCGAAGTTGATGTTCTTTGGGGAGAATTGGAAATGGTGTTTAAAAGTATTTTGAAAGTGTAAATCCGCTTCAGGATTAATCATTAAAAGTATAAACCTATTTCAGGATGATGCATGGCACAATGGTGTTCCATGGAACAGGTGTAACACATGGAACGATGTGGAACGCATTAATAGTTAAAAAATATTCTCAATGGTTAATTGGCGGGCTAAATTCTGGCCCTTGTTGGTGTTATCCTTTACAACAAGCAGCGCGAGGCCTAATCGGGGTGCATAAAATAGTATGTGGTTTTGTTGGTGCCAACACCAACAAAGGCGGAGGGGATTTTATTTATATTTAAATTTTGTGGAATATATTTGATTTAGTAACTAAACCTCACAACATGAGAAAGATGAAATTTGTCTTTACCATCAGAATTCTAACAATTTACTCTTTGGGATTATTATTATTTGTGACTTCTTGCAGGCATTCCGATAACAAATTCGTCGGGCAAACAATTGAAAAGGATAGTATTAAAAAGAAAGTATCCGTACCAATAACCGACAGCAGTAAATTAATGGCACACCTCGATAGTTTACCTCAAATTAAGTTCCCTTATGGGGAAGGTGGCCAGGATCAAAAAACGCCCCCCGCACTTAATTTATCTGAATTTAAAGATAAAAAGCTCTTTAAGTTGCCTTTAACTCTTATACGAACTCAGATTGGCGGTGGGATTTTAGACGACGACCGAGTAGACTCAACATTCAATTTAACAGATCGCAATTTTAAAGCAAACTGGGAATTAATAGCCAGGACTCCCAAGTTTTTTGTTATTGAAATTAACGGAGTAATGTTAGCAACTGTGACATATGACTTAAAACTAATTGATGCTATTAATACTGAGACACACGATCCAGCTAATAACAATCATTTCAATGCAGATAGGTATTCAACTATTGATAAAGACCTAACAATAGTGCTTCATAACAAGTGGTACATGGCGGGAGAAGGAGGTAATGACGAAAGTGAAAAAGACGATGAAGATTGGTCCATTAACAAGGATGGGCACTTTATAAAAAAAAGACCGGGATAAACCGACTGGAGTTGGCCTATATTTAACACCCGACCAATATGACACTCCCCATACACTAACAATTGTTACTCATTTTGACTTTACAACATTATTGTGCAAATTTGCACTGCTTATAGAGAAAGACGGAGGGATTAGACCCTGCGAAGTCTTAGCAACCTGTGCTTACAAGGTGCTACGTTCTACTTATCCGCTTCAAAAATGGATAGGACAGATAAGCGAAAGTCAGACAATACAGCCGACTTTTCGACATAAGCTTTGGTTTAGATATGAGATGTGAGATGTGAGATATGAGATGCATTATAGCTCTTATGATTCCATTTTAATTCTCAGGTCTAGGATTGATATATGAATTGATGAGCTGATTTTCTGTCTCACTTCTCATATCTCACATCTCAAATCTGCTAAAATGGATATTAGGAAAGAATTAGAAAAACGCATACTGGTAATTGACGGCGCGATGGGTACCATGATACAACGGTACCAGCTCACCGAGGATGATTTTCGTGGGGAGAGGTTTCGTGATCACCCGTCAGACCTGAAGGGGAATAACGATCTGCTGAATATTACGCGCCCCGATGTGATCAAAGCCATACACCAGGAATATATTGACGCCGGAGCAGATATTGTAGAGACGAATACTTTCAGCACACAACGCATATCGCTGGCCGACTACCACATGGAAGAGCTGGATTATGAACTAAGCTACGAAGGCGCGCGCATTGCCCGTGAAGTAGTGGATGCACATAATCAGAAACATCCTGAAAGACCATGCTTTGTAGCCGGTGCCGTTGGACCGACCAACCGTACCGCTTCCATGTCTCCGGACGTGAACGATCCCGGATACCGCGCCGTTACTTTTGACGACCTTGCCGAGGCTTATTATGAACAGGTGCGTGGGTTGGTAGACGGTGGCTCAGACTTATTGCTGATCGAAACCATATTTGATACGCTGAATGCCAAAGCGGCCATTTTCGCCATAAAAAGATATGGGCATGAATGCCAGGCTGCAGGCAAGGACCGTGCGTTTTACAGGAGCACCAGGAATATCATGATTTCTGGGACGATTACGGATGCATCCGGTCGTACGCTTTCAGGACAAACGGTGGAGGCATTCTGGAACTCAGTGCGTCATGCTGGTCTATTGTCAGTTGGATTGAACTGTGCTTTAGGCGCTAAAGAAATGCGTCCGCATTTGCAAGAGCTTTCTGAAAAAGCTGATGTATTTATTTCGGCCTACCCCAACGCAGGTTTGCCAAACGAATTTGGCGGTTACGATGAAATGCCGCACGAGACTGCTCATTTTATCGAAGATTTCCTGGATTTCAATATGGTGAATATTGTGGGCGGATGCTGTGGTACTACACCAGAGCATATCCGTTGCATTGCCGAAAAAGCAGCCAAAGCAACACCAAGAAAACTGCCTGAAGTTGAACCTTATTTGCGCTTAAGCGGTTTGGAATCAGTAAACTTAACACCCGAAACCAACTTTGCCAATATTGGTGAGCGTACCAACATTACTGGATCGCCTAAGTTCTCCAAACTCATTTTGGGTGAGGATTATGAAGGAGCATTGGTAGTAGCCCGTCAGCAGGTTGAAGGTGGAGCCCAGGTGATCGATGTGAACATGGATGAAGGTATGATCGATTCGGAAGCAGCTATGGTGAAGTTTTTGAACCTCATCGCATCCGAACCTGATATTGCCAAACTGCCCATCATGGTCGATTCGTCTAAATGGACAGTGATCGAAGCGGGTTTGAAATGTTTACAAGGAAAAGGCATCGTCAACTCGATTTCATTAAAAGAGGGCGAGGATAAATTTAAAGAACAGGCACGCAAAATATCAACCTACGGAGCTGCCGTAGTAGTGATGGCATTTGATGAGCAGGGACAAGCCGATTCGCTTGCCCGCCGTATCGAAATATGTAAACGCAGTTATGACATTTTGGTGGATGAGATTGGTTTCCCGGCACAGGACATCATTTTCGACCCGAACATATTAACCGTAGCCACGGGCTTAGAAGAACATAATAACTATGCGGTAGATTTTATAGAAGCTACCCGCTGGATCAAACAAAACCTTCCGCTTGCCAAAGTGAGCGGTGGGGTAAGTAATATTTCTTTCTCGTTCCGTGGTAATAACGTTGTACGCGAGGCAATGCACTCGGCATTTTTATATCACGCTATCAGAGCTGGTTTGGATATGGGTATTGTAAACGCTGGAATGCTGGAAGTTTACGAGCAGATACCAAGGGACCTGCTGGAGAAAGTAGAAGACGTACTACTCAATCGTCGCCCGGACGCTACTGAGCGCCTGGTAGAATTTGCCGAAACTGTAAAAAGCAAAGGCAAAGAGATTGTAAAGGATGAGGAATGGCGTAAAGGAACAGTTGAGGAACGTTTATCACATGCATTGGTAAAAGGTATCATTGAATACCTCGATGATGATGTGGAAGAGGCCCGGCAGAAATTTGCTAAGCCACTGGAAGTAATAGAAGGGCCGCTGATGGACGGAATGAATGTGGTTGGTGACTTGTTCGGGGCAGGTAAGATGTTTCTGCCACAGGTGGTAAAATCCGCACGCGTAATGAAAAAAGCGGTGGCTTATTTACTGCCCTTTATAGAACTGGAAAAACAAAGGGTTATCGACTCCGGCGAAGATGCAACGGCTTCCCGTGCCAATGCAGGCAAGGTGCTAATGGCGACTGTAAAAGGCGATGTACACGATATTGGAAAGAACATTGTCGGCGTGGTATTGGCCTGCAACAACTTCGAGGTGATCGACCTGGGGGTAATGGTTCCGGCGCAGCGCATCATCGAGGAGGCCAGGAAACAGCAAGTAGATATTATCGGGTTGAGTGGATTGATCACGCCTTCGCTTGACGAGATGGTACATTTTGCCAAAGAGATGGATCGCGAGGGGTTCACTATTCCGCTTATTATTGGCGGCGCTACTACTTCTCGCATACATGCCGCTGTTAAGGTTGCGCCAAATTATCAGCATGGTGTGATACATGTGCTAGATGCCTCGCGCAGCGTAGGTGTTTGCAGTAACCTGATGAATAAGGACCTGCGCGATGATTTTATAAAAAACACAAAAGAGGAATACGAAAAGGCTCGCGAGGCACATCTGAACAAACGTTCTGATAAGCGTTTCGTGAGTATTGATGAGGCGAGAAATTCAAGATTACAGATCAACCTGAATGGTTCTATTCCGCCAAAACCAACTTTTACCGGGACTAAAATTTTTGAATCATTCCCATTGGAAGATTTGGTGCCTTATATCGACTGGACGCCCTTTTTTCATACCTGGGAACTACGCGGATCATATCCAAAGATATTTGATGATAAATACGTGGGCGTTGAAGCTAAAAAGCTGTACGATGATGCACAGGCGCTTTTAAAGAAAATAGTAAAAGAAAAATTACTACAGGCAAATGCGGTGATCGGATTCTGGCCTGCCAATAGTGTTGGAGATGATATAGAATTGTATACTGATGAAAGCCGCAAACAAGTACTAACCCGCATCCATACGCTGCGCCAGCAATCAGAAAAGGTAAAAGGCGAACCTTATTATGCTTTGTCTGATTTTATCGCACCAAAAGAAAGCGGTGTGCCTGATTATTGGGGCGGGTTCGCTGTAACAGCCGGTATAGGTTGTGATGAATTGGTAGCAGAATTTGAAAGGGATCACGACGATTACAACAGCATCATGGCCAAGGCAATAGCTGACCGGTTTGCAGAGGCTTTCGCTGAAAAAATGCACGAACTGGTTCGACGTGAATACTGGGGCTATGCTAAAGACGAGCAATTGGGTACTGAAGAGTTGATCAAAGAACAATACCAGGGCATTCGTCCGGCACCGGGTTATCCCGCCTGTCCGGACCACACCGAAAAGACTACTTTATTTGATCTCTTGAAAGCCGAAGACAATGCGCATATGCACCTGACCGAAAGTTTAGCCATGACACCTGCTGCATCCGTAAGCGGTTTCTATTTTGCTCATCCGCAGGCGCGGTATTTTGGTTTGGGCAAGATAAGCAAGGATCAGATAGAAGACTATGCCAAACGGAAAAATATGTCTGTCGAAACCGTCGAGCGCTGGATGGGACCGAATCTTAATTATTAAATAGGGTGGCAGTTGCAGGGGATAGTAGCAGTTATTATATTTAGAGCATGACAGGAATTTTAGAGAACTCAAAGTGTATCAGTTAGCATTTCAATCGGCCAAAGAAGTACGGTTGCTTAGCCTTAAGTTTCCAAAAGAAGAAACATATTCGCTAACGGATCAGATAAGGAGATCATCGAGATCGGTATGCATAAATATTGGCGAAGGCTATCGGAAAAGAATTTATCCCAAGCACTTCTCTTCCAAAATGACTGATGCAGATGGTGAAGCTACTGAAACATCAATATGGTTAGATTTTGCTTTAGACTGTGAATATATTACTCAATCAGAACGTGATGCACTGCAAGTAAAATATAATGAAATTGGCCGAATGTTAAACTCAATGGCCTCAAATCCTGAAAAATTTATCCCAAAAGAAAAACCTGCAACTGCTACTGCAACTGCTACTAAAAAATGAAGATCACCGACCATATACAAAACGCTAAAGGCAAAACACTTTTTTCATTCGAATTATTACCGCCTATTAAGGGCAACAGTATACAGAGCATTTATAATGCCATCGATCCGTTGATGGAGTTTAATCCGCCGTTTATTGATGTCACTTATCACCGCGAGGATTTTATTTATAAGCAGCATGATAATGGACTGCTTGAGAAAGTGTCTTATCGTAAACGTCCAGGCACCGTTGCCATTTGTGCGGCTATTATGAATAAGTACAAAGTGGATGCTGTTCCGCATTTGATATGCGGTGGTTTTACTAAGGAGGAGACGGAAAATGCTTTGATCGACCTACAGTTTTTAGGGATTGACAATGTTCTTGTTCTTCGTGGTGATGCCCGTATGGCTGATTCTGGATTTATACCTACTCCGGGGGGCCACTCATATGCGACCGATCTGCTGCAACAGGTAGTGAACATGAACAGCGGTAAATATCTGTATGAAGATCACGAGGTTGTTAATGCTGATTTCTGCGTCGGTGTGGCCGGATATCCCGAAAAGCATTTTGAGGCGCCGAACCTTAAAACCGACTTTAAATACCTGAAACAAAAAATAGATATGGGCGCCGATTTTATTGTGACTCAGATGTTTTTTGATAACAATAAATACCGGGAATTTGTAAAATCGTGCAGGGATAATGGGATCAATGTGCCTATCATACCAGGGTTGAAACCTATCACTTCGTCAAAGCAACTGATCAACCTGCCAAAAATATTCCATATCGATATTCCGGAAGATCTGAGCGAAGCTGTGCATGCCTGCAAAACCGAAAAGGACGTGAAGGAAGTGGGTATTGAATGGATGATCAACCAATGTAAAGAACTGGTTGATTTTGGTGTGCCTGTTCTGCACTTCTACACTATGAGTAACCCGGGCCCTACGAGAAAAATTGCAGAGGCTATATTTTAATTATAAAATATTCATTTGTTTTAACTCAGCGTCTAATTGCTCCGCAGAAGTAAAATGGATACATTGTATTCCAATTTTTTCAGCAGCCAAAATATTGCGGTAGTTATCATCGATAAATAAAGATTCTTCAGGTTTTACCTGGTAACGTTCAAGCAGGATGTGGTAAAATTCGGGGGTCGGCTTGCGCATCTTTTCGGCACCTGATACTACTATACCATCAAACCATTTCAGGAAATCAAAACGCTCAAAAGCAACCGGGAAAGTCTCTGCCGACCAGTTGGTGAGCGCATATATTTTATACTTTCCGCTCTCCTTTAACTCCTTAAATATTTCTACCACATCATGAAATGCTTCTCCCAGCATTTCCTCCCAGCGGCTATAAAAAGCCCGAATATTTTCTTCATGCGCAGGGTGTTTGTTCACTAAAAACTCAGTCCCTTCATGTAACGGGCGACCGCCGTCCTGCTCCTCATTCCAGTCGGATGTAGTAATTTCAGCCAGGAAACGTTCCATTTCCGCTTCGTCATTAAATATAGTTCGGTACATATACCTCGGGTTCCAGTCTATCAAAACTGCACCGAGATCGAATATGATGGTGTTGATCATAGAATATTCTACTCGTTCTTCAGCAAATATCTTTTAAATCCTTCAAAGTCTGTTCCCAAAGAAGCGGCTTGTTTTGATTTTCCCTCCAATTGTCTTACCTCACCAGGTATTTCGATCGCTTTAGCAATATGCTTTGGCAATACATCCGGGAATTTGCATGGATGGGCTGTGGAGAGAAATACACCTGTTGCTTTCCCTGTCGGCTGATCCTGCTGCCAATCTTTCAAGGCCTGCCAGGCAATAGCGGTATGCGGACATGCGATATAATTGTAATCCCGATATATTTTCTCCAGCGCTTCGGTGGTTTCCTCATCGGTATAACTAAAGCCTGCTATTAAGTTTTTTAGTTCATCAATGTTTTCTTTGAACATATCAGCTATCCGTACCCAATTGCTCGGGTTACCCACGTCCATCGCATTGGATATGGTTTGCACCGATGGTTTGGCCCCGTAAACGCCGGTCTTTAAAAATTCAGGGACGGTATCATTAGCGTTTGTAGCAGCAATAAAATGTTCTACCGGCAAGCCCATTTTCCAGGCCAGTATACCTGCACCTATATTACCGAAATTTCCACTCGGCACAGAGAATACGACCTTATCCTTACCCTGTTTCAATAATTGTGCATAAGCATTAAAGTAATAAAATGTTTGCGGGATCAGCCGGGCGATATTGATGGAGTTTGCTGAAGTCAGGCGGAATTTTTCATTTAATTCAGGATCGGTAAAAGCTTGTTTTACCAGTGCCTGGCAGTCGTCAAAAGTTCCATCTACTTCAATCGCACGAATGTTTTGCCCGTTGGTAGTAAGTTGCAGTTCCTGTATACCGCTTACTTTTCCTTTTGGGTAAAGAATGGTAACCCTTGTGTTAGGTACGCCTAAAAAACCTAAGGCTACTGCGCCACCTGTATCTCCTGAGGTAGCCACCAATACATCCAGCTGTTTTTCGCCGGCTTCTAAAAAATAGCTCATCACCCGGCTCATGAACCTGGCGCCAAAATCTTTGAAGGCCAATGACGGACCATGCCATAATTCCAATACGTACACACTTTCTTCAAGGCTAACTACCGGTGCATAAAAATTGATCGCGTCAGTAATAATTACTTTCAGGTCATGTTCAGGGATATCATCACCCAAAATATTTTTTGCCACGTGAAACGCTATCTCGGGCAATGTATAGCTATCCAGGTTATTCAAAAATTTATCATCCAGCTTCGGGATTGAAACCGGCATATATAAACCCTTATCCTGCGGCATGCTATTAAAAACAGCCTCTTTAAATGAGACCTGGTGGGAGGTATTGTTGGTACTGTAAAATTTCATTTTTTAATGTTCTCGTTGTCATTGCGAGGAACGAAGCAATCGCATACTTTACAGGGCGAAGAAGCATAGTTCGCGATTGCCGCGCTATCGCTCGCAATGACAGTTATATTTTATTGGCTTTAATCTATCACTTTGGGTCCTTGATCATTAATAGCGGATACGTATGCATTTGACCCGATATGAATATCCGTTAAATGTTTCTGCAATTTTTGTGCGATCTGTTTAGCTGTTTCTTCATCGCGCGTAAACGAAAATACTGATGGCCCAGAACCGGATATGCCGAAGCTTACCGCACCCATACTCATTGCCATTTCGCGCATTTTATAAAAGTCGGGGATGAGCATGGAACGTACGGGCTCTACTAAAATATCCTTCATACTCCGGCCTATCAAGTCGATATCGTTCATGAACAGTCCGCTTACCAGGCCGGCGATATTACCCCATTGGGTTACTGCATCCTTCATTTGTATTTTATCGCGAATGATCTGCCTGGCCTCGCGGGTAGGTACATCCACATCCGGGAACACGATGGCACAATATAATTCTTTAGGATGCGGTAACCTTACAATGTCCAGCGGCTCATAACTGCGTATCAGCACAAATCCACCCAACAAGGCTGGCGCGACATTATCCGCATGCCCATGCCCGCAGGCCATTTCCTCACCTTTCATAGCAAATGGCAGCAGCTTTGCCGCATCGGTTTCATCGCCTAATAAAGACTTGGCGGCAAACAATCCCGCTACAGTACTTGCTGAACTTGAACCTAAACCACTGCCTATCGGCATTTTTTTATGCAATTCAATATCCAAACCTATGTCGGTACGACCGATGCTTTGCAAATAATGCTGAACACTAACACTTACTGTATTTTTAGCAGGATCGATAGGCAATCGTCCGTTATCTCCGGTTATTTTGCTGATGGTGATACCGGGCTTTCCTGTTACCCGCATGATCACTTCATCACCTGGTTCATTTACGGCAAAACCTAATACATCAAACCCGCAAACTACATTGGCAACAGTTGCCGGAGCAAAAACTTTTATAGAATCTTTCATAATTAATTAGCCCCCACGTTTATCAGGTCAGCAAATACACCGGCGGCTGTAACTTCGGCACCGGCCCCTGGACCTTTAACTACCAAAGGCATGTCCTTATACCTGTCGGTGGTAAAAGCTATAATATTATCACTGCCAGACATCATGTAAAAAGGATGGTTCTCATCAACCATTTGAAGCGTAATAGACGCTTTCCCGTCTTCCAGTTTCCCTATATAACGCAATATTTTCTTTTCAGCAGCAGCCTGTTCCTTTAATTTGGTAAAATAGGCATCTTCCTTTTTTAAGGCAGCATAAAAATCATCTACTGTCTGTGCCTCTACACAGCTTTTGGGTAGAATGCTTTCTATCTGTACATCTGAAGCTTCCATAGCATATCCTGCGTCGCGGGCAAGTATCAATATTTTACGCATGAAGTCAGTCCCCCTGAGGTCATCCCTCGGATCAGGTTCAGTATAGCCTTTTTCCTGCGCCAGTTTTACTACGTCATGGAAATTTGCATCACCTTTGAAATTATTAAAAATGAACGAGATGGTGCCGGAAAGTATCGCTTCGATTTTTTTTACCCGGTCGCCGCTGCTCATCAGATCCTTTAAAGTCTTGATGATTGGTAACCCTGCACCTACATTGGTCTCATAAAAGAAATCAACCCCGTGCTGACGCGCTGCATCCCTGAAGGTTTTGTACTGACTGTAAGCAGCCGAATTACCAATCTTATTACAGGTAACTACCGATATATTCGATTTAAAAATATCTTCGTAAAACTCAATCGGTTGCGGGCTTGCTGTATTATCAATGAACACACAGTTAGGGAGGTTCATTTCTTTCATCGTTTTTACAAATTCAGCCAGCCCGGCTTTTTGGTTCGATTGCTGCAATTCATCCTGCCATTTATCAAGTGGTAACCCATCTGCATTAAACACCATTTTACGGGTATTGCTGATGCCGGCAACCTTCACCTGTATACCATTATTTTGTTGTAAAAATTCGCTATGCTGGCTTAACTGGTTAAACAGCGTTGTGCCGATATTCCCTGTACCGAGACAAAATGCGTGCAATGTTTTATTGAGTTGAACAAAGAATGCATCATGCACTGCATTTAACGCCTTGGACAGATCACTACTTGAGATAATTACTGAAATATTATACTCGGACGATCCCTGTGCAATTGCCCGTACATTGACACCATTACGGCCCAATGCATGGAACAATTTGCCGGATATACCAGGCGTTTGTTTCATATTTTCGCCGACGATTGCCAGTACGGCCAGGTGTTTTTCTATTGCGGGATGCTCCAGTTTGTTAGCCAGTAGCTCCAGTTCAAATTCAAGCTCAATAACTTGCCTGGCTTTCTCCGCATCATTCGGGCTCACGGCAAAGGTAATACTATGCTCCGATGAGGATTGAGTGATCAGGATAATATTGATCTGCTCGCGGGCCAGCAATGAAAACAAACGGCCGCTGAAACCAGATTTACCTACCATACCACTGCCCTCAACATTAATAATGCTGATATCATTTATGGATGATATGCCTTTTATAGGTAAAGAAGAGGGTTTACAGTGATGCTGTATAACAGTCCCTTCAAAATCAGCTTCAAAAGTATTTTTTATAACGATCGGTATTTTTTTCAGAAAGGCCGGGATCATCGTTGGCGGATAGATCACCTTTGCTCCAAAATATGACAGCTCCATTGCCTCGGTATAAGTTAGCTCGGGCAATGAAAATGCTTTTTTAACCATGCGCGGATCAGCGGTCATCATGCCGTTCACATCGGTCCATATCTGGATTTCAGAGGCATTTAATGCTGAGCCAAAAATTGCAGCTGTATAATCGCTGCCACCACGGCCTAAGGTAGTGATCTGCCCGGCATCATTAGATGCAATAAAACCTGTTACGAACAGCATCTTGCCCGGATTTTCCTGCATAAAACCTTTGATCAGTAATTCCGTCAACTCCATATTCACTTTGGCATGGCCAAAATCACTATCGGTTTTGATCAATTCAGATGCATCAACAAATAACGCTTCCGGGAAATATTGCGCAGCCATTTTGCTGATCATCAGGGTAGAGCAACGTTCGCCATAGCTTAATACCAGATCTCTCGTTTTTGGGGTAAGCTCCCGCAGGGTGGATATCCCCTGCAGCAATTCTTCCAGATGATTAAAGTTGATCTTGAGTCGTGTATAGGCCGGGTTTTGGTTTTGCACAGTCAATAATGTACGTACCATTTCAAAGTGGCGCGTTTCCAGCTCGGCCAATTGTGTTGTAAAGTCTTCGCCCCTTGAGGCATTTTCAGCCATTGACGATAATAAATTAGTCACGCCACTCATGGCTGAGAGTACCACAATTGGCTTTTCGCCAGCCTGGTATTCTTTTTTCAGGATGTCGATTACGGTACTGATGCTTTGCGCTGAACCGACGGAAGTACCTCCGAATTTTAAAATTTTCATTTGTGCATAAAGTAAAAAAGCCTTCCTCTTTTCGGAGGAAGGCTTTTGCAGGTTTTTTTCTATGTTTTACACCACAATGTTATCTTCCTCCGGAAATCATCCCGGTGGTAGTTGTTGTTGTAATTATGGTGCTGTTAATTATCATTTCTGTAATGCCTGTAAAGTAAGTAGATATTTTTTGAATATGCAAATAGTATTTGGTTTATTTTGCTCCTACTAAGCTCAATATGCTAATTAATGAGCAACAACAGCAATACCGGTTGCATTTGTATTCAGTCCCAATTTAACAGCTACCCCATTTTTCCAATAAGTTCCGATGGTTATACCGTTGCTGGTAAAGTAACCAGATACATATACATCTGAACCATTTATCGCAATCTCCGATGAGTGAGAAATGGATCCGTCGTTTGAAAGCTTGGTCGGCACGCCATTTTTCCAATAAATTGCTTCGGAACTTCCGTTGGCTAGATGGGTAAAACCTGTGAAATACACATCTGAGCCATCCACTGCGGCGCTAATGATGCCACTGGGGCCCTCAAGGGTATTAACTTGAACACCTGCAATTTGGCCATTCTTCCACGCTGCTGCTGTTTGCTCAATATATCCCCCGGTATAGACATTGTTTCCGTCCACAACAAGAGCTACAGCGTCAGATGATGAGGTGTTTAGATATGTAGGTACGCCATTTTTCCAATAAATTGCAACAGAATAGCCTAATGTACCCATTGCATATCCTGACACATATACATCGCTTCCGCTTACTACAATAGCGGTTGCTATTGAACCCAATGAATTATCAGAAAGCGATGTAGCGATACCATTTTTCCAATAAGTTGCTTTGGATATATTGTTAAGTACTGTATAGCCGGCAACAAATATATCATTACCTTGTACAGCCATCGCATATGCCCGTGAAAATGACGAGCCATCCGTCAGTTTAGTGGCTACACCATTTTTCCAATAGGTTGCCACGCCATAGAGCGTATTCGGAGTAGAGGTGTCACCCACCACATATACATCATTTCCTTGCACGGTAATGGCGTCTGTCTGAGAGTTTGTCAGGCTATCTACCAGCTTTATAGGTACACCGTTCTTCCAATATGTTGCTACTGAATTACCATTAAGAGCTGTAGTATTTCCTGAAATGTATACATCCACTGCCTTTTCGGGAGTTGGATT
>Ga0307517_10003286_pt1 | contig 25267 bp, 26 predicted proteins | sample 23_EM_MG_FD_194515 | JGI IMG/M metagenome (GOLD analysis project Ga0307517, IMG submission 194515) | Populus trichocarpa ectomycorrhiza microbial communities from riparian zone in the Pacific Northwest, United States - 23_EM | ecosystem: Host-associated > Plants > Roots > Unclassified | place... | reverse complement strand
CATATTAATTATATAATTAATAACATCATAATTATATTATATATAAAATATCTAAATTAGTTATATAATTATATTAAAATTAATTTAACATGAAATATATTAAAATATAAATGACTTTTCTAAATAGTTTTTTACCATTGGAATGTATATAATTCAAAAAATTATATTTATACCATTTAAAAAACCATTTTTTTCATTCGGCTTTTCAATATAACATTTTCCATTGAGTATTTTTCATTGAGATGCTGTAAGAAGATTAGGAGCCATTGGATAATGATAGCAATCCAGTGGTAGCCGTACCATGAGACCCATCAAGATTTTCTTCTTTGTTTTCAAAATTAATTAATCAGACATCAGAAGTATGCTAGACCTACCAATGCACAAAGCATTCCCATTTACTGTAGTAATTCTAGGGAAACATTTCCTGCTAACCTTCGTCAACTCTGGTAAGAGGCAAAACATCACAACTCACAAGACAGACGTTTCCTGCTTAACCTTTTTCAAGTCTGTTTAGAAGCAAGATATCACAAGACACATTTCCTGTTACCTTTGTCAACTCTGCTTCCTGACATTGGAAATGCACCAATATTTATACCAGGAAGCATAACTGATTATCTAAAAAGTTTCTTGTCCCTCTAGGGATTTCTGATATTACAAATTATCTTAAGTTCTTGCAACACATCTGCAGCAAAATGATGATGATGATGATTTGATAAACAGCCCACCTCTCATGTTCAACTTTCCAGCAGATTAGAAATTCCATTTCCCTAATTACACTTATAGTAAGAGGATCACCACCTGCCTTGATTACATGATTATTTACTTGGAAACAAATGAGCCAGATCAGGATCATCCAAGTTCACATCCAACCAACCATGTGATCGCATGTATTCAACATAATGATCTGGTGGCGTCACTGCACGGCAATTTCTTGGAGTAAAGCCATGAATCCTCTCAAGATCACGAGCAAGCCACCGAACATAAGCATGGTCCAATGGTGGCACGATTTTTAAGAGAAACTCTGGCCTGTTTGGTGCCAATGGAGACACAGCTTCTCTTTCTTGCTTAACAGGTTTGTTTCCCATGCTTGACCAGCTTCAGAAAGGGGACCAGATAGTATGCAGCTGCAGTAAATCATAGAAGAAATGAAGACACAGAATTGAAGGAATAGATATCATAAATTTTATCTCGAGTTTGGGATGTGTAATTTTGTTGCATCCACAAAGTCTCACATAATTTTAACAATGCAGAAAGTCGTGGTTGATCAGGATTAGCAATTTACTTAAAATTAATTTTATGAGAAAGTTCTTGGACAACTTGTGCCTGAGAAAGTTGGAGTTAGTATAGATATTGTGCAGAAAGATCCATCCCAATCAAAGATAAACATTGAAAGCACTGCCACTGCTGCATGCCATGCTAAAATCAAAAGAAATCCTAAACCAAATACAGAGACACTCAACATCTTGATGGCTGAGAGGAAGCCACAAATTTATGTTAATGTCAATCGCTATGCACTGGGAAATTTTTTGTAACCAATGATCACCAATTCAAAATTCCATGGAATAAAAGAGTCCAGGATAAGAATTAAACTTGAAATATAGTCCACAGACAGGAGGAGAAAGTAAACCGGAAGGGATTGGTGATACCCACAAGTAAAACATAACTAAGCATCTTTGGTGGTATTCAAAGCTACAAAAATGTTACTGACAATACCAGGAATAGCAAACCAGATTCACCAACAAGCTTGAAATATGAAAAAGAGTTTATCTTATTTGACATGGTTCATGCCACAATAGTGTCCCTCAACAGTATCACAAGGCTATGCAGCCTGCTTAAGAATGGATTCCATTCTCAGCCTGCACCGTCTAGATTCTTGGACATTTTTTATTTCTTAACAAGACATGATATCTGCCATGTCCTTGTTTACAAGTAGGAAACCATCCATTGAAAAAAGGCAATTGAGTACCTAAAGTTTCAAAATCGAGTATCGAGCCATACACAAATTGTACATGGCTCAAATTCCCTTTGCCTAAAACATGCAAGAATGAAGGGAAAAGAATTTTAAACTATAGTTAAATGGTTGTGATTTATTTGAAGCCCCAGATAGAGTTCATTAAATGACAATTTGTGAAAATGAGAACTGGGTGCGGCACAACAAAATTCCACAGCAGATATTCAGGGCTAGGAAATTTGTTAAGGCCAGTCATGTAAAAAATGACAGTTTTCTACCAGTCAGGATCAATTTTCAATTTGGAAACATAGGAAAAGCTAATAAGAAAGAATATCTCATCTATACACCATATTCTAGTCTAATCTAAAAATTAGCCCAAATGTTGCATGGAGAAAATATTTAAGATGAAGCACAGTAAAAATGGAATTTAAATTGATGAGAGTTGATTTGAACCAAACAAAACACATTAGAGATTGACCATTGTCTTCTTGAACCAACACAATAGTCTTTGACGTTTTATAATGTGGTGAAAATTTAGGTCCTTTGTACTCTATTCTTTTTTTCCCTCTATTTATACCTTACAGGTTCAATTCTGTTGATTTTATAAATATAGAAGCCAAAATTTATTCCCACTAAGTCTAAAACATTATGTATATACAAATATCATTAAAAAACAAACACTAGATTAGGCTCTTACCTATTTCCTTGTATATATGAAGACAACTAATAAGTTTTTAAAGCATCAATCCAACAAGATTCAAATTTATTTCAAGTTCATGCATGCAACCCAAATTTATAATTGTCCACACCTGTGCCAAATTTAAATTTCCCACATTAGGTAAGTAGATATTTTGTCTCCATTCAGGCAACCAAAAAAACTGAAAAAATCTATATTGCTAAATTTGACACAGGTGGACAAATATAAATTGAGGTTGCATGCATGAACTTGAAATACGCTCTAGCATTGTAACATCAGATAAGTGGGAGTTTAAATAATAGAATCAAAGATGATGAAGCCAATTGTGTTTCTCTTGATTTCTTGTGTTACACTATTTAGTCTCTTCACTCCCGCTCAAGGTAGATGTTTTTTCAAATCTATCAACAAAGTCTCATTTACATGCTACTAACAAAATGAAATCAAATATCATGAAGTATTGAATAATTAACATTTTACAGTTGAATTTTTATTTGCAAAAATAATGAATATGTGCCTTTCTTTCTTTCAAAATGCAGGTCAACTATGATGGTGCCCTTAGCAAGCCACATTTCCCGGAACATGTTGAAACAACGGCAGGCAGCAATGCTTAGTTGATTATTTATCAAACTTTGGTGCAAGTAGCATGCCAAAGAATTGTGTGTGCAAAGATTCAAGATCTAGTCAACGATCATGCACATGTGACGTTGTTTGTCAGGAAAGTTATGTCAAAAAACCAAACATGAATGGTGCCTAGATATGTTTCGTTTCTAAAATCTGATGGACGCATAACATCGTATGGTCAAAGAATGTATTAGCTTTGGAAACAAGACTAAGGAAACTAATAATAAGTTGGGTCCGAGTTGATCAATAATTGTGTTGAACCTCTTTTGCTTTTTTGGCATATAATCTCTCAATACATCAACAACCAATACAGCAATGCTAAGACAACTATCAAATCCTGCCAGTACAAGGATTAGCATTTTGACATAAAATTGCAAAAGTTTTGCACACCACCATTACAAAATTTGCAAGTCCATTGACCAATAATTCTGACGCAAAGCACCAACTTTCCTTATTGTATTCTTCAGAAAAATTGTAAAAAATGCGACACAGAGAACTCTTAAAATTGCAAAAGGTTTCCTCATCAACACTATCAAATACTATTTGGTGCAGACATAATTTCACCAAGTCAAGATACTAACTAAATTTTTGTTTTCATCTAACAAAACCCATGATAAATCTCATCTAAAATATGCAAGAAAGGAAACAAACACAACACAATTCCATTCAAATTGAGCTTTCCTTTAAAATATAAACAAAACAGATAGAAACCAAATAATCAATTCATCACCACCGATTGAAATATCTATTAGCATGGAAGATATGAGCAAATAGAGTGCAAAAAAACCCAAAAATGAGAGCTTTAAAAGGCAAGGACTTGGCTTACCTTGAATTCTTCAGTGTGTTTGGCCTTGTGGGCAGAGAAATGAAGCAGGGAAAAGTGAGTTTTAACTTTCGAGTCTGTTAAGGGATATGTTTGGTTTTGCTCTTCATATATATAGTCCAAAATAAACAAGCGAAGACCCAGCGTCCCAGCCCATACGGAGGGATTTTTTATTTTTTATTTTTATTAAATTCCTTTTCCATTAATTCAATGAAATCTTTTTTTTTTGTTTACTCATTTTTTATTTATTAAAATTATCACTTCATGGCTCAAAAGCCTCAGAAATATAAAAATTATTTTTAAAATTTAATTTAAAAACTTAAATTTTAAATTTTTGAGTGAAGATAATTATTTAATATAGTATTATAATTTTATTGATTAAATGATTATTTATTGATTAAATGATAATGAGTTTAAATTTCATTATTTTATACTAATTAATAAAAAAATTAAACACGATCTCATGTAATATGACACAGGAAACAAGAACTTGTACAGTACCTTAACGTGGTGGCCTCCGACGGTGATCCAACCGGAGACCCAAATAGTAGTAAATTGAGAAACCACTTTTGTCTTCAACTTAATTTAGGGTTTTTCACAAATAGAGTGGACACCAAAGCATTGGTTTTTTCGTCGTCAGGATCTAACTGTTCTTAATCAAGAACTAAAGAGCTGCTTTTTTTGGTGTCATCATCGAGTCTATGAGAGAGCAGACAGTAAGAGAACTTGCGAAGACCAAGTTGGCTTTGCTAAAGATGATAGTCCACGTCCAAATCCCGCGGGCTAGCGGCCGGGAAGAGAAAACGGAGCACCCGACATTGAAGTTGAGTTTGGTTAGATTGTGGAGATGGAAAGTTTCTGATAGTGCAATGCCTCCAGAAGATTATATAAGGTGGACAAGTTTGGTTGAGGCAGGAGTTCGTGTTAGTTCTAACACTACAGTCTTGATCACAGCGCGCGTATGTTTGTGTGGTGGATCCAAGAGCATTTAGGGTTTTTGCACCCAGGAAGCTTGGAAGATGAGGATTGTTTAGGGATAAAAGGTTGGATTCTTGAGGAAGGGGAGGAGAAAGAGCAGTTCTTGCAAAGGTAGTGAAAGGTACAAGGGAACCAGACAATGTCACTGCCAGTAACCATGATGAAAGAGACACTACCATAGCTATGAGGTGTTTGTTGTAGGGGTAGTTTGGGGATTATCTAGGTGGAGGGCTCTTGCTGGGGAGGTTGTGACAAGGTGCTTTAGCTTTTGGTTTGTTTGGGAATGTCGTAATGGGATTGTTATGAAAGAAGAAGAAGAAAAGAAGAAGTGGGGGGAAATTTTAAAGAGAGAAGAGATAGACAATAGAGCAAAGAAGAAGACACAGAAACCATGGCTGTTTAACGTGGTTGATAAGGAGACGTTACGGGACAGTGACAGGAAGGTTTGGGGGTGATAAAATTTGGGACTCTGCTTGCTTCAATGGTTCATCACATCACAGCTGTCAATGTGCATGTCCTTAAAAGAGGGAGAGAGAAAAAAGCCATCTAGTGCTAAATGGCAAGGCAAGGATAAGCTTGCGATTCAGAGAAACACACTTTAACACCCAGGAGGTGGTTCGGCTGATCAAGACGATTCGTGAAACCTGAGGCTAGCACTCTAAGAAAATAGATACATCAAATAGGTACATTGAGATTTACTAACAAGATTGTTTGAAAAGTGAATTCATCTCTTATCGTTAGAGAACTCCGGTGGGAGCAGCCAACGAAGAAGTCAACTCCGGTGGGATTTTTAGGTCCCAACAGATATAGAAGGAATTGGATGGGTGCTGATTGCACATGAACGTGTAGTTTACTTTTCGTGTGGATTGAGTGAAGCCTAGAAACCATAAAGCCCTCTTGTCTGTCTCTAAATCTGAGGCAATGGGCACACGCTCCATCTTAGCACATGAACGTCATTGCCTTTCTGTCTGCCTGTCTTTGGCTTTGAGCTGAAAACCAGACAAGTTGCACTTCGTTGGCTGCTCCCACCGGAGTTGACTTCTTCATCTCTAGCTTATTGAGAAACTTTTAATAAATTTCTGTGATTGGCACACGCTTTTTCCAGATTTTAAAGAGATTTTGGCTTACATCTCAATCGTATTACATACCCAAGAAAGCAACAGAGGCTTCACTGGTCCTTCGCCTTCTTCCGTGCCAAAAACCGTTCTTTAGCTGCAGCTAGTGCATCTTGATTTCTTTTATGATGATCGTGATTTGGTTGACTGGCCGATGATTGTTCAGCTGGAGTTTTTCCTTCAGTTGAAGTGCCTGAAACTGGTTTATCAGATACTGGCTTAGGATCCAAGGGCTCAGAACTTCTTGGAGGGGAAGTTTCATTCAGATGTGCCTCTTTCACACTGGAAGACTTCGACACGAACTTTGGGTCTGACAATGCATGATTTCTGTCAGATGTTTCGCCAGCGACTTGACCATCCAGGTTCTCCAGCTTCCTAAATTCAGCTTGCTTCTCTTGTTTCCCTTGCTTCCTTGGCCACTATTTATGTCTTTTGCACCAAGTGCAACATTTTTTCCAACGTTGAATAAAAATCACTCAAGTCACTCTTCTTGGTAACCTTTAAAACAAGAAAAAATACAATCTTAATTAGCTGGTAACTCGCCAAATGGCTTAGCATGTTTCCTATCAACAGAAACATATAAGCTTAATAAAGTAATATGATCAGCGCAAAACTATATTTACATGTGTCCCTAACAATTTACAGTATGCTAAGTCTTGAAACACACCAGTACAGTAAGCTAAGGCTTAAATAATTAAGCTGGGCATGAAGCAATGAAGATGAAACAGAAGAGCCAAGGGGGTGATTGGTACCATATTACCAGTTTTGAGGAAACCAAAAACTGTTTACATTTCAAGTTTTTTGATTCCTAAAAGCCAATCTCAAACCTGGCCAGTCACAAACTACTATTATCAAAATCACAATTCCCGTAGTAACCCAAGAACCCAGCTCCAGAAACATCACTTCCACTGCCACTTGCCCGATTTATCTCTCAGGTGAAGAAAAATAAGTCAATCATCTAACAGGTCCATAACCCATAAATCTCATAGAAAACTTTTGTTTATTCCAAAGCGGAGGTAAAATCAAAAGGAGAAACTTTTTTTGTTCAAAGACATTAAGCAAAAGTAAAACGAAATTTAAAGCTTCTCTTTCAGTTCATTTCTCATAGAAAAGATACAGACAGTCTGATTTCTCAATGATGGTTGGCAAAGCAAATGGAAGCGAGTTTGAATAATGCTGTTGAACAGAACGTACATGTTTTCTAATTGGCCCATTGCATCTAAATTGTACTGAACGTAACCTTAATAGGCTGCGCATACAGACATTTCATTCTCAGCAGAAGTACCTGATTGCAAATGCCATCATATTCCCTAGCTTCAACAAGTATCTGTTGATACCAGAACCGTAATAGGGTCAGTTTTCCACCCACAAGCAACCTGTCTCTAGTACAAACTTAAAACCTCCTCAGCCTTCCTCAATTTAGCAATGACATCTAGGATAGAAGAATATTAACATCACCAAACATCAAGCCAGTTTGCAGCCAAACTTCCAAATCATAATGATGCTTGGATAGTGAGGGGTAATAAACTCAACTTCCCTGCACCAGAGCCAGGCAGGTAGTGTTTGAGGGCAATAAAGCAGCCCTCTGCTATGCTGATCAAAATGCAATGCTTTCTGTTTTCTTTTTTTTAACCAAATTCCTATCTGCTTACAAAGTGAAGTGTGGTTAGTTGTCAACGTTGGATTCATAAAATTCTTGTTGTCGGTGTATCAAACACAATGAAGTAAATATCAAGTTGTTAAAGTTCTTTCATAAACAGGACTGCAGTCCCAAACTCAATTCACCTAACAAGTTGAGGAAACATACAGCCATGTTCTAAATCTCTCCCTTCAAGGCATCGAAGCCTGAGCCAATTAATTGAGACGCAGCATTCCTACAATGGATCTCCTAGTGATATTCTAACAACCATAACAAGTTTTCTATATCTACACAGTAGCAGTTGTGGTAATCCAGCAGTTGACTTAACATAATCTGCGCAACTTAATAAGAGAACCTTTTCGTGTTCTTCTAGGCAAATTAATTCAGACCTTGATGTGTTTCTTGACTGGTGCTTATAGTGTTTGAGCAACTGGTACTCCAGAATAATTGCATGACTGTCATTATATCAAACACAAAAACCCCAGCTCCTAACTAACCCATCTCCAACGCATATATGGGAATTTAAGATCTCTATTGCTATCAAGAAGTTGCATTATTCATGACTTAATGCCAACAAGCTCAAAAACATGTCAACAGTTTAGAAATAACACTACATATGAAAACATCACGGTGACAGCAAAGAGACACAATACAACTAGCAGTTATCAACCAGCAGATCAAGAATCACCAAGAGCATGAAATTTTTTAACAAAATGGTAACGACTCGACTAAATTAAGAGACAAAAGCAATCCAACACAAACCAAGCAATGACTATGTGCAACAGAATCAAAGTAAGAGCAGAAAAGGTTGCACATACATCCTCTTTCTCCTCTTTAAGTTCACGCAAACGCTCTTGCGCCATCCATTTCTCCTGCTCTGCAAGTTTCCTCTTATAAGCAGCTGTAACAAACTTATCCTTGTCGGCATAAAGGTGATCATCTCTACTTCTCTAAGATTTTTCTCAAAAACATTATCATGCTGTCGTTGTCGTCCTTCTCCATTAAAGTCTTAATATTTTTAGACTGAAACACAAAACCAACATATTCATCACTCATTTTTCCCCTTCTAAACTATCAAGTAGATATTCCAGATGCATTGCTCCCTTGTAAGTGATACCTACCATGATAACCACACCTACGTACAGGGAGCAAGACGCCAGAAGTGCCTAACAAACTCTTTGTTAATACCATCAAAATACCTCTCTCTTTTCGCGATCTAGGGCTTTTGGCTGAGCAATTTTCTGCTTCATTCATCATGAACTCCATCATAATAAAACACTGATGGGTCCTCTTCCAACGCTTTCTTCTGCTGCTCTTCAGTCTTGAAAACCAAAAAAAAAAATTAAAAAAAAAGCAGTGATTGAAAAGGGTTAGTGATTACATCTTTGAGAGATTTGTTCTTAGCAGCCTGAAGTGTAATATCCTTCTCCACGTCATCGTCTTCGTCTCCTCCAAATCCAAGCGCCGTGGGAAGTGGAGGTCTTGGTGGCCTTTTCTGCTGTGTTTGTCTTAGCTGCAACTCACACTTCTTCATTTTTGTCCTACCTAGGGATAGGTCTGGGGCCTATTTTTGTGATCGGAGATTTTTAGTCTCCGACGAAGGCACCGGAAAACAGTATCGGAGAATTGGAAATCCAGTGATCTGGTAACTTTGGAGGGAAAAAATGGAATCTTTCTTTCTGGGTTGGTTGAATTTTGTTCCCTTAGCTGAAGAAGGAGAATCTGACAGTTACATTTAAAAGTACGAGTTTACCCTTACAAGCGTAACAGTCCTACGTTGGGGCGTATTTTTTCAAAGAGTGGGACCGGAGAGACCTATCTCTGTCCGAGGAAGGAGATTATTAAACTTAATTAAGTTGTTTATTTAGTAACTGTAGTTTTTTTATTTATTCAATTCAGTCCTCTTTATTTTGAGAATTATATAATGGTACTTTGATCCTAATTGCCTGTTAACTTTTTTTCTAATGTCTTATCTAATAATTAAAAAGGAGTTTTTTTAACTAAATGAGAAATTATTATGTAACTAAAATTGTTAATAAAATCATTAATTTTATGAGATAAAGGGAGGGAAGTATAAATTTTCATGTATTGAATAACTTTTTATTATTTTATTATGTAAGAAATCGAACACTTTATTTCTTCTATTATGTAATGCTTAAAATGTCAAATAATTTTGTAAATAACCAGCTAAATCTTGACTAATATAGCTTTATTGTATTTTTTTTCATCTTAAAAGTGATGTTAAATTCCCAATTTCAAAAGGACAAATTAATGGATTAATGTATTTGATATTGAAAACTCTTTTTTTTTTCTTATAAATGACATAACTATAAAGAGATTAAGAGAAAAAAGATCCATTATAAAAGCTCAGCAAAGACCAAGATCCATTGTATGGGAGTTTGGCAAAATATTAAATTTAATTTTCTTTGAGCTCGGCTCTAATGGGTTTAACAAGATACTCAGCAGAAATCAAGATCCATTGCATGGGAGTTTGGTAAAATGTCAGACTCAATCCTCCTTAGACTCGGCTACACGTCGGGCTCAAGTTTTAATAAGTTTGACGAGATACTAGACCTAACCTCCTTGAGTTTGGCTATGTGCCAAGACCAAGCACCTGTGAGTGTGGTGAGATGCCACACTCATATTTCTTGGACTCAGTTAGATATCAGAGCCAAGCACCTATGGGTCTGACGAGATGCCAGACCCAACCCCCTTGGGATCGGTTACGTGCCAAGCCTAAGCTCTTGTGAGTCTGGTGAGATGTCCTCTCAAGCTTGCCTAGATGTCAGGCCCAAAAACCTATGGAGTCTAGTAAGATACCAGACTCAAGTCCCTAGGGCTCGATTGCGTGCCAGGCCCAAATGCTTACAAGTTTGGCGAGATGCTTGATCCAACCCTCTTGGGCTCGGCCATGTACTAGGATCAACGTTCTTTTGATCCAAGGATTTCTCCGAACACAAACACCCAAGGTGAGAATTTAGGGTTATCATCTCCCCTACATCCTAATTATGCAAAAAGTCTTCTAAAGACCATCCATACGTCAATCAATATTAATGTCGTTCAGAGAATCCATGGTCATATCATGTGTAGATTGATGTAGGATCGTTTTTCTATAGACACGTGATACTCCCATTAACAATTAATACCATGTAATGAGACACCTACAATCAATATTAATATTGATTGTAAGGGTCTTCCTCCCATTTGAATGTGAAGAAGGAAAATACCAACAACTATGGTCCCTCGAGTAGGAAAAAGAAAAATTCAAGGTTATAAATATTCTCTGAACGATCCAGAAAATAGGTTTACCATTTTCACTCTCTTATAACTCATTCTCAGTATTTATTATACATAGACTAAGGACAAATTTTCTTATTCTTAGAATTTAATGCTTATTTACAGCAATTCCTTATAATAAAGTCACCGATTTAATCATTGAATAGTCCTTAAAATCCCAAAAAAAAAATTGTTTTATAGGAAATACACTCACCATCACCAACCCCTAGAATTTTTAGTTATGAAAAATAGAAGATAGACATGAACACGTGGCCATCTATCATCCAAACATGGTAAGAAATAATTTCCCTAACATTCTGGATTTTGGAGCATTAACAAATGAATGCTACTACTTTTAAAATATTTATTCATGAATATATATTTCTTGAAAATTATTAAGAAATAATTATTTACTTTAAATACATGTTTTCATAATTCTCTTAAAAAATCTTCTCGTATTTATCTAGAAAATGAAATATGTTATCAATGAAAGAAATGTGTAATTATTAGGATAAGTTTTTTTTTTTTAGTTTAACGTGGGTGTCTGGGCCAGCTTGCGCGCATCTCGACTAATCCCACGAGCTCTGAAGTTAACGACCATGTAAGCCTCCAGTGGACATCATATGAGCAACCACAGGGCTCGAACCTGAGACCACAGAGGAAACAAACCTCTTAGTCCCAAGCTCTTATCACTGGACCACCACCTAGATGGTTAAGTTTTTACTTGGAAGATGAAGTACCTCATTGGACAATGGCTCTTACTAAATAATTTACAAGGTTCACTTTGACCAAATAAGAATAGTTTAGGGACCGCAATGATTTTTATCCACTGATCTTTACTGAAGTTTTGGCGGCCACAGACTCTTCCACCCTCGGCGTCTTCTTGACTCTGAAGTGGAAGGAAGGAAGGAAGGAAGGAAAAAAAAGAAAAAACAAAGAAGCAATCCATAGAAGAATAAAGAAAGGAAATGGAGAAGGGGAAAGGAAGAGAGGTGGTGGTCTCCGCTCTCCAATTTGCTTGTACCGATGATGTCGCAGCTAATCTCGCCACCGCTGAAAGGTCTTCCTACTCCTGCTTCTTTCTTTCTTACCTTTTCATTTCTTTTATGTATGATTTCAAAGTAGCTCAAGTTCTGATTTTTTTTATAACTTTCAAGGAATTTTTTCACCCATCAAATGGGTTTTGTTAATTCCCATCTGCAAAAAACTTTTCTGCTTTATTTTTCTAAAATTAATAACCCCATCTTGGTTTTTACTGAATCTGATTAATCCTCTTCTGTTCAGATTGGTTAGAGCTGCTCACAAGAAGGGATCGAACATCATTCTCATTCAGGTATGGAGCTTATGGTGACAATCTGTTTGCTAAATTTGAAGCTACAACTTAGAAGAGTAAATGAAATGAAATATTCCCATCACTGCTTAAATGAAATATCAAGTATTTTAGCAGTTTTCTTGTCACTGCCGAGAGATTAGTCTCTTGTTGCGGTATGCTATAAGAAATGCAATGAAGTTGTTGCCAAGTTGTGAAATTTGGAAGTTATCAGTTGTTTTGATGAGGGAAGGAGTTTAGGTCTAAGGTTTTTGTGGTTATGAAGATAGTTTACAGTTAAACTATAAGCTGAAGGGGAACCAGCATTTGGAATTGGTTGTGCTCGCCTGCTCAGGTGATGACTTACTGTGGCTATGATCGAAAATGGGTGGAAGGGGATGGTTAGCCACACTAGGACAAAGACAGTCTAAGATACCTAGTGCTTGTAATGGTGGTGTTATGGAGTTTTTTAATGGCTGCATGTCTATGTCTTTTAAGTGGAAAGCTAGACTCACGAACTGCTGATGAAATTACTAAAGCTTGGTCTTTCTGGAAAAAGAAAGTGACTATGAATAGGTTGGTCCAACGTACTAAAAAAATTGAGAGAAGGGCTCATGCTAAACATATAAACATTGTCTATGTTGTTAATGTAGGATCATGATAGTAGAAGTCAATATGGACTAGTCTTTGCTGGTGGTAAAAATGCGTATCATGCTATTGCATGAGCAGCAATTACAGATTTATTTGGTAGTCTATTTTGAGGTGGGGTGATGATTAAAAGCGATGTGAATAAAGATAGGTTTCTTTACATGCTCTGGCCTGTGTATATTATTAATTGAAGAGATTCCATAATTGTAGGATTTTTCGAACTCTGAGTTAAAAAATATTCATTTCCATGTTGTTTAAGCTCTAAACTTTATGACTCTCACTTCCAGGAACTATTTGAGGGATATTACTTCTGTCAAGCTCAAAGAGAAGACTTTTTCCAGCGGGCTAAGCCTTACAAGGGCCATCCTACAATTCTGAGGTAGATGAAGCAGAAAACATTTTTTCCCCTGTTTTATTTGGTGGTCAACTGAGCTTTGCGCTACACAACCCTGCAAGCATTCCTCCACCCCATAACATCTTCCATTCCCATCTTGAACCTAGGACTATGAAGTGGGGTGTCTCCTTCTGGATCAAAACCAATTAGCTTCTTAAATTACTTTGCAAGCTGTATTTATTGTTGTCATGGCTGTTGTCCTAACTCCTACTAAAGGAACAGAAGTTAAGCTTTTACTTCCAGATGCATTTCAGTATGAATTAATTTACTTTGTGTGTGCATTCTACAGTATGCAAAAACTGGCAAAAGAGCTGGGTGTAGTCATACCAGTTAGCTTCTTTGAAGAGGCAAATAATGCCCATTACAATTCCATAGCCATGATTGATGCTGATGGGGCTGACCTTGGGCTCTATAGAAAATCTCATATTCCAGACGGACCAGGTATATGAAAAGCTGAATATTTTTTATTGCTTGAATCTGTATGCTTCATATATGGTTTCTTATACAACCTTTTCTGTTTGCTTTTGACTTCAGGTTACCAGGAAAAATTCTACTTTAATCCAGGCGACACTGGCTTCAGGGTTGGTTGTTGGATGTTCTCTTTCTAAGTTTAGTATTTTTCTGGAACCTATTAAATCTGCCTTCATTTTGTATTAAATAGGTTACTTATTTCACTATTAAACAGGTTTTCCAAACTAAATTTGCAAAGATTGGAATAGGTACGAGACATTCCCCTTTTTTTCACCCTTTCTTCTGGTCATATTTACTAGATATTGTGGTATCTTTTGATTCAAAATTTTGGCCATGCTGGTGATGTTATTCAGTCAAAATGTCCAGTTAGCTGGTTATCCAAAATGTGTTGCAGAGCCATTTCTATTTGTCATTTTTCCTATAGAGGAATTACAGAATGGAAAAATTGAAGCAGCTGGTGGTGTTTTTTATTTTTATTTTTTATAATGCCAGCAATATGCTGGGATCAGTGGTTTCCAGAGGCAGCCCGGGCTATGGTTCTGCAAGGTGCTGAGATATTATTGTACCCCACTGCCATTGGTTCTGAACCTCAAGATCAAGGACTTGATTCTCTAGATCACTGGAAACGAGTTATGCAGGGCCATGCTGGGGCAAATTTGGTGAGTTGCTGTGTTTGTAGTTTGGCAATTGTATTTCATGTTTGGTTTGTCATGTTGATTTTAACTTGGTCCTGATCCTCGTTTTGTGCATGCCTTCTCCAAGGATTTTACCTTCGATGTTGTGTGGTCCACTTCATTTAGATACCATCTCTTTGAGAGTCCCGTAACATCTCTGTAGTGTGGTTTCTGTTATAGAATGCTGCCATAGAAAAGATGTTTGACGTATGTTCTGACAAATTCAGGTACCTCTAGTAGCTTCAAACCGCATTGGAAAGGAAATAATCCAGACAGAGCATGGAAACAGTGAGATTACATTTTACGGAAACTCTTTTATAGCAGGTATAAAAAAACATTATTTGTGGACAGTCATCCAGTCAGTATGAACATTTAACCATGGTGAAAGTAAATTTACTATAAATGATTTCACTGACAGGACCAACAGGGGAAATAGTTGCTGCAGCTGATGACAAAGAGGAAGCTGTTCTTGTTGCAAAGTTTGATCTAGAGAAAATCAAGTCCAAGAGGCATGGTTGGGGGGTATTCCGTGATCGACGTCCAGATTTATACAAGGTTCTTTTGACATTAGATGGCAGTAATCCCTTATTGTGATTTAACGCCCCTTGTTCTAGGCTCTTGTAAACTCTTTCCAAAAATTTCCCCTTCCATGAATTATATCTCTAGAATGAGCAAGAGCAAGGTGTGGGTAATCATAGATAAAACTCCCGACTCGAATAAAATATCAAAAGGCAAGTGCTTGGGCACATTGACTTGAACCCCTTACCTGCTATGTGGTTCACAAAACATCACTCTGTTGTTTCCTGTTCTTTTTGCTTTTATTTTCTTTGTTGTAGATTTTTTTTTACATGGTTCAGTCGTAATCCACTACTATCCATTACTGGATAAAAGCTAAGTCAATGCATGCCATAATTTTTATATAAAAATGCAGAATAATACGTAGTGGTCCCAAGTCCAAGTTGAATTTATTCAATAGGTGTCCAAGTATTTTTAATTTCGAGACTTGAATTGACAGGGTGTTTGTATTTGTGTGCTTTGTGAAACTTCATTTTTTTGTGGGTGCTTTCTTAATTTATTTTTATTGATAAATAATCCAACGGTTCATGTTCACTCACACGAGTGATGTTACTATTCTTGAAGCTTTTCTGATGGGACGGTTCAGCTGTTTCTAATAGCCTGAAATCATGTCCATGAGGAAGAAATCTTGCAAAGGATTTTAGTGATTTAGATTTTTGTCATGTATTCCTCTTAGGAGCTAAACCACGCCTGCTGCTTGGCAATCATGCTCAAATAAACGGTAGAACTTTTCTAAAGTATCATAGCCACAGATTTGGACTTGCAGCTACCTGTACGTTTCAAATATGCTCCACGTAGCTTTATGGAAAAGAAACAAATGTCTTGTCCCTTTTGGATTTGGGGTACAAGTCTTGCCGTGTGCCTGCCAGACTAGAAAGGATCATCTGTTTCCATCCCTAGAATATTTCCATTTCAACATGTTCTAGAAGTCTTTCTCTTTCAACATCATTCATTAGGAAAAAGCTTGCACCAAGAATCTATTCTGGATCACAATGAACGGGTCTGGGGCCAAAACTTGTATTTTTTTGGATTTTAAGTTTGTTTTTTATGATGTGCTTTCTCCTTTTCTTTGTCTAGCCGAGCACTGAGCAATCATTTTCAATTGGCACAGATCATTTTACACTCCAGCTGAGTGTAAGCTAAAGGATATATTGTTTACTGTTTTATGAGTTAAGAATAGGTGCACTCAGCACTACAGTGACTGCCTTTCACGTAGTTACATGAGGCGGAAAAATTGGAAACTAAAGAGGTGTTTATTATCACAGTTTTCTAATTAAAGGTGTAGTTTGGGTTACACGAGTCATCACATTCTTGAACCTTCATTTCTATCTAGCCCATTGCCTCCATCAATGAAAAGAGATGACTTGTATATATCTGTCATTCCAACTACTGAAGAAGGTGACCAGAGTTCTTGAGGTGAAAGTCAATATTGATTACTTCTTCATACTGGCCCTGCCATACTCTTATTTGACTGTCTGAGTATGCTGAACCAGTGTAACCAGTTCATAATTCACCCCAGAGTGCAAGCTATCTTTAAGTGAACCGTAATACAAGCATATAACAACTACTTTGGAGTTCCCAACTCACTCTTTATCTGCTTTAACTTTGTTTTTTGTTTCCTCCATGAATCATCGGCTTTTAACATTTGTGTCTTGTTCAACTTTGCACTTGATTTTGTTGTCTTGACAGTCTGACCCTGGAATCCAGGATGGCTCAATGAGTTTTTATTAGCCAGGTGTTAAATGATTTTGGAGCCATTATATATGTAAGCAGGTTTCTGTTAGCAGACAAAGACCTACCCAAGAATATGCTGCAAGTGGGGTTTGGTTTATTTTTAGTTCGCGTTTGACAATGCTGTTCTTGTTCTCTACAAAAGGGCCCTTGGGCTGAAAAGGCATCAATTTGGTGTTTCGCTATTTTTAGACATGTTCATGATAAAATTTGATGTTTTTTCCAGTAAAAATGCATTTTCAGACGCACCCAAAGCAAAGGCATTAATTAGGCTACGAGCACATAGTGTTTTCTTGCTTTCTAAAGGTGTGACCTTTTACTCAAAACTTTCTTTTCTAGTTGATTCTTAGGCATTTCATATGCCTTTTCTTTTTATTTCCACTCATTTTAAGTGATAGTGATGGTCCTGGAATCCAAATGACATGTTCTGTAGAGCACTTCCTTATTTGGTGGAGGCAGTAGAGACTATTAGTATTCGGAGAGATCGATTGAATGAAACTGAGCTTATGGCAATTCTGAAAGTTTTTGGAGGCATTAGAGCTTGTTTGTTATTGTGATGTGATCGTGTTTTTTTTTTTAATTTTTTAATTTTTTTTATTGTTTTAATATGTTGATGATAAAAATAAATTTTAAAAAGTAATTTTTTCTTATAATATTAAACAATATTGCGATGATGGTTGATGATCTACAACAAAATACACAGAACAGTGAAAAGGAGGGGGGTTTCCATCCTTGAAATGTTCTGAAAAGGAGCAGAAAAGGGAATTTTAGTATAGATTCTCAAGTTATTGTCTCCTCTTTTCTCTACTGGTTTGTAGCTGGACCACAAAAGCAGAAGCTGAATTTTTTATTTTTACTGGCAAGCAAAAGTGTTCCTACCGAAACTGTCCTTGGCTTCATGTCTGCTTCTTTCAGCTTTTTTTTTTTTTTTCATCCATCATCATCATCGTTGCCTTTTTCGTCATCAGATTCTTCTCGCGCATCATGTTCATAGTCCTCTTCAACTTCCACCTCATCTTCTGCTTCATCAATGGTTTCATCATTCGGATGAACAAACTGCAGCGTCAATCTCCCGTCCTCTCTACATGCATGCAAAAACTTGAAGGTGGGCATCCTCACTTCTTTAAGGACAAACCTACCGTCATGCCTATAAGACTTAAAGATAGCCCGAGGCTTTCCACCCCATCCAATACAGGAAATCGGCGGAGGAAATGTCAGTCTACCTGATCTTGGTCTGCTGAGATCATCTGATGCTGCATGCCTTGTGATTCTTACTTTCTCCTCCTGGTATCGCCAGTCTTCATTTATATCATTCTTCAAGTATTCAACATCATCAGAACTTTCAAAACCAAGCCCCTCGGTGCATAGTTGCAAGCTCTCATAATTCATTCTAGAAAAGTTATGACCATTCTGGTGACAACCTGTGTACTGATGATTCTTCGGGGTGGTTCTTGAGACACAGTCCAATATTGATTTGCTCTTTTTGCCCTCCAAGCTGTCATTCTTGTTGAGTCTACTTGCTCCGGCTTCCGGGTTCAAATCTAGGAAGGATGAAGGAGAGGAGAAGGGTGATAGAGTAAAGGAAGATGAAGTTGACAATAAGGAAGAAGAAGCAGAAGATGATGATGACTGCGAATTCTCTTTGAAATGAAGCTCACCGAATATTTCAGTGAAAGAGGATTGCTCCATCGGTTTTACAGGCTTGATTTGGTTCCGTGATGAGAGGGATTCAAGCAGTGTAGGGTTTTCTGGTAATGGTTTTTCAAAGATGTGTTGGAGACTTCCACAGGCAGCCATAGCTAGGTTTTGGCTCACTCTATCTACTCTAGTATAAAGGAATATAAGCCTTTTCTTTTCTTGTTTTTAGGGTTCTCGGTGGGAGGTAGAGAGAAACAGGGAGATGAAGAAGCACGAGATTGGCGTGGAGGTTGAAAAAAATCAAGAGATGATGCTTCTTGTTGCTTTGGCTAGGGCCTAGGGCCTCTCTTCCATTGAAGAGGAGCAAGGACGGGTGGTTTTGAAGCTAGGTCGAAATTTGGTGGCCATAAATAAATGTACATGTGCAATAACTTTTCTTGTATATTCTTAACGTAGATAATTCACTTCCCGATAAGTTTTATACATTAAATTTTATTTTTGAATTTATTTATAAAAAATATTATAAAAATCCTTTTATAAATTCCCAACAAGCTGGATTTCAAGTCGAAGTGAGTGGAGATTAACCTAATCAAACTGCATCAATTTAATGGATCAATCTATATCTCAATTGACTGATCACACCTCAAGTAATACAAGGTTTAAAACAATATCTTACGTCATTCTAGATTTTAATTTAGCCTGAATTGCCATGTTTAATTTATGATCTGTATCTGAGTCAAAAAAAGACCACAAGCTTTGAAATTAAACCCCAACAGGGACCACAATATTTTAGTGTTGGTTTTAAAAGGCCATGTTAATGCAAATTTCGTATTTGATAGTGAAATTTTGCTGTATTGCTGGAGAGACTATCCTGATGATGATTTGAAAGATCAGTTTATACCTTCAATCACCGCCCATCTTAACAAGTCCATTATCTCAGCATAATGTATCTTTTTCTCATCACGACCTTAACATCTATCTTGCTATTGTGATTTTTCATCATAAAGGGCACAAAAAGTATCAGCAGCTCTTGGAATATTCTCCCTGGTTCTCTGAACATGTTCAATCCTGTTCCCGGAAATGATTGGCTGCTACCCTTCACTTTCGAATAGCCTATCTTCATCTTGAGATAGTCCATCTTGATATATAATGGCAGGGCATGATAGGGCCAATCAATAGGCAAGTGGGTCCTGTTCTAACCATAGAGTGCCATATGCGTGTGTGTTCTCCTGCCACAACATTTTACTGGTTCACTGGCTGTGGTAAGCAGTGCCACCTCTAAACAGTGTATTCAGATTCTAATTCGAGTAGATGCTACATCTACCGCCACAAGGACTAAATCCAACATAAATGCGGACAAAATTGAAGTTTTCAACGACTAAATGATGGTATTAAAGACAACGTTGGATAATGGTGTAGCTTTCACATTTAAAAGAAAGCAGATGTTCCACTCTGAAGAGAGAAAAAGGCGAAGGGGAAAAACCGAGATGATAATTGTACAAGATTAACAAGCTAACATCAGATATTACATCATTAAACATCCATGTTACTCTAGCGTTAAAGAAATGCGGCTGAAATTTTAAGAAGAAGATGTTAGTTTCACACTGTTGTCATTTATCAAATTGGAAAACCACCCAGCACACAGAAACCATAGGTGAACAATTCACAAACATACTCACTGTTTTGAAATCAAACATACATAGCTTCCTTTTGAAGAATCAGTTGGGACCAAACCGCTTTTGGACATCCTTCATCGCCAAGCTTCAATACGCTCTGACCTTGAGTCTATACAGCTACCAATTCCTCGAGTCTTGTCAGAAGGTGGTGTTAAATGAAGTACAGGTGACTGCCTGCTAAATTTTCCAGGACTCTTTCTGAGACTTGAATTACTTGATTGGCCAATGCTGTTCTTTCCGATACCTGCTTGATTGCCAGCATTAACTCTATGATTATATGCGTCATTGACTAAGTTAACCTCGGAAGCAGTCTCGCAGGAACGATCTCCTTTGGCAATTAGCTTATCAACTGAAGTTGCATAACTGAGGCCTGCTTCATCAGCTATGGCATTGTATTGACTGGAGTGATACGAACTTTCTACAACAGGTTCTTCAGCCACAAAGGCTTGCTCAGTTGTTTCATTTTCATCTTCGCTATCTTTGGCACAGGACAGTGAAGGGCTCTCGTGACCGTTCTTGTCAAATGGCTCTATCCGTGAAGGAGCAGGCTCCACCAAAGAATCTTCTCTCTCTCGCAGTGTCCTTAGGATAAGTGTCTTGAGAAAGTTCATTACTTGGACTGCATACATCAATGCAGTCAAAGGATCGGCCATCTGCAATAAAATTAAGACAAAGACAACCATCAGCATTCAGCACACCAACAACTGCCCAGATCTGCAGCTTTTTGTGGCAATTTCACTTATTCAATCACTTATTTTATACTGAAATAGGAAAACCATTACTAATTAACCATGTCTCTGGCCGATCCATTTGCTCTGACATGGTGAGAGTACTAGAGACATAATCAAAGAAAAAAGGTGAAAAGGAAAGTGGGAGTACTTTAGATTAGCTTCTCTAAAGCCTAAAGAAAAGCAAGGTGGATCCTTTGAATACAACAAATAGCATGTACAAATCAGATCATAGGTAAACAAGAAAAATCATTGAAGTTCAGGAATGTCCAAACAATAATAGACACTTACTCGAGTCATATTTGGCGCAAAAACTGTGGCTACATTGTGTGCATTCATCTTGTTCAGGTGTTCTTGTTGGACAACATCAGCCATCAGATTGATCGCCCAATCTAATAGAGCAGCTTCTGTTGGAGGTAGATTCCTTGCAAGATAAGCACAATCATCTTCTGTTCGACATTCTATTACTTGTTCAGGTGATAAAGAATCCAGAACCCCTGTTGGAAGCTCTCTAAACCAAGCCTAGACAAACAGTTGTACTTCAAGTCAAAATAGAGCTATGTATTGAATGCAAAATAAACAAAAGAAGTAAATCCTGAGACAAAAAACAGCAACGCTTTCTACTGACAGCACCACACCCTAAACTTAGAAGACAGAATATACTAAAACCATGAATAAAGATGATATAATTAATACAACCGGATTGCAGATGGAATGATGGTAGTGAAAAGGGGTGGTCACAGTGCAGCATTTGGTGACAGCAATGATGTGGAATTGAAGCTAGAGAATGGGATGGTAATGGTGGCAAGAAAAAATTGCAGGATCTATGGTTGTAAACAATCTTCACAGAAAAGCTTAATAATAAAGTGTCATAGATCCAGCTTTAGTGAGATGGCTTTCACGAAATAAAACTGAATTTGTATAATAATAACAGCTTTCTATATAGATTACAGCCCCAAAGTACAGTTGCTTTTTTACAATATCATACTTGTAAGAGTAGTATCCAGCAATGGACACGTGATCATTATGATAAACAGGTTTTCACAAATTTACGGGTTCATGAACTTCTAGGATAAAGGTTAATTTGATTTTGTAGTGTCTTAAACAATGTCTTCTACTTTTGCACTCCACCAATAAAAAAAATTGATTGTTGCTTACAATTTTATTTTATCCACTTAATTGTAACAAAGAAATAGCTCACAAGGATTTTATATGTGTGATCTACATATCAGTATTTCTTCCTGTTTTTTTGTTACACTATCTTCAATGTAGCATTAACCAGTTCAATTAGTCTTCAATGAATATGCAAGACCTTCACTATTAAATGTGTTATAACTCATAAGCAGATGCATAATTTGTAAATTATCCAAGAGTAATTTGTGTTGCTATGCCTTGATAAGTCCTGCCAGACAATGTACATCAACCCCTTCTGGCACCACCCCGCCATTCAGTTGCTCCCTCACATACTCCTCCTGACTGTTTTCTGCAGCAATTCTGAAAACCCCTTCAGCCTGAATACAATAATTAATGATTTGATTATGACCACCATATTCAAAATAAAATGAAATCCAATAAATTACATGTAAAACAAGCCCCAATTTACCTAAATCAGACAATTTTACCAAGAAGTTTTCCATTTTATCCCCAATGGCCCTATCCCTATCTTTGGAGTCAGCATAACAATGCTAATATAGAAAAATGACAAGGTGACGTACCTGCAAGCCTCCTTGAGCATACAAGCGTCTTTGCATTAGCAAGAGAATTGTTGGCACACTGTTCCCTCTTGAGTCATATGACAACTGCATAGATTCAGTGGAAACTCCGAAAACAGTTGCGCTGCATAATGATAAAATTCAAATCAATAGGCAAAGAGCAAGGCAGCAATCATATGAAATAGTTCACTGCTTTTAATTGGCATGATGTAAAGCTAGAAAAAACAGGAACAACTTAACAAACACAGATTCCAGGGATAAAAGGATTATCAAGTGACTTGTTGTAGGAAAAGTTACTTGAAGGTGCCATTGGTGTTTCTTTAGACTAGCAGTGAAAGTTGAAACAGAACAACCAACATGTTAAATCCTAGAAAGCATGTAGCTCACAACTGATCAAGTGGGGTGCTTGTGAATACACACACACAACTTAAACCATAATCAAGGAACCAGTGCAAGTGATCCAAGGGGAGAGGGCATCAGCTCATCTGTATTTAGTTGAGTTGTGAATAATCTTGGTCTTTTTAGTTATATTACTAACATGAAACAAAAAGGAATTTAAGTCTATAATCAAGGGGGAGACAAGACTTCCCATAAGAAATAGAGAATGTTGTACTGGTATCAAAGTTTAACCATATACTCCCATAAACAAATGAAACTTGGCTCCAGAAATCAAGCATTTGTACAATGGTCCACGAAGCTATTTCTATGCATCAATCCATGCATAAAAAGGTTGAAACTCAAAAGTAGCGGACTTTATATGGAAAAGTCCATGTTTTGTGGATTCAAATGGCAGGCCAGCAACCACACCTCATTCCAAGAATACAATGCATCAATAAGACAGAAAAGAGGAGTGGTCTGCCACGTCTCTCCAAATATGGGGAGTTGACAAAAATGAAATAAAAAGCTCGAATATTTTACAATATAACTCTGGGATAATGCTCTCAATTTGTGATAAAGCTGATGCTTGCTTATGTGCTCAGATCCATGATTCCGGATAACAAACAACATAAAAGATGGGATAAGAACAAAATTGCATAGGTCAATTTCTCTTATTGCTAAACTTTTCAGTTGAATCTCTTTAATTGAATTATTGGTTCCAGAAATTATTTCTGCAGCAGAACTTTACAGTTGATTTTTCCCCCTTTTTTCCCCATAAAATGGAACTTCAGAAAAACATCAAACTCCAATGGACAAAAAAGGAATGAAGAACCAGAAATCAATTATAATAAAATCCACAATTTCAAGACTGGATGGGGCAAAAGAACCTCAAAAATAAATCCATCACTCGGATACAGCAACACTAAATTTCAAGAACAGGGAAAACATTACAGCGTGCAAAGAGAGAAAAAAACTCAACTTTAACACAAACAATCATGCACAAAAATTAAGAAGTTAAACTGAATAGCCAAAACCCAACCTCAGAAAAAGAAAATCAAATCGACCAATGAAAAACAGAAACTTTCACCAATTAACCACTGAAAAATCTCATTTATGAGACTTGCATTGCAGAAACCAAAGAAAAGATCAAAGAAACAATAACTCACTAACAAAACAAAGAAACTTAACAGTGCCAAGAATTGAAATGACCATATAAAACACCAGAAAGATAAAAATAGAGAAAACCCACGATTTCCTTTCGATCAAAAAACACAATGTACCTACCTAGCACTGGGAGGCCTCCTGGGGACTTCAGGCTCAAACTCCACAGGCAAACCCAAGAACCCATTAAACCTATCAAAGGTAACATGAGCCACATGGCGCACATTGGTTGGACAACCAATCTCCATACTAGAACAAAATTCCCTTCTGTCACTCTTACAAGCTACTAAAGACTTCCTAAGCAGAGCCACAAGAAGAGCCAATAAAGAAAGCTGATCCCTTTGATTCTTTTCTTTTTGTTTCACCAACTCCTCCTCATCATCATCAATGCCATCTTGTGTTGAAGGAGATTGTGGGGGTATACAGGTCACAGAAGAGGAAGAAGAAGACAAAGACGAGGTTGTTGGAGGGGAAGAAGGGAAATGTGAAGGAGAATGAAGGACTTCAGTCATGGCTGGCAATGAAAAGGTCCAATCTTTTTTCTTTTTCTTTTTCTTTTCTTAAAATAATAATAATAATAACAATAATAACAATAAAAGAGAGTGGTTTTCTTGATTTTTCAAGTCTTTCTCTAAACAAAATAAGATTTGTTGTTGAAAGAAGTTTTCACAGAAAGAGATTTGTGGAGTTGGATTGAAGGAATGGACTTTCTTTCTTTCTTTGTGGGACGTGAGAATCATTAACTCACTCAAAGAAAGTCTCTTTATATATATATATATCTTAAGAGTTGAAGAAGCAAAGTAGAGAGGGAGAGGATTTGGTGGGAAATAAATTGAGTGTATTAAGAAAATAAAAAGGTAATTAAAGGGTGATTAATTAGTATCTTGAACTTGAAGTGGAAGGATTTGATACTTTGATTATGTTGGGTTAATAAGTTCTTGTGGTCAAGTGGCCTCTTCTTGTCTTTGACAACCAAATTCACATTCTTTAACATTGAGAGGTTAGAGGTGAGCTTCCTCCATGGGAATTGGAGCGGCTTTATTGGTTTCCCGCGGGGGGCAAAGGTGGGGC
>Ga0307517_10003285_pt1 | contig 25271 bp, 26 predicted proteins | sample 23_EM_MG_FD_194515 | JGI IMG/M metagenome (GOLD analysis project Ga0307517, IMG submission 194515) | Populus trichocarpa ectomycorrhiza microbial communities from riparian zone in the Pacific Northwest, United States - 23_EM | ecosystem: Host-associated > Plants > Roots > Unclassified | place... | reverse complement strand
GATGTATCCCATTTTTCCTCATGGTTAGTATCGGGTATGCTAAAAGCTTCAAAAGTAACCAAACTATATTTGTCAGGACCATCGATGCAGGAGGAGTATTTGGATGCATCACAGTGTCATGACGGCAGAAGAAAGATATAATATTGATGATTGGGTTGGCTGGCTCCCATTCGGGACAAAGAACAGGCGACGTAGAGTGTAAGGCGACATTGTAAGCGCTCTCATCGTCTTCTTCAAGTAATATAAATTTCGAACAATTTACGTCAAATATGATGAAACTTGGAAGTTCCAAAAATAGACCTACCACTCAGCTGTGGACTGCGACGCATTACAAGATGGAGCGTGGTCATTTTTTTCCCTTCACTCACTACCCTATCACCCAAGGCGTATGGTTCCTCTCCTCTCCTTACTGGCCTTGGGTGTGGCCTTGATACCATCTCTTATATCCGCAGCGTCTCCTGGCGTATTCGAAGTCGTAGGAAATACCCAAGTTAGCGCAATGATGGTCTGCAAGAATATTTTCAATACTTTCTTATTAGTTTTGCTCACTATTTTGCAGCTCTTTCTGGGCAACGAAGAGAAGGTATATATCTTAGATAAGGCAGAGATGAACTCTGCTCAGATCAACGGGCACCCTGCTTGGGGTGCGGTTTGGTTGGTATTTTGTTGAAAGCCGTGATAATTTCTAAACGACAGTAGGGATATAACGTCGCGTAGGACTACCCTTATGGACGTACGGACCAACACCTTCTGTTCATCCGGTATGCACCTGCCCAATGGTTCCTACGTAACATTTGGAGGCAATGGTGCGGTGGGGCCATTCGGTAGCCTTGGCTCCCAGCTTAACCCGGGAGGATATTCAGGCGCTTGGGACTCTACGATTCAAGATTTTGACGGAGCTCTTTCCATTCGCATTCTCAATCCATGCAGAAGCTCTGACTCCTTCGATTCATCAGCCTGTCAGTGGTACGATAATCCCAGTGTATTATCTATGAAAAAAAGACGTTGGTACTCCGCCGCAGAGGCCACAGGTGAAGGCAGGGTGTTGATTATTGGTGGTTTCGCCAATGGAGGGTATGTAAATCGAAATTACCCAAATGTCGACCCTGCATATCAAGGAGGGGGTGCTGAACCGACTTACGAGTACTATCCACCAAGTAGCGCACCCCTACAAAACTTTACGTTTCTTATTCAAACATCGGGTCTAAATGCGTACGCTCATACCTTCTTAATGCCATCTGGGAAAATGTTCGTTCAGGCCAATCTTTCGACAGGTGAGGTCTTTTTCGACAGATCGATAGGACCAGATTACTGATAACCTATCAGTTTTATGGGATCATTCGACAAACCAAGAAACTCCGTTGCCCGCAATGCCAAACGGCATTGCTCGCATTTACCCTGCCTCCGGTGCTACAGCAATGCTGCCTCTCACACCTGGAAATAACTATACCCCGACAATCCTCTTTTGTGGAGGGTCTAACATGTCAGAATATAGCTATGGCAATTACACATACCCTTTTATCGATACCTGGAACCATCCCGCTTCGAAGGATTGTCGCCGTATTACCCCCGAACCACAGAACGGTTCATCCCCTGTCTATATTGCAGACGACGACATGCCCGAAGGCAGAACCATGGGACAATTTATAATTCTCCCCACCGGAAAGCTCCTGGTTGTGAATGGAGGATTGAACGGAACAGCTGGTTTTTCGCAAACTACCCTCACCACGCCTTCCTTTGCGGCCATGCCATTTGGAGAATCGCTGTCCTCGGGCCCCGTTCTCACTCCAGCGATCTATGACCCTGATGCACCGCAAGGCAGTCGGTGGTCGATTGCGGGTCTGAGTGCGTCCAATATTCCACGCTTATATCATTCGTCCGCCATCTTACTCCCCGACGCCTCCGTTCTCATCGCTGGTTCAAATCCTAACATTGACGTTAACTTGTCAACTATCTACCCAACTACATATACAGCAGAGATATTTTATCCACCTTATTTTAGTGCCACCACCCGGCCTGCACCCGTTAGCATGCCCAAGACCCTAAGCTACGGAGGCAACTATTTCGACATTCTTGTTCCCGCTACCTCATATACTGGCTCAGCGAACGATGCTGCCGACTCGGCCAGCGTTGTCATTGTTCGTCCTGGTTTCACAACACACGCAATGAACATGGGCCAACGACATATGCAATTGAATAGCACATATACCGTGAACTCGAACGGGTCCATCACACTGCACGTCTCACAACCACCTCCTAACCCGAATCTCTTCCAACCTGGTCCAGCCCTGATGTTTGTCAATATCCTGGGAGTACCATCGAATGGGAGTTACCTTCGGGTGGGAAATGGGCAGATCGGAACCCAACCGACGCAAACAGTTGTCCAATTGCCCAAAAATGTTCAGCTGCCCACACCTACACCCACGGCAATCACTGCAACGGCCACTGCGACGGAGTCCCCACGACCTGCTGACAATAGGAACAAGATCAACCCCAAGTCTATTGGCATCACCGTTGGGGTGGGTATTGGGTGCTTGGCATTAACTGCCATGATTGGCATAATTATTGGGCTAATCCGTAATCGAAGAGGACGCCAACTGAAGGGAATATCAAGACGACCGAGTAGACGACGCCAGCAACCAGGTCACCATCCTGCGCACGGAGCTGGCTCGGAGACTTTCGTACCTCTGCAACGTCTTGAAAATTATAGTCAGTCAATAACGACGCCATACATAGACCCGGACAGAATTAGCATCGAATCCTTCCCTCGTCAAGACTTCCAAACTCACGAAACTCATTTTAATGGGAGTGGACACCGACAATACTGAAATCAAAGTCACTATCCCAGCGTTCCACCCCTTCACTGGTTCTTCTGTGTTTGCTGCTCGAAGAGTCTTTAGCACGTTCAGCTGAAACTGGGCCCCTAAACGAAATAGATGGCTTGTCGATGCGCAGGAAAGGATGGTGTGGTTTGAATCGGACGTTCAACAATCAGCAACAATTTTTTTTGATAACATGTTAATATGAAAGAGATTGACTTTCTATCAACGTACATACGTAAAACATAATGACTTAAGAAACTACAATGCTACTGAGGACCGTCTGGATGGCTATACCTAAGGAATCTCTATAGATGGCTGGAGCTTGTGGGTGTACTACGTGACTCATCTAAGGAAGGAATTCCTCACAGCTTGCAAGTGTAACTAAATAACATACTGTCCAAAAGAAAAGGTGCAAATCGGTGGTGAGAATAACCGGAATTTAGAATACAGAGAGAAAGAGTCCAATAGTTTCATTGGCGGGATATGCGCCCATCTCACATACAGCTACTCTGTGGCTAGTTGATTGAGGAGGAAGGCCTCCCGGGAGGGGACGTCGTCCGGCATTGCTGCTGCTGCCATTGCATTATCACAAAAATAAACCCAAAGCCTGGCCTTCTGCTGGTACGAGCAAGTAGAAGTCTCAGAAAGACTTTGCATTGCCCTTACAGCATTCGACTTATGGGAAACCTGAGTACGAACCTCTTATAGCGCCAACAGGTGGGCCAAAGATGCTGTCGCGCCCGCAATCACCGAAGCGACATTGTCTGTTACGGCTCAAAGGAGGGCTGGTAGGGATGACCGTCATCGGATATTTGGTATGGATGACTGTCATCGGAGATCGCTGCTTCTCTAGATTTGACAGACGATCTGGGTGATGATACGTCAGGGCCGAAGTCAGATGGAAGACTCCGAATCCAACAGTGGATGTAATTATCGGCTTCTTGGTTTGCAGAGGGGGGTGTGGAGATGAAAACAGAAGTGGAGTGGCTGAAACTGGTTGAATTTCCAGTGGTGGGTTAGCCAATTGTTGGATCGCATCACCTGTTCCAAGGTAAGGAATGAGAAAAGATTCTGGGCAGCATTTTTGGGAACCAGAAGGAGAGCACTGGGGAACTGCAGATTGTGGGGAAGGTAGCGACAATGCGCTGACCGAGAAGGAAGGTAAGGTGGAGGCTGATGTCAACGTAGCAGAGTGCGGAATCAAGCCATAAATGTGGCGGTTGGCTGACAACTGGAGGGGATGTGACGGTCCCGGTCTCTCAGTCGATTTATAATTAATACTATGTTTCAAGTGATTAGACACATGTCACAATATTATGTAAGGGAATCGCGCCTGATTCTTGAAATCACACATGTGACAGTTGAACGTTGAACCCTTGCACAATGCAAATGGCCTTGGATTCGCTACGTTTCATTGCGTTGCCCAACAAACCGCCTAACCAATTGACCGACTGGCAGTCCACGAAAACAGCCATCGCAGAGGCATTGCTCCACGAAATGCACGGAGTTCAGCAGTACGCAAAAGAAAGGAGAGTCAGCTCGCACGATAGTATATATATCGGGCTTTCTGGTGCGGTGGTCATTGCGGATCCTTCATAGGTTCGCTCTTCATTGGAAATTTCCATTGATCGGAATGTTTATGTGTCCAGGTATCGCGTTCATGCAATATCACATCGCCAAAATGAATGTACCTCTGAAAAGCGAGGTCCTTGATCCAAAGAAATTAATTGCTACCGCCGACAGGAATCTAGCAGAGGTTCTCTACCGCAACCCTATCAATCGAAGCATGTATTCCCCAACACGACTCTCTTTCATAGAGACGTTTATTGGGATCGCTACACTTGTCCTCGTCCGCGGTCCAGTGACATCTGAGCAAATAATTCGAGATAACTGGCGTCCAGCGAAGGAATACTTGGAATTTGCGGTGCAACTTACTTTGAATGACCCCAATGACTTTACAGATGAGGGGTGTGAGGTCCTTTATGGTCGAGCCGGGCTGCTTTACGCTCTATCATACCTCCGTAACGCTACCCAGAATTATGGCCCTCAAGAGAGAGTCCCATTGGAAAATCTGATATCCGACACCACCATTTCTAGGCTCGTAGACTCGATCGTGTTCAGAGGAAAGAGAGGCGCTCATTTTCTTTCTTTGGGGTTCAGAGGCAGTGGCGCTGTGAATCTTCCTCCCTTGATGTGGTCATGGCATGGCAAGCGGTACCTGGGAGCCGCTCATGGAGTTGGTAAGAATAATATTGCATGTTTCCGGAAGTTCTGATCAACCTAAGAGCGCAGCTGGTATTCTGCAACTCCTTCTGAGCTGCCCATACCCCCTCATTCAGAAACATATGTGGGACATTATCAAGACTGCAGAATGGCTGGCAGGTCTCCAGGACGAGATCGGCAATTGGCCGACTAAATGTCCTGAGGACTACCGTGACGGAGGGGTTTCAGACAACGAACTTGTGCAGTATGAACCGCAACTCCTTATCCTCTTGACTAGTTTCGAAGGTGGTGCCATGGTGCTCCTGGCGTGTTGATCCTGCTGTCCAAGTTGATTCAGGTTATCCTTGTCCATAAAGGTGACTTGAAAGTAGGCGAGGAGACAATAGGAAACCTGTGCAAGTTACTCGGTTCAGGGGCAGAGTTAGTCTATAGAAGAGGGCTTCTCCGCAAAGGTGTTGGATTGTGCCACGGCATAGGAGGCAACATCTATGGGCTTCTGGCTGCATCGGACATCCTGGACAGTGGTACCTCTGATTCAGCAGCATCAACAATCGCAGACTTAGCCCAAAATGAACGGAAGTACCTCGCGAAAGCTGCACACATGGCATATCTGGCAAAATCTCACAACGACCCAGCTGTGTTGCCTGACATGCGCTTACCGGACCATCCTTGGAGCCTCTATGAAGGAATGGCTGGCATGTGTTGTGCATGGGCGGAGGTGTTATGTAGAGTTGAGACGAGGAGCCCGAGGAGAACGAAAAGCGGATTTCCAGCTTACGATGACTTGCTCGATGATGTGCACTAATACTATAAGCTTTTTATTTCGAAAGGCATGGAGAGTGTAATCACAAGGGACTCGGGTCCAGGACGGATGTATTTTCAGAACCACAAGTATGTCTTCATACCTACTTAGAAGGAGCCCGACTGTGAACGTGAGGCGGTCATGACATACCACCGTACCTAATAAAAGACATGGAAGATGTATATTTTATGAATGTGAGGATCGAACTCATTGGAAGTCGGGCCGGATGTATTTCAGAGATTGGTTTCAGTCCAGAATTCGAATTCGAACGTTTCTTCGGCAGTGACCATTTTAAACCGGACGAAGCAGCCAGCAATGTAATTCGAGATCGACCCCCCCTTTTCCCTTCCATGGACGAAACTATAATGTCGAATTGGTATATAAAGCTAGGCGTCCAAACCGTTGCCCGTCACCCACCACCGATTCACGAAATCTGGTCATGTCGCTTCTCCGAACAAAATGTCTGCTCTTCTGTCTACCTCTTTTTTTCCCTCTTGTTCTAGCGGCTCCTGCTGGTAGTCCCCTGCAGCCCGGGGTTAATTCCTCTCCAAACCTCATACGCCAGCTCTCCCAAAGGCGTGGCATGGATGCAGACAGGACCGACAAAACCAGTTATAGTCCAGAGTTTGATCCTTACGCACCACGCCCTTCTGCGACTTCGCTCCAGCCCGACGTGCCATTTGCAGGTACTGAACCGAACGATGTTCTTTGGACACCCACCGTTTACAAGGGTCGCATCGTAACTGAGTCCAAGGATTCTGACGCAGATGGGGTTCGTCCACAGCCCGTCAGAGGCGACACTGGAGCAATCATTCTTGGTCCGGAAAACTTGCCAATCGAGCTGCAGAATGCGGATGCGCTCGCCCCGCCCTCTACAGATAATGGCCGAGTATCCAATTTCAAGTGGCCGTTTGCGATGAGCCACAATAAACTGAAAAAAGGTGGCTGGGCGAGGCAGCAGAATGGTAATTCCAAAAATCTTTTGCTTTACTTAGTATTGATGATGATTTATTTCCAGTCAATGATATGCCTCTTGCAACGGAAATTGCTGGTAAGTCTTCGATTATTTCTGGTTTTTCTGGCTCACTGCTAAGGAAATTCCAAAGGTGTCAACATGCGGCTCGAAGTCGGGGCCGTAAGAGAGATGCACTGGCACCTAAGCGCGGAGTGGGCATATGTTCTCAAAGGTGACTTGAGAGTCAGCACTATCACTCCCGATGGAGAGGTCTGGTTGGACGACGTCGTAAGCTCACACCTCCATTCGAACCAATCTTGACCTTGTCGATTTATTTAGTCAGCGGGAGATCTTTGGTATTTCCCAGCAGGCCATCCCCACTCCATTCAAGCGAAAGATACCCACCCCGAAGGCGCTGAATTCCTCCTTATATTCGACACCGGATCCTTCTCGGAGGAATCGACTTTTTTACTCACAGATTGGCTCGCGCACGTTCCTACCGAAGTTATAGCAAAGAACTTTGGCCTCTCTGGCGATTTGCAGGAGTTTGGTCGAATCCCCCAACATGAATTGTACATCTTCCCCTGTTCGTGATCCTGATTTCCCCAATTGAACGAATCTTTCGTTGACGCAAAGTTTATATTAGCTACTCCGCCACCAGATGATCTCAAAGAAGATATGGTGACCCCGAATGATTCGCCTATTCCGTATTCCTTCAAGTTTTCCGAGGTTCCTTTTATTCAAAAGCCTGGCGGCACTGTCAAAATCGTGGACAGTAGAACCTTCAAGGCGTCAAAGAATATCGCTGCAGCTGAAGTTACTGTTGAACCTGGAGCTATGAGGTACGCTATTTTTTTCCCGAATTGGGTTTGCTGATCGAATTTTACTTGTCGTAGAGAGTTGCATGTCAGTTCATGCTGCCTATTACAAGGGCGCATTCAGAATTTAATGTTTTATCTTAGTGGCACCCTATCCAACCAGAATGGACTTTATTTTTGTAAGCTTACCTCTTGCCCTCTTCCGATCGTCTGAGAGCTCTATCCCCCCTTCAGAGAAGGCAAGGCGAGAATCACACTCTTCGCATCCGAAGGTAACGCTCAAACTTTTGATTTCTACGTGAGTATCAGTTAGGATTTTCCTACATTCCCGGCTGACACGATTCATAGCCCGGTGATATTGCGTATATTCCCCCTTCGTTTGGTGGGTACCTCCTAGTTTTCAGCCGAATTTTTCGTTGAATAGCGCATAGGACACTATATCGAGAACACGGGAAACAGCACACTGAAACTACTGGAAGTACTCAAAGCCGGTGTGTTCCACAAATAATGGTTTTTATTCTTCAATTTACGCCCTTTCCAGACATCTTTCAGGACATTTCGCTGTCGCAATGGCTAGCTCTCACACCTCCTGATTTGGTCAAGGCGCATCTAGGATTTTCAGACAAGGTCATTGACCATTTGACGAAGGTCAAGCAGGTTATCGTTCGCTGAGATCTCCTTTGGGTCTTTCAATGTATGGACACAGCTGCTTACAATTTGGAAAAAGAACAAAGTACAGTTTTACTTTTTACAATTTCGATTTTTCAAATCTTCGAGTTCGTTCTTTCGATCCGGATCTTATTCAAATTTGTGGCACGTCGTTTCATTTACCAACTAGAAAACGAAATACATATATCAGAAAATGAATGAATAGAGAACAAAGAAGGATACTTACAACCGAACTTCTTAAAACCTTCCTCCAAACCCTTCGCGACATTGTTTGCGACTTCGTCGTCCTGTCAAAGAGAGTGGGTGAGCAATTCATTAACGAACCGAGAAGAAAATTACATACAATGTTATATCCGGCTTTCCCTGCCGTAGCCTTAACGGCATTTCTGACGTAGTCCTTTTGGTTGCTTCCGTGGCTGCCACCAGTGTTCGAGGAGCCGTATGTATCTGAAGAGGTGGAGTCAGATGATCCATAGGGTTTCTTGTTGGAACCGTAGGAATTGTCATCGCGTTTGTTATTGGAAGAATCATCGTAATCGTTGTTGTCGTTGCTCGAACTGTACTGATTGGAGGCTTTGGACCCATAAGAGGACTGGTCGTTCGAAGGCTTGTTGGAGCCGTAGGAATCATTGCTGTCGTTATTCGATGAACCATACTTGTTGGAACCGTAGGTGTTATCAGACGAAGTATCGTTGTTGGATCCGTACTTGTCGTCGTTGGAGCCGTAAGTTTTTTTGTCGGATTCATAGGAATCATTGGCATCCTTTGAAGAGCCATAATTATCGGCCTTCTTCGTGTTGGAACCGTACGTGTTATTGCCCGATCCGTAGTTGTTCGACGAGTCATAATCATTGGACTTCTTGTCGTTGGAATCGTTGTTTCCCGCATATGGATCATTGGCATCTTTTGAAGAGCCATAATTATCGGCCTTCTTCGTGTTGGAACCGTACGTGTTGCCCGATCCATAGTTGTTCGACGAGTCATAATCATTGGACCTCTTGTTGGAATCGTTGTTTCCCGATCCATAGGAATCATTGGCATCTTTTGAAGAGCCATAATTATCGGTCTTCCTCGTGTTGGAACCGTAAGTATCATTGCCCGATCCGTAGTCGTTCGAACCGTAATCATTGGACTTCTTGTTGTTGGAATCGTTGTTTCCCGATCCATAGGAATCATTGGCATCGCTTGCAGAGCCATAATTACCGGTCTTCTTCGTGTTGGAACTGTACGTGTTGTTGCCCGATGCATAGTCGTTCGAAGAGTCATCATTATCGGACTTCCTTACGTTGGCACCGTAGTTCTTGCCCGACCCGTGATCGCGAGTACTGGAGTCATTGGACCCATAGGACTTGGTCTTAGATCCTTCGTATGTATTGTCGTTGTTATCGCGATTTCCGGATCCATAGTTATCACGATCGCGAGAGTCGTTCGAAGAATAGGAATCATTGTTATCGTTGTTTCTGTTGTAAGACATGTTCAACACAGGAGCACTCGGACTTGGAAGAGGGGCAAGTGTGGGCGGAGGGCTTGCGCAGTTCGCATCCTCTTTTAATGCAGCCACTCATGGACCAGGATCGGCAATATCTTGGCCGAACCGAATAAAGCAAGGCATCATCTGCCCCCATGATCATCTGTCGAATTGAGTCGTCAGTTTAGGAGGAGATCGTATTGAGTGAACCGCAATGGCACGGATTAGGTCTACTAGCAGCTGATCCAAATTTCAGATCGAGTCGATGCGTCGGAAGAGTTTTACTTTACTTACCAGAGAGCTACTTCATGAGTGGCAAAGTCCAATCAGAAGAATGAGAAGCAGCCGTGGAGAACGCGAATAAACTTGAAAAATAATCTGTGATCGGGGTGTCAAATCGTGCTACTGAACGATAAATGGGCCTGACCTCTTGATGGAAGGACATTTTAGGGCGATAAGCATTATTGGTTGATCATTGGGTCGATAAGCTTCTCTCCGTCGACTTCTAGTCATTGACACGTGTGGTGACGTTGTAAAACAGAAATAAAGTAAAGCGAGAAATCTAGCCAACAATGGCCCAACACCAGATTCTGCTCTGAAACTCTGCAGACCGATGACAATTCTCTGGGTTGGGATTCCTGCAAAAATCAGAGTTAGCAAAAGCGTTCGAAATTCAGACAGGGCGAATGATGTATGAAAAAATTCAGATAGGAGCGAAAGACATTAAAGATATTTTGTTTCAACATACAGTAATCAGTTCAGCGTGAACTATGCATATGTTATCGGTTTCATCGTGTGAACTCTCATTCACTTTGAAATCATACATGCAAGGAGATACTCACAGTTTCCGGTTGTCGCCACCGACTTGCGTTGAAAAATGCCTATAAAATCTGGCGGTTGTATCATATGCACCGACGTGCAAAGTTTCTTCCCTTTCCTCTCCTACTTCTCAACCTTTGGGGTCTGTAATATCCATCGTGCGGGCAAGAGAGCCGTGAACTATAAAGGGACTTCTATTGGAAGAACGGAACGTAGGCAGTTCTCGGGAAACTGCACAGTTCCGATAACAAGGTTTCGACGCGGTCACGATACGTCACACGACGCGTTTGACGCGTATACAAATCCAAACAAACTCTTAAGATGAATGCGGCCCGGAATAACAGTCTGCATTGTGCAAGATGGCACCGTCGGCAGCAGAAGAGGCCGCTTTCATGGCCCAACTATTGCAAGGTCTCGACAACACTTTCTCGTCTCCGAAACTTCAAAGCACCTGCCTCCCCCAGTCAAGACTGCCGCGAACGCCGTCAAAGCCTTCGACCCCCAAGTTAAATCATGACCTCGACATGGCAGCCTTCCTCGAAGGCTCTGAAAATTGGGACCTTGGCGATCTTGCCTTGAGCCCAATAAAACCCACCAGTGGCTCAAACCCGAATGTCTGTTGTGATAATATATATACATATATTTCTGACATTATTTTTAGTCATCGACGCCCTCTATTGCGTATGTACCAGATCAATGCACGCGCTGCGTCGTTGAAAGTGTACAAGAAGAATTTGTAGCCGGACAATGGCGCAAGGTGTGTGGTTTTATTGGTTCCAAACATTTGCGGGGTCGGGTTTGCTGCGTCAATGTAAGGCGATCATCACAGCTAAAAACGCGTCCCCCCAGTCGCCTAATTGCGTGGCCGCATATATATTGTGCCTGTGAGACGTGCCGTGCGACCCTGGGCTTTTTTTTTCTTCCAGTCCTCTAATAGTTTCTGTTGCAGTTCATCTCGGCACGTGTACATCCTGGGGAAGAGTGCGCTAACATATATCTTTACGATGATTGGTATCACACCGACATCGGTCTTGGTAAATATCCGTTGACCTCAGGTCACACTCAGATGCTGATGATCTTTTGTAAGGTGATTGTTTCAATGCAATTGGACCTTTGTCTACTCCAGCGGTATCCTATTCAAAACATCCATGCAGGTCTATATCAATCACTTCCCAGTCCAACCTCCTAATTCTCCACCCTGACATCCTGCTTACCGCCACGGCCCTATCCAGTGCTTCCCAATGCAGACGCAAACCACTACTCTCCTCGCTCGTGCATTCCTCGAGCGACACCACGCCAGCTCTAGTCTGGGGTAGTATGCTTCACGAAGTAATTCAGAAGTGCTTGCTAGAACAACGATGGGATCAAAGTTTTATACAACGGTGTGTCGATGAGGCCGTCCTCGCAGGTCTTGGTGACCTCGTAAAAGTCGGGCTGAATGAAGATGTGGCACAGAGAGAACTTCAAGATAGGTCGACGGGGTTGAAAGTATTTCAAGAGAAATACTTGCACAATGTGCCCAAGGTTTTAAATTCTCCAAATATCACAATTGTGTCAACGCTGACCTGGTGTTTAGGATGATGCAAAGCTCATGAATACACGATCGATTCCTTTCGCGGAGCCTTCGCTGCTCGCGATAAGGAAAGTCCTTGATATCGAGGAAGATATCTGGTCACCGACATACGGTTTAAAGGGAAAAATTGACGTGACCATTCAAGGAACTATATCTGATCCCATATATCCTTCCACTGGACCTCACCCCACAAGCGCACATCGAAGCGCGGTGTCCCGCAAAGTCGTTGACACACCCCTACCCCTGGAGATCAAGACTGGTCGTGCGATCGCAGGAATGGAGCACCGTGCGCAGACTATGTTGTACACTCTTCTGCTCAGCGAACGATATGGTGTGAATGTGGAAGACGGATTGTTGTTCTATACACAGAGCGAAGGAGGAGAGGTGATCAGGGTACCCCGCGGAAGAAATGAGATTAGGGGCTTGATTGCAGCGAGGAACGAAATCGCTGCGTATATGTGGAAAAGATTGCAAAATCGAAAGTCCAAGAAAGAATCCAAAAAGCCTTCAGATTCCGTGGACAAGGGTGCCCAGGTGGCACTCGCAGTAGAGAAAGAGGAACCTTTCTTGCCACCTCCGGTTGACGATGAACGGATTTGCAAACGCTGTTATGTGCAAGATGCTTGTTTCCTTTTCCGCAAAGCCCATCCCAATCATTCCTCTTCCGGTAGAACAACGAAGTTCGAACCTCCAATACCCGGCTTCCTATCTGGAATCTTTGAAGCAAAAACTGGCCATTTGACGACATTGCAGATTCAATTTTTCAGAGATTGGGAGAGACTTTTAGCAATGGAAGAAAGAGAATTGATGAGGTTCAAGAAGGAATTGTGGACGCTTGGCGCAGAGGAGAGGGAGAAATTGGGAAGGTGTTTTTCGGGGATGGCATTGATTCACGGCAACTCCTCAAGGAACAAAAGAGCCACCTTGGCGCAAGCCATTGAAGATTCGGGTATCGCAGATTTTGAAGATTCAAGTGATTCGGTGTGGAGTAAGGAAGGCAAGATACATCGGTGGACATATACCTTCTCGAGATCGAAGAGATGGACAAATTCTTTTGCACAGTCGCGTCCTACGAGTCAACATCCTACTCCGAACACACTTTCAGCAGAAAGCTGGTCGTCTCAGAGTCTCCTTAATGGGCATCTCAATGTCGGGGATCCCGTCACAGTGTCTGCTGGACCACTACTCGCACTGACAAGGGGCTATATATTGGAGCTTACGCCCTCTGAGATGGTCCTTGGTGTGGATCATGTTCTTGATCTTGAGGCCATCCGGAACAGACTGCGGAGAGAACCTTCGGCACAAAATGATGATATTTTTGCACCAACTGACGAAGAAGTGATATTCCGCATCGACAAAGACGAACTTTTTGGTGGAATGGCAAGGGTCAGGAATAATCTAGCACAGCTATTCTATGCAGAGGGAGATCGAAGACGGCTCGAACTTGTTGTGGACTTGCGGAAACCTGTCTTTTCTAAACCTTACCCTCCATTCTCTGCAGACGAGGTTACTCGCACATCGAGCCTTAAACTGAATCCATCTCAACTTTCAGCCATGGAGAAGGTTCTCTCTGCTGAAGACTACGCCTTAATCCTCGGCATGCCTGGAACAGGAAAAACAACCGTTATTGCTGCTCTAATCAAAGAGATTGTCGCCCGAGGCAAGACTGTGTTGCTAACCTCCTACACGCACTCTGCTGTGGACACCATTTTGATGAAACTGACTGGAGACGGGGGAAGGGACGCTGACGACGCTGATTTTGGGATTTTGAGGTTGGGCAATGTGGACAAAGTCCATCTGCAAATGAGGAAATATACCTTGAATGCTATCAAGGTTTCTACAGTTGAACAATTCGAGAGGCAGATTATGAGCCCGCCTGTGGTAGCCACGACGTGTTTGTCCACAGACCAGTAAGTGTTTTTCGTTCTTGTCAAGCCTAGCTCAACGTTGTTGCCTTTAGCCCTCTCTTTGCTCGTCGGAACTTTGATTATTGTATAGTTGACGAGGCGTCCCAGATTACGTTGCCCACATGCCTTGGACCCCTTTCATTTGCGCATAAGTTTATTCTGGTTGGTGATCATCACCAGCTTCCCCCTGTTGTGAGTCCTTCGTCCACCTTGCTTCCTTCCTCATTAAATTAACGCCACCCTTCTTAAGGTCAGGAATATGGAAGCTCGTAAAGACGGTCTCGATATATCCCTGTTCCGTCGATTGTCAGAGGCCCATCCTGAGGCCGTCGTGGATCTTCTGTTCCAGTATCGTATGAACGCAGATATCATGTTGCTCTCGAACAAACTCATATACAACAATCGCCTGAGCTGTGGTTGCGATGAAGTCGCAAATCGAACGTTGAAAATCCCCAACAGGTTATTCCTTAAACAATCTCATTCCAATCTCAATTTGACTTGCGGTACGAACTGTTGGCTGGAGGCACTCGTCAATGAAAGGTTTGTTTTTTATTTTTTATTTTTATTTAAAAAAAGTTGAACTAATCACTGATTTCTCTACAGTTGTAGAGCCGTTTTTGTGGATACTGACGCCATACCTGCCCTGGATTCCCGTGCTGGCGACCTTGTGCAGAATGCAACGGAAGCCGAACTCGTACGGCAACTTGCTGAAACACTCATCCGATGTGGGGTAGACCAATCCCAGATTGGCATCCTCTCGTTATACAGGCAACAAGTGAAGCTCCTGCAACATCTTTTGCGAGATAGACCTGGTGTCGAGGTCTTGACGGCTGATCGCAGTCAAGGTAGAGACAAGGATTGTATTATCATATCCCTCGTGAGATCGAACAAAGATGGCAAAGTCAGTAAACTCAAAATCATAAACCCCCAAGTCAGGATTGACATTTTGTTGCTTCCAAACAGATTGGGGATCTAGTCAAGGACTGGCGCCGCATGAACGTCTCATTCACTCGTGCTAGAGCTAAACTTGTTATCTTTGGATCGCGCAAGACCTTGCAACGCGAACCGTTGTTGGCACAGTTCTTTAAACTGATGGAAGAACAGAAGTGGATCATTTCCCTCCCGCCTGGCTCGGATTCCGTTCATGTGAAAATGTTTCCATCCCTGACTGGCGATGATAAAGGAGCAGCCAAAGTGGGACAGAAGAGACGCTATGCTGGGAAAGAGAATGCAAGAACCAGGGTCGGACACAATAAAGAGGTGCCTCCTGCGAAGAAAATCAAAATCTCGACAAATCTTCGGAGTGGTTTATTCAGTGGCAAACCTATATTGCAAGATTTAGTGGCCAATCAGGTTTAAACTTGAAGGCCATATATATTCCCCGTAGTTATATATTCCCTATTCATGGAGACCTTACCACACATTCATCATGTACAACAGCATCAATTGGACGAATTAACAGTGATATTTTTGGTTATTACCAAATGCGTAGAGTAAGTAGTGTGGTTCGTACGATACAGCATAAAGAAAAACTTGAACAAGTAATAGGAATTTGAGTTACGTTTACAAAGGGTAGATCGGATGGTGTCCCAACTGGTATATCATATCTTGAAGTATCTCCTCATTCGGTCCATAACAGCTCCTTCTCGTAACGTTGACCCTTCATGATCAGGGGTTGACCCATATGACGGAACTCGTGCTCCTGTTCCAAATCTACGACTCGTCGCCAAAGGGATGTACTCGTCCGATCCATCCCAGCTTTCTTCGTCCAACCGATAAGCCCTGGCGCTGGCAGATCCATTCACCATGATATCTGATTCCAGGGCCATGTCTTCCTGTGCCCACCGCACGAGATTATCACCACTTGTCCTGAAGCGGACACCTGAGATAGCTTTGGACGCCAAGGAGTTGAGTGACTGTCCAACCGGTCGAAGCTTCAATCCCACTTCGACCACGACAGGTGCAACAACATATGACGCTTTCTGAAAAAGCCCAAGAGCGAAATGCCTTGCTCGAGTTGATGAGACGAGGGCTGACCCACAGATTACACTAAGTCTACAGATCGCAGTATAATTAAACTTCATGGAATTACTGAGGTTATGCGAATCACTCACACGATGAACATGATCACAAACGCAATGCCCTTTCTTGCTTTACGAGAGTCACTGGGAAGGAGTTCTTCTTCCTCTCCACTATCATCACCATTCGGCTCCTGCTCTCCATTTGTCCATGTATTCAGAGTGGGCTCTGGTTCACGTCGTGTAGAATTCCTGGGACACCCATGTCGACTGGCCCATATAAACTGAAGACCGCCATGACCGACATTGATCAACTCGACCTGCTCGACCTCAGAACAGAGCATTGCAATGTCGAGATCTTTCTTTGCGCCGTGCAACGATATTTGCAACTGTGAAGGACCTTTGCAAGATGGTTAAGAACGGGATTGTTCATGAAAATCATGATCTTTGCACCTCACCATGATCCGGTTCGCCCCTAAATTCGACGATAAGATTGCTGCTTTTACCGTTCTGGACGACAGGTCGCGATCGTTCGTGGATGCCTTCGACCTCTTCATGTGAATTCCAGTCAAACTATTGTTGGAAGGGAGGGGATGAACCTACTTGTTGAGCAGACCCAAGTCTCTTCATCGCAACCTGGATTATTCACCACCCCACCCAGAGCCAGTACATAACGACCTGAACCCGACCGGCCGCCTTGGGACTCTGGGACATCCACGACTCTACTTGATCCCATTATTGGGCATAAATTGTACACATAGCCGTTCAGATCAAAGGAGCAATGCGACCACAAATCATTAACAGGTATCTTGTAAGATACTGTCTCCGCACGAGTCGCCAAGCAAGAAAACAAGAGTGCAGCAGTAAGAAATGTAACCGAGGGCATACCATGCACAATCGAGTAGTGGCGAAAGTAAAAACCAGAACGAGTAGGAATGATGCCGCTGCCCGCAGGCAGGCGACGAGAAAGTACTCAATAAGGTGTGCTTAGTCATAAACTTGAAATGTCCTCAACCTCGTCAAAAATAATATTGTGATGAGATGTGATTTACTTACCTCAGGCTGGAGCTCTTTATTCTACTAATAAATACTGGCAAGCCTGGTTTTTCCGATCAACCTGTGGATTCCGAGTCGTTGTTTCTTTAATTCGGTATGCCTCAGCATGATTATCTTCTCTGGTGGAAATTGACTGCATTACAGGTTACAGATTGAAGAATACAATGGCGAACGCAACTGCCATCACGACACAGACACTTCCTAAGGTGGACAACACATTCGGCGCAATGCTCATCGGTACCCTGTTCTCCACGACGTATGTGAAGTTTCTGTTGTTTCTTCATGGTACAACAAACCCATGCGTTTAGTCTATGGGGAGTGGCCTGCACGCAAACATACGACTACTTCATGGACAATATGGATGGTCAACTACAAAAATCGATTGTAAGAACTTTGCTTCATATAAACCTGTTCTTACTAAACTTTTGAGGCAGGTTGCTTTGTTATGGTGGGCTCTACTCAGATGCTTTCATTTCGAACACTCCGTTCATGTTTATTTCCAATACTTAGGGTATTAGATACATTCAGCTCAGCAACGCATGCACACATTGTCTACCATTATTTGGTTACAAGCTACAGAGACCCAAGTACTCTTGTCAAACATACTTGGTAATTTCTTTTGAATCATGAAGTCCCTTGATTTTTGACTTGTATTTAGGAGTCTAAATTCTCTTTCCCTGGTCTCAGTGAGCAATTTGCTATTGTCAGGACGATTCTTATGTTGATTTCTCCCCAGGGGATCACAAATTTTATAATCCGTTCTATGTTTGCTCGTCGAATCTATCAATGTGAGTCCTTTCCCACCAATACAGCTCGCCTCCTCATTGTCCTCTAGTTGGCCGAAAGAATATCCTTTTAACCACATGGATTGTAAGTAAGGTAATTGTTTTATTTTGTATTCCAACTTAATGTGTTTCTCGAAGATGTTAATTACGATCTGCGACTTTGGTTCTTATTTCCCTTTCTGTGGTTACTACAGCTGACTGGGCATCTCTGCAGCCTTTGCTATTGTTACGGCAGTTAAGGCGTATGTTGTTTCTTTCTTCGTCTTTCCTAGTTTAAAATTTTCTCCAGATTCCAGGGGCTCAATTCTGTGGAAGTATCGGTAATATTTTTTGGGTAATGCGTCCATTATAATCCTGACACAAATTAGAAAATGCTGTACATTTCATTCGCCCTCGGTTTGACGACCGACTTGTCCGTCACCATTGGTCTTTGCTGGCTCCTCCATACTTCCAAATCAGGGTTCCACAAGTAAGAGCGAGGTCTTTACTTTGAAGAGTGATTTTATTGAGCCCATGCGCGTCTAGATCGGACTCCATCGTCAATGTTCTCATGGGATATGTGGTAAACACTTGCTTACTTGTCACGTTAGTCTGTTACTTCAACTAAACACTCGGAGGGCTGATGTTTCGGTCCAGCGTTACTGCTACGGTGGGACTAATCTCGTATGTGGCCATGCCGCATAACATGATCTATATTGGTGAGCTGCCAGGTTTTATATATAGTGATTCTATACTAACTCCCCAAAAGCATTCTTTATTCTACTGGGCAAATGTATGTCTTTTTCCTGTAAAATCCGACAGCCGTGTTGATTATTTGTAACAGTATATTTAAATGCTTATCTTGCTACGTATGTGCCTTCCTTCTGCCAATTTGGCAGAATCACTTACGTACTCTTGAAGTCTTAATGTACGAGCAAGGTTAAGGGGGAAGTGGGGATCGGGCAGCATTCCCCTTTCTCGACTTGGAATTTCCAGTTCCCAAGGGGGGAATATTCAAGGCGTTATTGATGAGAAGGTGCGTACCGTTTGCTCACTTTTGCAAATATTTCATGGATTTCCCCAAGACGAGACCTTCAAGTCTTAACCCAGTCATTCCGAAAGACAGTTGAGCGGAAAGTAAACGACGTCTGAAGTGAATTCTTACCTGTATCGTGTAATCTTTGTACAAACATATGATTACTTTACCACCCCAAACCAGGATCATCTACGGCAGAAATTGCTCGTAATTCTTTTTCTGCTACTAGAGAAATTGACTTTGGCCATAGGTTTCTCTACTCTTGTGCGCTTTACAAAAGAATCGTTTTCACTTTGAACAGCATTCTGGGTCCTCTCGACTCTCTGATGGTTATACATCCTCTCAACTTTATTCTGGTCAAGAACTAAAATACATCCTCATTTTTGATAACACCCTGTCAGTATCTATGTGTAAAGCTTGCCCCATCATAAATTTTTTAACTTCGTTTAGGACTATGTCATGCCGTTCTCTAATCAATGTGAGCTGTTCACCCTTTTGTCAATGCTAACACTCGTAATGCTGATATCAACAAGTCTTTGTAAGCTTTATTGTCCGGTCAATGTTTGCCCGTCGAATCTATTTAGGCGAGTCTGTTGTGCCATCATACTTCCTTCTCTCATAAGCACCCAGTGAGCGGGAAAAATATCACTCTAATTTTATGGACTGTAAGTCAACAACTTGGCATTTTACCCGATCTTACATATTCTATAAGATGGGAGTTTCAACGGCCGATTTAGGTTAGTTTGTTCCTCCTTTAAAAAAATAAAAATTATTTTCCATACTACATAAACTGAACCTTATTCACAGCCGTGGGCTTCCAAGTCGTAAGTTACATATATCCATTGGCTTACCGACTTCTGTACTTTATGCAGGCTACTAGGACTGTAGCTTGTACATAGCCCAACCAGCTATTTCGAACACTGTCCTATCAAAACAGGCAAACCTATCCAACCACAACTACTGAGGGTGATGATAAGGTGCCCTGTTCATTTAAATAATGCTATTGCGTTGTATTCATCTGACGACATTGACGCAAGCCGACTTTCCACAGTCCAGATAACACGATGTCCATCATCTTACAATCGGAGCGGAAACAGATGATCAGGAAGAGAAAAATGAGGTCTGCTGATATTGTATTTTTTTCCCCCTTCGGTCAATGGCGAAGTTTGTCAGTGGTTTCGTCAAGCTTGTGAAAATGATTCTGGAATAATTCGTAATTGTATATCTGTAGCATGGTCATTATTCGTAGCTTTCTGATTGCGGTATTATTATTATTTTCGTGGGGCCACCTTGGGTTAAAAAACAGTCCATCAACACGGAAACGAAAGACTGCTCAAGCTCAAGTGCCATAAAAAAGTCACGACCACATAGTAGCGATATGTGAACAAGTGAATACATTTTCTTGACAATCACGCCCATCCGGTCGGTAAAGTACAGCTTAAAAGTTCATTCAGACGTCGTCTACTCTCCGCTCAACTGTCCTTTGAAATGTGATGGTCACGGATGGGTTGGAACTTGGGGGTCTCGTCTTGCGTAAATGATATCCATGAAACATTCGGAAAGGTGAGCAAACGGTACGCACCTTCTCATCATCGGTCGTTATAACCCCTTGAGTATTCCTCCCTTGGGAACTGGATATTCCAAGTCGAGAAAGGGGAATGTTGTCAGATTCCCACTTCTCCCTTAACCTTACTCGTACATTAAGACTTCAGGAGTACGTAAGTGATGCCGTCGAATTGGCAAAAGGAAAGCACATACGTAGCAAGATAGGCATTGAAGTATACTGTTGTAAATAATCAACACGGCTGTCGAATTTTACAGGAAAGACGTACATTTGTCCAGTAGAATAAAGAATGCTATCTGGGAGTCAGTATAGAATCATTATAAAGCCTGGCAGCTCACCAATATAGATCCTGTTATCCGGCATGACCACATACGAGATTAGTCCTACTGTAGCCGTAACGCTGGACCGAAACGTTAGCCCTCCGAGTGTCTAGTTGTAGTAACAGACTAACGTGACAGGTAAGGCAGTGTTTACCACATATCCCATGAGAACATTGACAACGGAGTCCGATCTAGACGTGCATGGACTCAACAAAATGGCCATTCAAATTAAGGATCTCGTTCTTACTTGCGGAATCCAGATTTGGACGTATGGAGGAGCCAGCAGAGACCAATGGTGACGGATAAGTCGGCCGTCACACTGAGGGCAAATGAACTGTACAGTATTTTCTAATTTGTGTCAGAAATATAATGGACGTATTACAAAACCACTTACCGATATTTCCACAGAATTGAGTCCATGGAATCTGGAGAAATTTTAAAAGTAGGAAAGACGAAGAAAGAAGCAACATACGCCATAGCCGTCGCAACAATATCAATGGCTGCGGAGATACTTAGTGTAACCACGGAATGTGAAAGGGAAAAGACGAACCAAAATCGCAGATCGAAATGAACATCTTAGAGAAACACATCAAGTTGGAATACAGGATTAAAACAATAGCGTTACTCACAATCCATGTAGTTAAAAGAATATTCCTTCGGCCAACTAGAGGACGATGAGGAGGCGAGCTGTATTGGTGGGAAAGGACTTACATTGATAGATTCGACGAGCAAACATAGAACGTATAATTAAATTTGTGATGCCCTGGGTGAAATTAAGACAATAATCGTCCTGACAACAGCAAATTGCTCACTGAGACCAGGGAAAGAGAATTTATACTCCTAAGTACATGTCAAAAATCAAGGGACTTCATGATTCATGAGAACTAACCAGTTTTTTTTGACAAGTTCACTTGGGTTTCCGTAGCTTGTGACCAAATAATGGTAGACTATTTGTGCATGCGTTGCTGAGCTGAATGTATCTAATACCCTATTGGAAATAAACACGAGCTGAGTGTACGAAATGAAAGCATCTGAGTAGAACCCACCATAACAAAGCAACCTGCCTCAAAGTTTAGTAAGAACAGGTTTCTATTAAGAGAGGGTCCTTACAATCGATCTTTGTAGTCGACCATCCGTATTGTCCATGAAGTAGTCGTATGTTTGCGAGCAGGCCACTCCCCATAGACTAAACGCATTGGGTTTGTTGTAGCAAGAAAAAATGACAGAAACTTCACATACGTCGTGGAGAAGAGGGTACCGATGAGTATTGCGCCGATAGTATTGTCCAGCTGAGTGAGTATCTGTGTTGTGGCACCTTCAGCATGCGACATTGTATGCTTCAATCTGTAACCTGTGAAGCAGTCAATTAAGAATCATGGTGAAGCATACCGAACCAAAGAAACAATGAATTCACAGGACGGAGAGAGGTTGATATTGATAGGAAAGACCTCAGTATTTATTTAGCAACAGAAGAAGTCAGGTCTCCGGTAAAACACATCATGATATGATTATATTTTACCATCTCCTTCTGCTGCGGACCTCCTTAGCGCTAAAGAATGTGATGAAGAGGTACAAAACAGCTCCGAAGGGAGCACCGATGGATGTTCTGGATAATAACAGAGGCATGTAATTATAAAGTTGATAATCGTTTCCAGATGACCGTGACTTGGCGAGGTTGGATTCCGGATTGATGTGATCAACCACATCCATGTGGCCCAGCCAGAGATATATAGCTTTCACCCACGCGACGTTCCTGCTCATTCCCAGAGATTCCCCCGACATATCGTCTCCGAGAAATTTCCGAAACCCTCCTGAGATCTCCAGGTTATCTGAATCCCCTCCCCAAAATTTCGATTTCTTTTTCTCATGCTCGTCCTTTCTCCTTCAACAGGCCCGACATCACTCTATGCATTCAAGCTCAAGCGCTCAAGGTTCATACTCTACGAACCTGAAAGCATTTGGGACTGATGCACTACACCAAGTTTCTTTCCTCAACGGAGGCCTACACTCGGTGCTCGTGTCCACAGGCTGGAACTCTGACGCACACTGGCAGCCGCTACACCAAATGGTCAGGTAACAGAAGTGTTACCAGGGCTATATACGGCGAATTCAAGGCGGCTAGGTAGTAGGCTTACACCTGGCGCCTCAAGCTCAAGCTCAAGACTTATGCTCGGGTGTTCAACAGAGGCTTACGTGCGGGACTCATGCCCGTGTCATTCCGTGCGTCCAAATTTTATCGGCTTACGCTTTCAGTCATGACGGACCGGATACCCGCTTTCCCATCATCCTGGCACGCGTTCACTCTTTCGTAGGTTAGAGCTCAAAAGGCTCCGTCGCCGAAAGCTGTACTAAGACCACGTAGGTGTTAGTGATTGTGAATAATTCAGACCCTGCAGGAACGCAAGAGATCGATAGCCACTTACGAAACCAATTCTGATTCAAAGTCCGGTTCCCTGGACCCTGGCCCGATTATCTTCTGCCATCCAAACCACCTTTGACTACGCATCGCAAATTCTTGTTAGCCTTTTTAACTGTTTCTCAATGATTAGTCGTTTCGAATACGATGTCGATGTCCCTGCTGAGGACATTGGGCAATACTGCCCTGGAGGCTACCATCTCGTCCATCTTGGCGATTCTTTTAAAGACGGACAATATCGCATAATAAACAAGCTTGGATATGGATCATTCTCCACTGTGTAGCTCGCTAGAGATTTATGGTATGTCTAATGACTGGTACATTGTCTTGGAGTCTCAGACTGTACTGCAATAGAGCACACCGCAATGTAACCCTCAAGGTTGTCGTCGCACGAAAATCAGAACTCGACGAACTGCGCATCTTAACTTAATGTATCTCAAGGAAAATAGCGATACCACCCAGGATACAAACATGTCATCCACCTCCTTGACTCCTTCTACCACGTTGGGCAGCAGCATGGCTTATTTTGCAAACTGCGGCCCAAAATTTCGGCTGGACAGCTCCTTCGGACAGGACGTTTCAGCGCAGTTTCTACTTGCAGTCGATTATCTTCATTCATCTGGGATTCCTCATGGGGGTGAGCTTATTTTCATTCCAAGGCAATTACAATCACTGACCTCCTGGAGAAGATATTTACATGGGCAACATCTTATTCCGCAATCCAGAACTGGAGAGCCTTTCACCTGAGAAGTTTGGTCAACCCTCAATTGGCTACCTTCCAAGAAAGGTGTGCCAGTTTATTTAGTTCAACCTATCAAATTCGGTGCTTAGCATACCCATGGCTTATGCTAGGTACAGTTGATCGAGTGTAAGTCCTTTATTCAGGCAGTCCCTATTGAAACACAGGATACTATATAGTGGTCCCTTAGCTTTCTTTTGTAGCCACCCGCCAAAAAGCATAACCACTCCGCTCTCATTTCGCCCACCAGAACTAGTATTCAAATTGGGATTAACCAGTGCTGTGGATATTTGGAATTTGGGCTGTACCGTCAGTATTCAAGCACATTCTTCTGATAGTTATTGAGGATTTGAATAGATATATTCACTCCTCACTGGTCGTGCTCTCTTTGAAATTTTCCGTTCGAACTCGGATCACAAGTTAATTTCCCAGTTCAAGAAGGTGATTGGAAATATCCCTGATGATTGGATTTCGAATGCTTTCCAGGATCCAAACGGTTGGTGCATTCCCTATTTCCCATGTCCTTCCAAAGCTAATCATGATGGCGAAGGGATTTCTTCCGCTTGAGGACGAGGTCCTCCAATACTATTTTGCAAAGCATGTTACAGGTGGTCTGTTGAGCAAAGAAGATATCAGGGTGCTAACGATATGTCTCCGAAAAATGCTGGTACTTGATCCCAACAACAGGGCCCACGCAAATGTTCTGCTTCAGGATCCGTGGTTTGTGAGGAGTGCGTACTTCGAGCGAGACCCCACCATGTCCCTCTCCTTGAAGTCGAAGAGTCCGTGTGGAACTCAGGACTGCCGCTTCGCAAAATCCAAGGTTGATAGAATCAATGAAATCGTAAAAAGACAAGTAGCATGTTCAGGGGCAGTTCTAAGAACAGGCTTGGAACAGGCATGTAACTTTAGTAGCCTTAATTTCAATTGTAGAACGATGAAGCCCCGGTGCCATCTGACTCAGGAGAATCCTTGATTCTTAGACTGTTGACAGTGCGGCGAGTGTAGTAATTGAGAAGCGTCCATTAAGTGAGAGAAGGTAACGTTCGCACATATCGAACAAAATGAGAGAGACGGATCGGCGGGCCGGGACAGAATTTCCAGAATTGGAAGCTTGAGTTGTCACCAACATATTGCCACTATGCGGAACAGGAATGTGTTCAATCTGCGCAAGTCACTTCCTTGCATGGTATGTAGCGTGCCTTGTCTCTGGAGAACTCAAATTTGACCTGACTTTGGTGTGGAATAGAGCTGGTCGCCAAAAAATCTCTATAACCTATGGCGAAGGACTGTTGGTCCCTT
>Ga0307517_10003284_pt1 | contig 25277 bp, 29 predicted proteins | sample 23_EM_MG_FD_194515 | JGI IMG/M metagenome (GOLD analysis project Ga0307517, IMG submission 194515) | Populus trichocarpa ectomycorrhiza microbial communities from riparian zone in the Pacific Northwest, United States - 23_EM | ecosystem: Host-associated > Plants > Roots > Unclassified | place... | reverse complement strand
GGTACCGTTTGTAACGGCGTCTGCGATTTTCAGCAAACTGGGACGACGATGACTCATCCTGGGAAGGCAACTTTGCAAACCTGATACCCTTTCTTATGAGATGAATCCTCAGCGTATAAATCGATCCGGTAGGTGGTCTGCTCCATCAATCTCTGTTCAGGACTGCTCCGAAATACGACATCTAGAACTCCACCAGTTATGAGACCGATTCTGTATGTCCCACCAAACTTTGGCTACGCTGGAGCGCCTTATCTTTGGATTCGCATTAGACTTCATTGAATGTTTCCGTTCACATCACGCCCGAGAGGTGATGCTGCGATGCGCTAAGCATATGGATCTTCTTTGAAGCTGTACTTTCAGTTTGCTATGGGACCAATATTCCATTTCGATTCGCCCTCTAATGTGGAATTTGTAGGTGGGACACGCAGCTCTGCTTGCATTTCCTATTGCAAAATACCCAGAAACGAAATTTCGTGACCACAGGCCTCAGAGGTAGAGTCAGATAAGAAAGGTAAAAGGAACGCACAATAAACTATCTTTATTTTCTAGCGAGTCGACACTGGACTCAGGAAAGAATGGGGTATAAAGAGCAACGATGGTGGGACGACCATAAGCAAGTCAGTAGATTACCAACCATTTAATTGCAGTGAAGAATTCTCTCTGAACATCCAAAAGGTAGGTAGCCAAGGAACCAGAAGATTTGGCGATGTCGGATTTGAAAGTGACGAAGACGAATTATTGGCTACAGCCTGGCGTTTGATATGATGTCGATTTCCGGCACTTCGCCCGAAAGCTTCTTGCATGATGAATAATTTCTATGGGTCTGGTTACAACAAGGATCTCATTCTATGATGTCGAAGACATTGGAAGTGCAATTTGGATTGTCGTTTGCTTATAGGAAAGCACGGGCTTGTAACATCCATATCCGTGCATACTCGCCGGCTCTTTTAAGCAACTGGTCATGTGTACCCTCCTCTATTATGACGGATTTATCCATATAACTGTTCAAGGATTATCACAACTCGGCTAGTTTCACAGAGAGAAACTTACATAATTAAGTCTGCATGTCTTGTCAGGTTACCAAACCGATGGGAGGAAAAGATCATCGTCTTGCTGCCCCTGAGAAGGCGAAGACGTTCGAAAAGGTCGTGTTCGGCTGTGGGATCCAAACTTGCTGAAGGCTCGTCGAATAGAAAGAGCCCTAGGCTTTCCTCGGAGACAACTGAACGCATAAAAGTCCTAGACCTGAGCAACAAATTAAATGCTGTATCGAAACAGGTGATAAACACGATACATACAGCGCTATCCTCTGCATCTGTCCACCACTGAGCCCTCGATTGCTCGATAGTCCGTCCGAAGCCCCAAACGATCTGCCAACAGCTCGCCGCAACTTCCCATAATCCACTGATCGTCCAAACAATGTCGTCGTGCCCTCCAGTAGCGGAGAGTAGTAATCCTGTACGGGTCGCTCGAGGTAGCTATCGTACTTGTCAGGTAGGCTCTCAATGTAGGTCGCTGCTCCACCAAGTTGGGCAGCCTCCTGGATTTTGGATTGGTCCGTGGTGTACCGTGGGTCACCAAGGGAGATGTTGTCGCTTATCTGTTCGAAACTGAGAACTTGTCGATAATTTGTGTAGTTCCCAACACTTACAGAGAGAGGGAAGAGCGTATAATCTTGGAACAGGACGGATATTGCACGCCGCAGATCAGCCAGGCGGATTTTTTTAATGTCAATGTCGTCAATGAAAATTTGGCCTTGTGTAGGGTCGTACAATCTCGAGATAAGTTTAAGAATTGTACTTTTTCCTGATCCATTGTTGCCCACAATTACCTATCCGAGAAAAGTGATAACTCTTTCCGAAACGTGAAAGCAAGAACGTACGCAAAGCTGACCCTTTTCGATTTTGAAACTTACGTCCTGAAGGGCAAACATGTCAGAACCTGGGTACCTGAAGCTAACATGTCTGAATTCGATACTAATCCCCCAATTGAGACTCTGCTGCTGCTCAGGGAATGGTATTCCCAGTGATGGCTCATCGTAATCAACGTCAAGGTTTGTTTTCTCGGGGATTTCCACTTTGACGCGATTTGGTATCTTTATAATTTCGTATAGCAACTTCACAGCGGTCAATTTCTCTGTGATGGCTTCCGTATCTCTGTAAAGAGAGAAGGCATTGTATGTGAAAGTGTTCGTGGTTTGTTTTATGAGATGAAGAGACGCCAGCGAGAGAGGAATGGTTGTGGGTTTCTCTACGGCACGAAGGCTGAAGATGACCTGCCCTTGCTGAGAAGATTGTAAGAGACGGATAAGAATTACTCACTTCCGGGAGACCATGAAGAATTTCCTGTAGCAGGACCGACCATGAGTACCCGTTACGGATACTTTCTTGAGATGCAGCGACTTCGAAGAAGTTTCCTGCAGAAGGTACACGTGAAATAACTCGACGGTACTCTGTTTGAGAATTGAGATGTGGTGTTTTTGTAAGTGTGATGGTTCTCACCCGAAAGCAAATATGACCCAATTCCTGATGCTACAATCTCCTTTCTGTGAACAGGGTCGCTAACAACTCGTTTGAGCCCTTCTGACTTGAGGAAATCAGCGTTCCTAGTTGTTGCTACCCAAATGCCATCAAAAAGGGATTGCTGATTCACTTTCGATGATTGAAGGCAGGCTTGTCCAATACTGAGGGTGGCGAGTAGGAATCCATCACTTTGGTCCTTCAATACGTTGATGAGGACAGAAAGCTGGGATATCAGCTGAATGGCGGTTGTGAATAAACTTAGTGTAGAAGTGATTGCATTAAGCGCTGTAGTTGATTGGGCATAATTTGGGACAGTTTGCTCAATTTGGCGCTGGACAGCAGGATCATCGAAAGTGGGGAGGTCTAGTCGTACCATGGCATGGAATATGTGGATGGAGTAAAGGTTTTTGACTCTGAGGTGAAGGGGATAGGATATCCGTTCTTTCGCAAGGCGTAGAGCTCTAGTTGCGACAGAACAGACAATATTTCCAACTGCAACACGGAGCAGCAATCGCTTGTCTACCGTGCGATGATCAACTGCCGTCTGTACCTAAACGCGAAGTAAAAAGGTGAGGCACATACTAGAATGCGACGACATACAACAGTCAGCAATTTCCCTGAATAATACAGGGAAACTGCAGGGATAAGGGATATAACGACTTCCAGCAGGAAATATGCGAGCAGAAGAAGCGAGCAATTGGGTGTGGATGCAATATCCTTCACCATGCGCCACACGTAAGGCAATGCTTGTGCCAGCATTGCATACGACTTGAACCCTGGCCACCTGAGCCTAGAAAAAAGAGGTATTGCAGACTCGTCCTCATACAAGTCCCACACACCGATTCTCGTATGCTTCACATTTTCTGATGTGTCCATGTTCAACCTGAGGATTCAGAGGAAGATAAGGAAGTTGGACGGCCCGGTGACTGCGGGTGATCATGATCATGTCCCACTGTACGGCAATAAATAAAACCTGACGGGTCGAAATAATATTCAATACCGCTGGGCGAACGAAATACATAAGAGCAGTTTAATATGGCATAAGGTAGTAAATTTTCAGTCCTGATACTTGTCTTTGTATATCCATGCCAGACCGACATCACTCTGTCCCTGTTGGACGGCAGCCCTGTACCACCGGGCAGCTTCCTTCTTGTTTTTCTTGCATCCCTTTCCATTGGAAAGACAGAAAGCGAGATCTCCTTGTGCATCACCATCTCCCAACCGTGCCGCAACCATATAGTAGCTAAACCCCATCTTCTGATCTTTCGCCACACCCCAACCGTGGAAAAAGCATTGCCCAACTTCGTAGATTGCTAGTACCAGTTCTGCCTGTATTGATCCCTTGTCGATATTCGCGTTGCCAACTCTTAGCTGCTCCAGATCTTCTACAGCGCTTTCTGCGGCCTTGCGCACCCATTTGAATCCGAGAGCCTCGTTCTTTGGGCAACCCCAGCCATGTCGAAGGGAAAGTCCATACATGAGCATACCGACACCGCAGCCACCCCCTTCCTTCGCAGAACGTTCGAAACATCGCGCTGATTCTTGTAGCCGATTTGCTTCGTGATGCTCGATCCCAAGGAGCAAAAAGTTTTGTGCAGTCTGAGTTCCAATGGCTTGAGATCCCCTGTTCTCGGTTGGGGAGACCATCGGCGTTCTTTCGCGATCTGCATTTGGAGATCTAGCACGCACAGGCGAAGGTCCCCAATTGTCAGTTGGAGTCGATGTCGTTGTTTCACGACCAGTAAGCACAGGCGAGGGTAACAGTCCTTCGTACTGGTAATATGAGTAGTTAGAATAAATGCTCGATGGAGAGGCAGATCGCATTTTTGAGCTCGGATGTGGTTGTAGCATTGAAGTATCTGGTAGAGGGATTGGGTTATAAGGAGACAATTGCACTACGCCCGGCTGTGCCATTGTGTTGATCGCCAATACGTTTTGCCCCGGTTCGGATGGACGACCAATCATCTCCTTCGACAAAGGTGAGGGCTTGTAAGAAGAGGTAGAAACAATAGATGCAGTCTTGGAAGTTTGCTTTGTTGCATTCCTTTCAAGCACTGCCCTCTTTTGGTCCCTCATATGAGGAGGCAGTTGTGGTGTCACCCTTTCCGCGATAGCGTCGGCTCCGTGCCACTGCCCGGAGTCACGCAATGGTCTCGAAAAGTTGGCCATAACTGGTTTGATCATGGGTGCGCGACCGCGCAAGATGGGCGGGTTGTCGTCAGGCGAGGAAACTATCACAGTGGGGAGGTCCTCCTCACATCCGTCTGGACGGTCTAAGTAGTAATCCAAGAAATCTGAGTGCCGAACGTCTGACCCTAGATCGACCATGGGTCTATTCAAGTTTGATCTGTCGTCTGTATGGTGGACATATGTTTTCTGCTGAACCTCTGCAGGTAACTCCTGACTGTTGTCGCCACTGCCGCTTTGGCGCTTAGACGAGTCTCTCCATGTGTCAACTGATGAAAATTGTGAATGTTCGTGAATGCCATCGTACGGTATAGAATCCTGGTGAGAACCGCCATCGAAAGAGTCGTCGTAATACGTGCTGCCTGACACAACAGAATCTCGGGTAGGAAAATGACTGTGGAGAAGTGGTGAATGCGGGGTATCCGAGGTGATAGATGGTTGACTCTGGTCGAGATTGAGGAGAAGTTTGGGTTTCTGTTGGGGATGTCTGGGACTTGCGACGTTGTCCTTTGAGGACACCGCATCTCCGACATCACGTTGGGCCTGGTTGTGGCTTCGAGGTCGATACGGTTCCCAAATCAGTGGTTTCTGCGTTGGCTGTTGTAAATGCGTTTGGTTCCTATGTGGGCCATTCCGTGGCTTTCTCGACGACGTCCGTCGTACCAATGTGTCCAGGGGGGACTCGGAATGTGTCAGCTTGAATTCTCGGTTACTGTTGGTTGGCCCAGAGCGCATGTAGGGGGGTGCAGATGCTTCTGCATTCATGCAGTTGGAGGATCGAGTGTATGTTTAGCCGGATACTGCTTTCAGCCAAGAACCAGTGTTGTTGATACCCGCCATCGTCTTGAGGACAAATCCGGGAAACTGCAACGTCGGACGTTGGAGTGGAATGATTGAACATGTTGCCATTGAAACAAATATTAATATGTTGTACGTCACTCCAAAAAATTATATGTACTGTCATGCCATGGGAAGGATATCCTTTCTGTCCAATACAAAATGAATTATATAAAATGACTGAACTAAGAATCTTAGGAGTCAGATGCCCACCCGCCGTCGCGGTGTCTGCGTGACTCTCGCCCCGGCGCCGACTCCCGTATGCTTGGGTGTACCTGGAACGATGATTTTGGATTGACTACCACTCGAAGTCAATATCATCAATGCCTCTTCCGCCTTTTTCTTCGCAACTCTAATTCGAATCCTTGTGAACAAAGAACTTCCAGTAAAAAGCAATCAACGTACTCTTCTCGTTGACGAGCCATCTCCGTCTCGATCTCTGCCTTCCTCGAGAATTCTTTGTCTGCCCGACGCCTGTTACCTTGCTCGTCAAAGCTTTTCTCTTTGACCGAATAGAATACGGATCCCAATTGAGCTGTACATGGCATCCATTAGGCAGGGTTCATGACGCATGATGCACTACTTACCAAGCCAGTACGGGTCAACCGCAGTTACCTGAGTCATATACTCTTTCGAAGTCAAGATGAGTTCGTGGTAAACCACATATGACGGGGTGTCTATACAGTCTCAGTCAAACTCTGGTTAATTGTACACTGTGGAAGACTCACAGCCCAGGCCATACAGTGCACTGGTAGGGTGGAGATGTGTCGGAACTCCGGTTCGGATGTTGACAAATTCTCCGATCCCCTTGACTCTGGCAGCCTGATGGAAATAGCCTGCAGTAATGGCCTTCCTAATTAGATAGAACGCATTCACAAAAAATTAGACATAGACTCAAGACTCAGTGAAAACGATAGCCAACCTCAAAACGTCATAGTCCGTTCCAGTAGATATAATCTCCATTTTCTGGAAGTTCATGATATCTTCCAGTTGGGCACGCACTTCTCTGGCTTTCCGCAAGAGTTTCGGGTGTAGGAAATGCCGCAATCCCCAATCGTCCCGGAAGCTGAATCGAGCTGGTCAATTTCCAGCTCAAAAGATGTAACAAAACCCTTACCCATGCGCCTTCCATTGGTTGAAAACATTCAGGAGCGTCAAGTGGTCACTTTCTGGAACATTGAATTTTTCTCTCGCAGCATCGGCTTCCTCCATCCTTTCTTTTGGCCTGTAAAATACACTAGGCACTGAAAGCATGGACACGATGGTTAGCATTTCCGCAGAGCACCTATACTCCACCGATGCAATGAGCATCTTCGCCATGGAAGGTTCCATCGGAAATTCTGACATCTTTCGCCCAACAGGTGTCAAGTCGCCTATGTTGTCCAAAGCTCCAAGTACCCAGAGTTGATACATCGAATTCAGGATATTAGCCTGTAAAGAGTGTCAGCAGAGGTCCATTGCAACATGAACAAAGCCTACCTGAGGTGGGGGGTCCATAAAATCAAACTCGAGTAAATTTTTGACACCAAGGGATTTGAGAAGCAATACAGTGTTTGCCAAATTCGTCCTTTGGATCTCCGGAATGGTGTTTTCAAACATCTCGTTTCGAAAGGCCATGTCGGTGTATAGACGATAGCAAAATCTAGACAGAGAGGATGATTATTAACGGAGAATAGGGACCTAAAGACCTTACCCGTTGCCTGTTCGTCCTGCGCGGCCCGTACGCTGATTGGCATTTGCCTGGCTGATGGGGGTAATTTGGAGCGCGTCCATACCGACTTTGGGGTTGTACACTTTTAACTTGGAGTACCCTGCGTCTACGACGTAGAGGATCCCATCAACTAGAAAATAATTTAGCCTGGATAATTTTATTAGAAGATGATCATACCTACCAGTCAAAGACGTTTCTGCGATATTCGTAGCAACAATGACTTTTCTTCGACCATCGCTCGTTGCCTCGAATATCTTTGCCTGCAAATCTGCAGGCATTTGGGAGTAAATAGGTAGAACAGCCAGGGCAGGAGGCTCATCCAATTGTGAAAGGCGTTCTATGAGATGCAACCATCACATTCTGAAACGGGAGAAAGTAGGTTCACAATACCTTGCACAACCTGACATGTGATTTCGATATCTTCTTGACCAGTCATAAAGACCAGAATATCACCTGGTGGCAAAGAAAGATGGATCTGAAGAACCTGTTTCACGGCACTATCGACATAATCTTCGCATGGTGATTTAGAGTGGAAGATTTCAACAGGGAAGGTCCTTCCTGGGATTGTGTAGGTAGGAGCATTTCCGTAAAAGCCAGAGAACTGATAAAGACGGAATAAGAGATCTTTCATGTTGAATAAAGGAATCCGACTACCTTCTCTGCATTCATAGTTGCAGATGTCACAATGAGTTTGAGATCACGACGTCGGGTTAGAACTGGGAGGAATGGATGAAAATAGGTCCTTTCTGTATGAGTTATGGAGCCTCTTACCCTTTCTGAGCAGTCCCATGAGGACATCTGTGCTCAAAGATCGTTCATGCGCTTCGTCAAGAATGATGATACTATATCTGTCGAGGTCTCCTTCGTTCAGCGACTCTCGCAAAAGGACGCCATCAGTCATATCTGGCGTGAATTAGCTGGAATCAGACGGCAACAGAAGTATAATAATTACACTTGATCTTAGTTTCGGCGGAGGTACAGTCTTCAAAGCGGATGGCATAACCAACAACGGATCCCAGTTTGCACTGCAGAATTCTTGTCAGCACATTAGACTACGATATGGATCTACGAGCGCACCTCCATTTCTTCGCTCACGCGCTTGGCGACTGACATGGCAGCTACTCGACGAGGTTGCGTACAGCCAACAAGTCCATGCTGGCAATACCCGTCTTCATATAGATATTGTGCGAGCTGTGTCGTCTTCCCGGAACCCGTTTCGCCAACGACTATGACCACTACAGGCGAAGAGTCAGTTTCAATCTCTCAATCTAGCGTACCGCATTCGCAAACCTTGGTTCTCTCTGACGATCTTCATAAGTTCTTCTCGGCATGCAAACGCGGGAAGATACTCTCTTTGCTCTTTGAGCGTACGACTCTTGGCAAAGGTACTGACACCAGCTGAAGTCTTGAGATGAGAAGCAAACTTGGAATCACCCTTATAACCAGCCTCTCCTTTGGCAATGGCCTCCTTTTCCTTCTTCTCGGCTTCGGCTGTGGGAGAAACAGGTCATGAATATCCAGATTTCAAATGATAATGCGAACCTTCGGCTTCAGCTTCCTCGTCCTTGACCCCCATAATATTGCCAAGAGCTGTTCCACCCAGAGCTGCTAGCTTCGCAGCTGCTTTCGCACGTTCCGCCTGCTCCCGCTTTTCCTTCACCAAAGCACTTCCTTTTTTTGAAAAGATGGCCATATCGCTTGTCAAATCACGAATTGGATTAATTGGGTCGAGTTGCTTCGTAAAAACGGTTCGTCCATCAAGGAAAGGGGGTTTCAAATTGTGAACCATAACGTGCACGGTGGATTCTGATTCATCCTCAAAGTCCAAATCAATTTCCTTTCTCGTAGCCACGCCGGACGTCACCATTCGATTGGCTTCCCAAAGGTCATTATCAGCATTCTAACACACAAAATTCAATACAAGCCCAAGCAGAGAATGTGTATTCTTACATATTGTGCCTGCCGTGCTGAAATTTTTTTCTACTAAAAGCATTACTCGGTCGAACACAAATTCAGATGAGGAGAGAACTCACGACTTGTTTCTTAGCAATCTCAGCGTCTTTTACAATGCTGAGGTCATCATACTTTGCAAGGGGGTTGTGCTCCTCATCTCCTGCCAAATTCCCCTCCTCTGCACCTGAATACCAGTCCCGATCCAACTTCACCTGCTCATCCTCCCACTCTCTCATATCCATTGCAAAAGCACCATCCTCTCCATCCGGACTCCCTCCCCTTATAACCCTCGGTGTGGGAGCATCCCACCGTCTATTTTTCTCCCTGCCCCATCCATCGCCGTCTTCCCCTCGTGATCTGCGAGGAGTCGACTCCCAACCGACGTTCGGTACACGCACGCTTGGCGCATCCTGACGCGTGGTCCGGGACGTAGAATTGGTATCGCGTGGATCGCCGCCTCGTCTCCAACCTCTATCCCACTCACGGTTGGATCGTCGTTGAAAATCACCAAGACCTTTGGGCGCGTCTTGCCGAGGCTCGATTGCAGCTGTGATACCCTCTAAAAATGTGGTTAATATAGACAGACGCAAGCAGATACAATGAGTGAGCATTTACCACGCTGTCTGTCACGGTTTTTGCGGTGTTCTTCCAATCTTTGACGACCAACTTCAGACAATCCACCAGGGTGAGAGGGAGTTTCCTCGCCTCTTTGTCGCATATTCGACGAGTTTGGGGCAGGGAGACTTGGAACTTTTTCGATTTATGTATCAGCTGAAAGGAATATTTCGTCATTAAAAGGTATACAAACCTTTGAAAACCGGGTCCTCAGTGCCGTCTAACTTTATTCGTTTCCTGCTAGAATCGACATTTGACTTATCCGCTTCTGCAGCAGCCCTTTTTTCTTTGGCTAGTCGATCCAAACCAAGGATAGAACTTCTTGGGGTAGGCGGCTCGAGTGGCTTTGCGGGTTTGCGGAAAGTGTGTAGCTGGAATATACTAATGATGAACAAGTTACGGTAGACATGGATAAATTACGACATACGCTGTCCAACCGCTGGAACAGCCCACCGGGACGAGCTGGCTCTGGCACGAGAACATCTGTGGAGGAGTCATGGACCGTGATATGTTGCAACGGTTGAGGAGCTTCCTGTTCGGCATGCGACAGTATTTCTGCATGGAGTTCTGTCAGAAACGAATCTTGAAACTTTCCAAATGAATTTGCCGCTATAACCAAAAAAAAAAAAAAAAAGAGTCAATTTCACAACCAGGGTGGGTTGGTTTTATACCTGAAATAAATGCAGGCAATGTATTCGTGTTTGCGATGTCCGTCACTCTTTTAGCAAGTAGGTTATTGGGGTTGACGATGTTAAGTGCACGCGAGAGCTTGATTGCTATGTGGTGGATGAATTCGTCATGAGTTTCCGGAGAAGACATTGGGACTTGGCGAGATTAGGTCGTTTTATTTTAGAATACAAAATCTTATGTAATGAAGGATTTTGCCAAATACATACATCCAATAGACATCGAGTTCAGCATCCGTTTGATAGTTCGAATGTTCTTTCTCCGCAAACTATCGTCGACACCCTCTAGATTAATAGGACAAGCCATAAGATGGAATGCGACCCTAACTTCGATTCCCCAATCATCTCTGCCGCCTTCCAGCTCGGAGTCTGCACCAACGGAACCAGACAAGACGAAGGGACGGCGACGAAAAAAAATTCCGCCAAAGCGGCCGAATATCTCCCTTGCTAATCAACGCGTTTGGAACAAGCCGCTTGGTTTGGGTACCGTCCCAGCCTATGACCTGGCCCTCCAAGAGATATCTACGGACAGTGATAATTTGAAAGCACAACTCGGCGTACTCCGTGCTGAAATTGAGGAGAAGGAGACGGGATATAACGTTTTGGAGAAGGAAATCACCGCCTTGCCAGAAGAAGAAAGGCTGAGAAGGGAGGAGGAATTGGACCTACTTGATGACGAAATTGAGAGGATGATGAAGAAAGCCAACATTGTTGAAATTCAGAGTGAAGTCAATATACCTGAGGTTCGTTGGAATGTGAATAACGCGATGGGTATGTTTTTACTTGTTCTATGGTATTGGGACGACACTGAATTCTCTATGAAGCGGACATGTCGAAGTTATCCCATAGACACCTGGTTGAACAGAAATGGCGAAAAGATGGTGACCTCGATTTGCTGGTAGGTCGTCTCCAGATTTAAAAAAACTGTCAACTAAACACCTTTCGCAGATGGAACGTCTCTATCAAATGCACGTCGTGCCCGACGCATTACCAGATATTCGTCCTAGCGTTGACCTTCATGTTGTTGCAAGAACGACTCCCGCCGTCTTCCTCGAATCGAAGAAAGTGCAAGCACAAGTCATTCCTGGCACTTTCTTGAGACCGAAACAGGTAATTTATGCTTGATTGTGCTCATGGAAGGCGTGAATTGACTCTAAAAAGACTTTGGTCCCACCGAAACTACGCGTCAATGTTTTCCATACCGACGTGAGGCTCTATACTATGCTTCTCGTTGACTTGGGTCTGCATTCTCTTGCTCTTTTTTTTTGGCATTTGCTGAAATTTTTCATATTTAGACGTTCCTCATCCGGAGTACCAACGTTTTACCACATTTCTACACTGGATGAAGTAGGTTATCCTTTTTTTTTATTGAAATTTCTATGCACTGACTAGTTTTCCCATAGGCCCAACATCCCTCTCTCGGCCACCTCTTCCAACCATTTGACGAAACTCAACGATCACACTCGTTATATTCCTCCTCACCCGCATCGCGGCTCTCCCTATCACCGCTACGTAATATTATTGTTACCCCAACCCCCCATCTCAAAGTATTCCCTCACCACTGCGGCGCGGGCGTCTGGGCCTACTACTTCAGTGCATCTTGATATTCCGGTGATACCCGATGAAATTCGTCATGGGTTCGATATCAGGGAGTTTGCGTCGTCGTGGGGTTTGCATGCGGCGAACGGCGGGGGTGCACACATGTGGAGAGAGATTTGGGATGACGATGTATCGATGATATATAAAGATATTTTGAGTAAGTTGTTGTTTCGGTTGCTCATGGCTGCTTTCGCTGACGTCTTCTTAATAGAGAAGGACGAGCCGCGATATGGTCGTCCTCCAAAGGTCGATGTCTATGCGGAGTTGAAGCACAGAAAAAAGTATACTCTATGATTTGGTTTATTGAAATTAATTTGTCGTGTAGAAAGAGGGATGGGATTTTTATTCTCACATTCATCTGTAGATTTGTTATCCCCCTCGAAACTGAACATCTTTAATTATCTATATACAAGTCTTTATTCGTCCAACCCGATGTTCATGTGCACCTGGGAGAAGAAGAAAGATGAATTCCAAGAATGCCACCGTCACTCTCCCGATGGGAGCTAATTCGTCATGATCAGAGGTCATGCTACGCAGCCGTGGTTTCCCCGAATTGCTTCCTCAGACGAAAAGGGCAGAAGGGGGCGTTGAAAACGGAACAGGACCTTGAATCAGTGAGCCATTTTATTTTAAATTTTGATCAGATTGGAGTGTTTTAGTAACCGGAATCCAGTAACTAGGACCGCAGCCTCGTGGATCTTGTAATCTAGCCGAGCTGATTCAGATTATCGGACAAGGAGACAGGTGACAACTCCCTACGAGGAGAAAACACATGCATGAATTTCTATGTACGTACGATCGTTTTCTTTTCAAACCGTTATCTGATGAGAGGTGATCAAATATATCTGGAAACTGTGGTTGGGCCACTTATCGCCGCTTGTGCTTGTGGCGTTTTTTTTTTTTTACACCATGATTTTATCAGATTGTTCCGGTACATAAAAAGAACCACAGATGTGAAAAAAAGGAGGAGCCTCTCTTTGTCCATTGATACGCCGGAGTATGAGAGTATTATAGTGTTCGGTGGGAGCTCCTGTGGGTTATGCAGCCTTGGCTGTACGTGTCAACGTCATAAACGCATTCACATAAGTAGATGGAGATAAAAAGGGCCATATGATACCTCGGCTTTGAATAAATTCAAGTACGGAAAAGTCACCGACAGATTGGGACACCTGTGTCCGAGAAAAAGATAAAAGGGCTTAAGAATCACATGGTCTAAAATGTGTTGTAACAAGCCTATTATATCTTCTGGAAGGTGCTTCTATTACATAGGAATTTGTACCCTAATTTCCAGATGATATGCATATGGCGGTATGTACAGCGAGAATCAAAGGGATATATGCATGCAAGAAGGGCGATGCGTGACAAAAGATTAATAAGGATATGTGGTCGACAGCAAGCAAGACAAGAGAAGCAGCAGAAAGACAAGAAGGCAAGGGCAACTAGAAAGTAGAGAGGCGGTTGATACTCCTGCAGATCTCAACAGGCTCGGGCTCCCTTGGGAAGCGGTATTGGAATTCGCCGTCTTTAACGACGGGATTTTGACGACGGAGGAGCTCAAGGTTCTCCTGGCGTTCCATCTCGATTTCAAAAGGGGCTTTTCCGCCAGGAATAGGGACACGATAAAAGTCCAAAACGGGACTTTCTTTTGGTTCCCAACGACCACCGCCGGTGGCCTTGCATAAAACGCTAGATAGACGCAGGGGGTAGGCGTCAAGTTCGCCGTATGATTTTTCCAGGTTTTCTGGAAGGGGCAAACGGCCGGTGTGGATGGTCGGACGGGTGATCTTGGTGGATGATTGAGTGTCGAAGCTGGAGGAGCTGGGTTTGTGGCGAAGGGATTTTTTTCTCCGGGTGGATTTTTTATGGGGATGGTGCACGGGAGAGAGGACGGGAGAGGAGGACTCTCCCACAGAGGGATACTGAGGGACAAACCGTTTGATGAGGGCCAAGGGATGGGAAAAGGGGCGAGAGAAGAGAGGACGGGGGATTCCGGGGGAGCGGGGGGTGGTTGGACAGCCGTGAATCTGGTCGTGGCAGTCCTCGCACACGCGGGAGAGAAGAACGGGGGAGGCGGGGGACTCGAAGCTGGAAATAGGGACACTGCGCGGGGGGGTGATGAAGTGTAAATTGGAGGCGTCTAGGAGGGGAGTGAAGCGGGAAGCACAGGCAGCGCAGTATATGCCACCGCACTTGCGGCAATGCTAGAGGGATTGTGAGAGGGAGAGGGGGATATGAGGGGGAGACTGACGTGTTTGCGCTCGAAAAGCGAGAAGGAGACCCTGCAGAAGAAATTGTCACAGTGGACGGCGGCAGAATCGGGCTGGGAAGGGTGAGCAGAGATAGCAGGAGAGGGAGAGAGAACAGACCTTCCAGAGTGACTTGGGGAGGAGGACAGCGAGATGCTCGTTGGGTCGGAGGGAAGCCATATTTTTGATTGGACACGCTGATGCCCATTTTATTATAGTCTGATCACCCAGATCCATGGTTCCGTCATGCCACTTGCAGCCGCGGGTCATCGGCACGGGTCTCAATATTATCTAGCTAACCACAACTCGCTCAACTAAACTCAGGAACATCCGGTATCCCATCTCATCAAGAACCATCGCCTCTTCGTGCGTGTCGCTCTTCACACGTTTTCGGTCCTGATATACAACGAGTTCAACCAAAATGTCCAGTGTGGCTTCCCTCAAGAGCTCAAGTCGATGCTCCTCACGTGATCCCCCATCCTCGAGATCAAGGACGAAATGCACAACACTACAAAGATACCACAACGCGTCCTTGACGGCCAATCGTCGGATTCGTCGTCGCCGAGTCGCATTATCGCCCTCTCGGAGTATGTCTCGAACTTGTCGGACGATCGCCAAAATGAACGAATGAATCATCACGGAAAAATCGGCGCGTGCTAGTGCCAGACACTCCCACTCCTTTGGAGGGACCGAAAGAGCCGAGTGGATATGGGAGAACGTAATTTGAAGCAAGGCTAGAATGCCCACCCGACCGTCCACATAGTCCGCAGAATTTTGCTCAGGTTTCTCACCAGAATCACTATTCCGCATGAAAAATAGATTCCGTTCGGAGACGTTCAGGAACGCAGGAATGACGGGGGTCATAAAGTGTTCAAGGAGGTTGTCAAAGAGCAACGCCAAAAGAGCCTCGTCGTGTCCTGTGATCCAAGACAATACCAATGGAACTGCTTTGTCAACGAGGGCGCATATCGTTGTCTGAACCACCTGCAACGCCTTGAGATTCGTGCGCTCCCTTGTCGCGTCGTCAAAAGCAGATGAAATCGATTTGCAGGCATCGCGAGTAGCCATCAAGAACAAATTCCTTTGAAACCCAGGCCGGTCAGAGAAAGACCACAGTTGAAGAAACCTGTCCATGGTTTCAAAAGGTCGGCCTGTATAGGTAGATGAAAATGAGGACTCGATCGGGTTATGGTACACAGACCTAAACGGATCCCTTTTCTTCCGCACTTGAGAACTTCTGTCAAATTCGCGACCTCTATTTCAGCTGGTTTCTTTTTTGACTTCTTTTTCGTGGTCAGTGAATTATTGCTGTCTGAGCTTGATGGGACAGTAGATTCATTCAATTCTGCCGACGTGTGTGTGTCTATAAAGAAGCCTAAAAAACGAGGTAAGAAGTGACTCGGGGCGGATTCAAGTGGTTTATTACGAATCTGCAGTTTCCCGAGAGCATCCCGAAGCTCAGCACACTCCCTTTCAAGTCGACGGGCATGGCCTTTCCAGAAATCAAAGGGTGCTTCAGAAGATGGAAACTTGAAAATCTCCCGCAAGGATAAAATATAGGCTGAATGAATCTGTTATCTCCTTGTTGCAAAAACAAATGTAACCACTTGCAAGAATGATCTTGGTCGACCGGAGTATTCCTGATAACTGCAAGAGCCTAACATAATTTAGAGAGTCAGACAACTGAGTAGCTAACGTTTAAGCGCACGACGAGAATGCGGAGGCGATCGGGGGAGAGGGTCATGGTTGTGAGAATCCAAGGAACTTAATTTCATGCTGATGCCATCGAAGCACTAAACATACTGAGATAACTGCATAAAGAAGAATTTACAAGAAGATGAGGACTATATCGATAAAGAAGCCTACCCGCTGACAAAATTATGTCGAGCGAGAAAATGAAGATGACTATGGATTTGGCCGAACAGGTGAGAGGAATCTACGACGCCCGAAAGTGGCATCAGACGACCGGTTTCGTCGAATGGGGGATTCATCAGAAGGGAGGACTCGGGCGAATGAGTACTGAATAGCACTCCCACCACTCAAACTGTTGTCATCCAACGAAGCCGAATGTACATGATGCTTGTTGGTTCCTCCTCTGTTTCTCGAGGGTGTTTGCGGCATAGGATTTGGGCGCCATGCAGTTGCTTTGGGTGTCGCAAAAGGAACGTGGAATTTAATCCCTCGTGAAGGAGTCGAAGCGGGATCGAAGGGAGAATCGTCGTATGGGTTTGAACAATGACCATCCAGAGGTCCAGGTGTGTTATAAATCTTTGCGACAGAATGATGTTGACGAGGTGTTAATGGTATTATTGGCCGTGATGGATCTGTCCAATTCCAGGGTGGTCGAAATGTATCCAAATTGCGAATACGAGTAGGTGTTCTAGGCATCCTGCTTGACGACCAATTCGGAGATTCGGGCACATTGGGTTGAAAGAATGTCGCGTCAGATGAACGCCTGCTGGTCGGCAAAGGGTCTGTTGGAACGAAGGTTGGCTCGCTGGATGGGGCTTCGTCAATCTCAGTTGAAGGTGACCGGCTTCGAGCTCGACAATTTCCGCAAAACCATGGGTCTTCCTCTTTCCCTAGTGACGCGATGTTTTTAATGCCGATACATTCGAGATGGTACCACATCTGACAGGAGTCGCACTGAACAAGTTGTCTGCCATCATCTCCGCCACGACAAACACATAGTACTTCGTCCTCATCGTCATCATCCTGTCGTTTCCGTTTCTGTTGCCTGTATGACAGAGTCCTTACCCTCTTCTTTGAGAGGAGCGCCTCACGAGCATCTGCTGGGTCAAGGAGAAAGGACCTTTTGGGAATCAAATTCCAGGGATCGTCTGGCGCGACTGACAATGGAATCATTTTCCCTCTTCCCATTTTGACTTGATATGAGGTCCTGGAGTCTCGATCGTAGACAAAGGCGCAATCGTGTTGGTTGTCGTGCGGTGTCACTTGATCATCGTCCTCATCCGAATCACGATCGAGATAACGTTCGATCCACCGCAGTCGTTCTTCTTGAACTGCCTTTACCTCTTCGTTCCGCTCTTCCGTCCTGAGTCGCCAAGGGAATTCTGTATCAGGCCAGTTCGGTTTCTCTAACCGTGCTTCTTGTGAATCTGTCTGCCTGGTCTTTTTGTCAGCTGAGCCGCCAACAGGTTGTCTTTTCCGACGACCGTTGCCCTTTCGTTTACTTGGACTAGGCTCTGGACTGCGAGTGGTGACTGATTCCAAAGAAGCGACCTCCATAAGTACGCGTCCCTTTCCTTCCAATTCGACTGGACAGACTTTGGAACTACCCGATTGGAGGACTGTACTAAACGCAGCCAAACGTTTCTGTTTTTTTTGTTCCTTTTCAGTGGTTGGAACCTCCTCTGCCTTCTCCAGAAGCGAAACCACAACAGACGAACTACCGATAGTGGACCGAAGTGAAATTGGTTGCGGTTGCCGAACCCAATCAGTTGTCCGCTGAGTTATTCGTCAGACCATACTCGAAAGCACATAAGAAAGATCGTACATATCGACCGTATCCACCTGCCATCAAACTCTCTTCAAAGCTTTCATCTGAGGTCTCTTGAAATAACTTCAATCGCCGGCCCTTTTGCGGACTGTCCATCACACCTATAGGTGGCCAATGCTCGCACTCGTTGGGGTCTTCGGCGAAGTAACTTGGGTCCGTTTCTGAGAGGGCTCGTTTGGCTCTCTTCAAGTAGTCAGGTCGGCGACTCTCTACTTCCTGTATATGATTTCTCGTATCCTCCATCACTGATTGACGAATTCTCTCCATTTCCCCTCCGGCTTGAATCGGACCTGGATCACGAGGAGGGGAAACTGGAGGAGTGGACAGGGTATTCTTTACCGCAGTTGCGTAGTGGTACAATTTGGGTACCGAAAAAACGTCATCCAGTTCTGCAGCAGGAAGTGGCAACCCACTTTGATCAACAGTACTGCTGTCAAGAGACATTTTGCCAATAAACGGAGAGGACAGAGCGGGTGAATGAGATGACGGGGATCCAAGAGGTGATGGAGCACGTAGAGGGGTATCCATCCCCAGTGGCAAACTAGAATGAATATTCTATAATTAATTGAACAATAACGGATGGGAGATCCAACTCTACCTCAGAGATTGCTTGGGCGTGGAAAACCCAATAGTATGAAATCTAACATACGCTAGTTAGAAGATACCATACTGAAAGCTGGAAAGCCTACGGGTATCGAGGTACCGCTGGATTACTATGCGGAAGGCAGGCGATAGGTTGGAAATGAGGGCTATTGAGGGATTGATCTTAGTATTCAGAAAGAATGGTAGTCGGGTGGCATACCTTGATTCTGGGGTGGCATACTGCGAGGTGACAGATTCTAGTCGTGTGGACTTGTCGCCAAAAACTCTGGAGGATGGAAGATGAAAGCTGCTTCAATCGAACTTGGCAAGAGCGCTTACAATTTCCAGGGTTCGTATCTTTGTTTATCAGAAGTTACTGGAGTTATTGACGATGAGGCACTGTAGTGATTGTAAGCAAATGTGACTTGAAGAAGCGGAAAAGTAGGCTTTACTTGTGCGGCACTGGAGTCTCGGGCGAGGGAGGTTGTTCATTGATATAGCGACCAAGAGTATTCGGACTGAAACAATGTTACTTTTGACATGGAAAAGCAAGGTGGCATCTATTTGATACCTTTGGGGTGTGGGCAGATGGGAGTACTGCCGGGTTGTAAACGGAGAAAAGAGTCCGTCTACATGTTCAAGTCTAGGCCAATTTGGTTAATGAGCTGATGAGATTGGACAAAAGCAACAAGAGACTCACAAGGGTGTGGCATTATGTGCATCGACATTAGAGGTTGACATAACAATAGAAACAGAAATAAGGTATCGCAGTGATAAAGTGGAAAAGAGTAAAACGGCAATTAAGGTCACCTTTGGTTCATATCGGCTTACATAATCACACCTCTTTGTCGCTGTCCCACATTACAGCCCCGTCGACGTCCCCATGTCTGAACGAAAAGGTATGCGATGGTCTTTCTGTTCCTCTATTAACCAACGTTGGCATTCTCCTTCTAGTCCTCAACAAATATTTCCCTCCGGATTTCGATCCGGAGCTCATCTCACGTCGAAAGGGGCCCAGGAATTCGCAGCAGGTGGTGCGTCTTATGGCGCCTTTCTCAATGTACGTGTTTTTGTATCACACTTGGAATTCTCACTTATTTACTCTGTCTGCAGGCGGTGTAATACTTGTGGCGAATACATTTACAAAGGAAAGAAATTCAATGCGCGAAAAGAAACTGTCGACGGAGAAGATTATCTAGGTATCAAGATATTTCGCTTTTACATCAAATGGTGTGTTTGATTCTTGACCTTGTGCGTCTTTTGCATTGACCGACAAATAGTACATTGTGCTCTGCCGAAATTACATTCAAAACTGACCCTAAAAATACGGATTACATAGCTGAGCATGGTGCCTCACGAAACTTCGAACCCTGGAGAGACGAGAAAGCAGAAGAGGAAGACAGGTTAGCGAAGCTCGAGGAGGAGGAGAATAACCCAATGAAAGTCCTGGAAAACAAGACGGTTGACTCGAAACGAGAGATGGACATCCTTGACGCTTTGCAAGACATCCGCGCTCGGAACGCTCGAAATGAACGAGTAGGGCAATCCGATGACCTTCTATCCCGTCTTGCGTTGGAGGAGGTCGAAACGGAAGAAGAAGCACGGATGAAGCGGCTGGAGGAAGAGGATGAAATGTTGGTTCAGGAAGTCTTCTCTAAAGTCCCGGGCACTTCTGGAACGCCAGTCATAACTGTCAAACGGAAAGCCGATGATCAAGAACCTCCTGCACATACTCTCCTATCCACATCTGCTCGTGCTTTGATAGCCTCGACAGCAGTTGCAGCTTCTGCACCCAAGAAAAGGAAAACGGAGGGGAAGAACCTTTTAGGAATCAAAGTTATCAAGAAGTCGAACAAGGTACAAGTACCCTCAATTCAATCTTAAATCCCGCATCGCTGGAAGTTGGTACATTGTACAAATATATTACATAAAAATTCAATTAATGGTATAACATTAACAGTGGCAACATCTAGAGTCCAAGCAAAAACTATGTTCTTGATCTCAAATCACTTGCGTGAGCGAGTGCTGCGAGTGGACGTGCCGTGGAGACTTTCAAACCGTTCTTTAATTTTGGAATATCCTTGGCGGTCCACTCTGTGAAGGTAGTAATGGCCACCACTACTACCCCACGATACACTTCCTGGGTGATATACCTTCTCCTCGACGTCAAAGATGGCACTGATGTCGTCAACCTGAAACTGGTAAGTGAAACGACCCCATGTCACAACGAGGGCGGAACGTACATTCCGCTTGGTGACTCGTGCGTTGACAGCACTGACAAAAGGTTTGAGTGAGATAACACAAGCACCTTCCTTGAGATCAAGGAACTTTGGCCGCAATGCCTCATTCACTGGGAAGGTTAAAACACGAAGAATAGGTTATTAAACATACTCACAGCTTTCTTCGAATACCTTGTTGTCTACCAAGACCACATCCGCTTTAGAGATAAGCTCATCCAGTCGGCGACTCTCTAGCATGTTCCCTTCTTCTAACTCTACCTCTCCGATTTTAACTCCCCACATCCGACAACGAATCCTGATTTGTTCAACTACACCCTTCGCCACCTGGGCAGGATGTGGCATAAGTTCGATCCCATAGCTAGTACATCCGGATTGCAAGCTGGCTTGTACCACAACATTGGCTACGCCACTTCCAAGGTCAAGGAAAAGGCTGTCTTCGTTCAGGCCTGTGGATTGTACAATGTCGTGTATGAAAGGTGGCATAAGTTCACCATAAACGGTACTTGAAAAGGCTTCGTAGCGTCTCAGGCTCCGGATATTGGGTCCAACCGTTCGTTGATAATTTTCATCGACGATCCGCATGAGAACCCTGTCTGGCAACGGATTGCCCGTCCATGACTTGACTTTGGTCATCATGGGGTTGGGAATACAAGGAAGAAAGGGATCTTCCGGGATGGCAGGATATTTAATTGCATGTAGGAGCTCATTAACGCGTTTCATGGCTTTCAGAAACAATGGACCGTGTTGCATGTGAATAGCACGTTGTACGGCACGCAGAACTGGTAGACGATCGACTGAGCACGAGGATAGAGTGGAGGATAACGACGATAATGACGAATCAGATGTGGAGATGGAAGTAAGACTCGACGTCGAGTTACTGCTAGCAATGGAGCACGGTGGTGAGGGGGAAGGTGAAGGTGGAGGGGAAAATGTGTCTGCCAATGAAGCACTGGGAACAGGACCGAACAGGGCTTTTTGATCTTTGGTCAAGTAACCTAGGGTCAGAGTTAGCAGTTGAGATAGAAATACACAAATTCAGGGAATCACATTCTACGATCGTGTATAAGGTTTGTTCTAAATCCATGATGGGGTTATAGTGATCTTTGTCCTTGGGGGCAAGAAGAATGAATCTTAGGGGAACACAAATTAGGGTCTGTTACATGAGCCATAAATTAAAAAGTATACAAACCTTTCGGATGCTCCGTGATTTGGGTACTCCAGTTCGACAACAGGATAACAGTTTGAATGGGGTTCGAATGACTTGTCGTCATGGTCGTCAGGATTAGTGAAATCTGCGAGAAGTTAAGTAATTCCTTGAAAGGGCAAAGGAAATACCAACAGGCTTTGTATGACTTCATCAACTTCAGGACAACGTCTTCAGAACTTAAATGCCGCTTGCCAGGAGTGCCATCCTCGTCGGTAGCCCATCGCTTGTTGCCAAAGGGCGCATGCGAGTGGTTGGAGGGAAATATTGATGCAGAACGCGACCGATCACTTCTATAAATCGGTTCTAATGAGGAAGGACGGCGGCTGCTAGCGCGAGACGACGTTCTAGAGGAGGGGGCTCTCCGTCCCGATGTCGGTACTGAGGAACGCAGTCGTTTGACTGCTCGTGGTAGGTTGGAAGACACCGGAGAAGTTGGTTCAAGGGATTTGCGTTTCTTCGGTGTGTATGTCGGAGAGATTGACTGCAAGGAAGCTGGAAAGCGAGGATGGGAGGTGGTCTCCTCATCGGTCGATTTGATTGCCCTGCATGCTACACGCGTCGTCACAGTAACAGAGGAAGGGGCCAACGCGCCAGTCTTTGCAGTCTTTGAGGGGGAAAAGAACGAAAGGTCGGAGGATGAACAAGAAACTGAAGAAAGCATTACAATCCGTGCTCATCCACACCCATCACCGCCTTTTCCTTGCCCACGTGGATTACTAAATGGAGTATAACTGTACCCTTATACTATGTAAGTAATTCACATCTAAATTATAATATCGAAAGGACAAAATATACAGCAGAGCGTTTGGGCGGGTAATCTATGCACCACTGGCTCCTGCATGAAAGTCAATATTGAAAACTGAACCACTATTGAAATGACACTCACCAGAATCCCTTGTCCAGTCCTCATTTCTTTTAATATCTGACTCAGTCACAGTTGGTGGAGTCGCTTCCAAAGACCGCAAAAAGTCTCCTAGTTTGAGTGGAGGTTCTAACAGCTCATCAGACTCAACTTCTTGCCAGGTTTTCTCCACGCCATCGAGGTCACCAGGCGAACATGGTGTCCACTTCGTAAGTTCACCGTCGTCTGAATTTGGATCGACTACATGTTTGAAGTGTGTCGCGGACATGACTTTGCGAATTGGTTGCATGAGGGCGTCGCGGACGACGGTGGAGATATCGGATCCAGAGTACCCCTCTGTTCTATCTGCGAGTGTACGGAAGTCCTTGGGAGCTAGCTGGTTAGGCGTATCTCCTATGTGGATTTCAAACATTCGTCTTCGTGCATCAGGTCCGGGGAGTGGTATGTATATCCTCTTTTCAAATCTTACGTAGATGATTAAAAAGGGAACAAACGGTGGTTGGAGTCTGACTAACCTTCGTTTGATAGCATTGTCTAATTGCCATGGTATATTGGTCGCTCCTAAGACTAGGACACCGGTATCGTCATGTCCGACACCATTCATTTGCACAAGAAACTCGGTCTTTATCCTCCTTGAGCCTTCAGATTCAGATTCATTTCGAGTTGAAGCGAGCGAGTCGATTTCATCAATGAAGATGATTGCCGGTTTGTTGTCTCTAGCTAGTTGGAATAGGTTCTTAACCAGTCTGACGTATGTCAATAAACCAAAGATCGTATGGAATTCAGGGATGTCACCTTTCCGAGTCACCTTGCCACTTGCTCACTAAGTCAGATGAACTGACGCTGAAGAAAGTGCTCTTCGCTTCGGTTGCGACTGCCTTGGCAAGATATGACTTCCCTGTGCCGGGAGGGCCGTACAGCAGAATGCCCTTCCATGGCGTCCGTTTACCAGTGAACAGGTGGGGAAATTTGATCGGTAAAATGACTGCTTCCTTCAACGATGCTTTGGCACCTTCTAGACCAGCGACATCGTCCCATTTCACGTTGGGGGTCTCTGTAAGAATTGCACCCGCAAGTCCCGCACGTAGCTTTTTCGTCTCTGGATCGTCTTCATCTTCCTTCTTCCCTGTAGGTCCTGTAGGTCCTGTTGCTCCCCCACTTCCGTTGACACCAATAGCACTCCTTCCCTCAGATGCGATGTGTTTTTTCAGAGTCTCTGCCCTGTCCATGTACTCTGTGGTCTTTGTCTTGATTAATTGCTTTGACTTGTCATTACGTTCCCCTGTGACCAAGGTTTGCAAGCAAAAACAGACTCGCGAGCGCCAAAGAACGCACATTTGTAAGCCAGCATGAAATAGTCAAGCGCATTCATGTAACATTTGTAGGCTTCGGGGTAATTGTGCTTTGCGTCATAATCGATAGCCTTCTGCACAATTTCGATGGCTCTCTAACAAGCGGAGATAAGAAAGTGGAATTCCTTCAGGTCTGGCAGATACTTGCTTCCAGATTAGCCGACGTCGACATTCAGGCTCAAGGCGTCTGGACACTGTGACATCCATCTACCTACGTCACGGGCTGTGATCTTTGTGACAGGCTAAATGATCGGACACTTCGGTACCCTGGGCATAAAAAGGCCATTTAAATCTAAGTCATGTTAAATGGGTAAAATGGGAGAACTGAACCTATCAAAGCCTGTTGCAAAATACTCAAATCGAATCTATACTCTCTCATGAGCCACAGAACCGCAAGTTCAGCCGTTTCGTAAGTTGCAATAGCTGAAGCAAAGAGTCTTCGGAAATCCTCGCTAGACTGAATCTCATCAGGGAAGGGAAGCAACAACAGGATAAGATTCACATTTTGTAGACAGAGTATATAAGTATTAAGTACATAGGACCGGATATTTGATACGAATTATCTACCAAGTGTAGCTGAGTACTAGTGTGACGTGTCCATATATAGCAAGATGTAGTGCAACGGAGTCTGAGACAGACTAGATAAATATAAAGTATAACCTCAGTGGGTGGTAACACACTGAGATAGGGAATACAATACCTAGATAAATATAAAGTATACTAGGATATGTCAGTAGAGTACAGTACGAGAGAATAACATAAAGACTTACACCTCAGTGGGTGGTAACACACTGAGGTGGAACGGTAACTAAGTGTCCGTGATATCAGTAATGTCACAATGTGACATAAATAATCAAATATAAAGAAAATGATAAAAAGGAATACGAGTCCGTGGCGTAATAAAATAACACTCCCCCTCGTTATGGACGCGGTCACATAACATTTAAATCAGCACGGAATCTCTCAAACTTGACGCAAGTGAGAGACTTAGTAAATATGTCGGCAGCCATCTTCTCGGTAGGTATATAGATCAATTCTATATTGCCGGATGTTGTCACATATCGTGCCGGAAGGTAGCGGGAGTGTAGCGGAGGCGGAAAGGACCAGCTTCAACGTATGTGTTGCGCTAACGCTGCGCGTCGTGTCCTTATTTGTGGA